>CEAJ01010069.1_pt1 | contig 45066 bp, 33 predicted proteins | sample 554971 | NCBI WGS metagenome assembly CEAJ01 (sample SAMEA3182047, study PRJEB8094) | gut metagenome | biome: human; feature: gut; material: Stool; isolation source: human stools | place: Canada | collected 2011-11-29
GCAGTATATTGCTCTGTTCAGGATACCGTAAATCTATTGACGTCATTCTAAATACCTATATTAATAAGCATTGACGGTTCTAAATTTTTAATCTGTCATAACTTAATAAGACAGAATCGTACTACTTGTATTGTTTATCAATATTTCAAAGAACTATTTTTTGAATGCTTTTCTTTTCGGAAAGCGGATGCAAAGATAGAAACTTTCAGGCATTACTTCCAAATGTTTTCGGAAGTTTTTTTATTTTTCTTTTTTCCGGTCACTTCTGAAGCGAAAGGAAAAAGAAAAAACTGGAAGTTTCCATACTGCCAATCACCCTCACCATGTCAATCATTCAGCCTTGCTTCTCTTGCAAAGCGGGTGCAAAAGTAGGGCATTTTACAATACGAACAAAATATATGATACTTTTTTTTCAAAAAAAATGAAACGTTTTTTATAACAGGCTGATTTTGAAATATGTGAAAGAAGAGAAAAAGGAAAGAAAGGGGAAAAAGAAAGAAAGACGGGAAAAGAATGACACCTTATTATATATATAAGCAGAAAGTATTGAAAAAGGGAAAGGGGAAAATAGAAAGAGAAGAAGAAAAAAAAGGGAAAGAAGAGAAAAGGGGAAAAGAAAAGAAGAAAAGAAAAGGCGAGGTTATCAAAAAAACAAGGAAGATATTATTAAGGAAGAAGAAAAAGGAAAAAGGATAAAACGCTGATTATTAAAGAAATAGCAAAAGACCGATGCAGGGCAGACAAAAGTATAGAGTTATAAAAGAATAAAGTATAGACTATTACCAGATTAAAGTATAGACTTTGATTGGATAAAAGAGTACACTATTAAAATCAAGGGGAAAGACAGGTAAAAGGGAAGGTTAAAAAAACAAAGACGCTAAGAAGGAAAGAAAGAAAACTGAAAATTAGGTATGGGAAAAAGAGAGAGCTAAAGAGAAAAACATATCAGAAGGAAAGAAAGACAGGAAGATACTTAGAGTATGTTTAAGTTTGCCTCTTAAAAGTTTTATCAGCTTCTTTTGGACAATATTTAAACTGGCTCTTAATATATAAGAGAAAGAAATTTGATGGAAAGGAAACAATAGGGATACAAAGCCGAAAGGCTTGATGCTAAAACATTTATTATTACATAAAATAAAGAGAGAAAGGAATATCAAAAAAAGAAGATGTCACACATTAGAAACACAAGAAGAAAGACTCTACGAAAAAGCATCAGAACCTCGTAGAGAAATCTATAGAATCTCGTAGAGAAACGAACCGATTCTCTACGAGGAAAAAGGGCAAAATACAGCATGTTGATATTCAGCAAATTAAGAAAGGAAACAAATGTATTCATTTTTCAGTATAAAAATGACAATTTTCTCTGAAAAAAGCGGCAGATACAACAATCAATAATAGAAAAAAAGCAAACATCTTCTTAAACATGGATGAACAATAGATAATGAGAAATACACTTTTACCAGAAACATAGACAAAAGAACAAGCATAATAAATATCAAATTATTGAATTAACAAGTAAAGATCAAAAAACTTAAAAAAGAAAAGGAGACCGAAGAATTTTACAAAGAACAAAGAGTAGGGAATAAGTATTATATATCAAACACATATTTCACCCCAAAGGGTGGCAAGCAAAAGAGTACTTTGCTTCATAAAAGCACCGATTACCAAAAACAATCAAAACAAATTTCATACAATACTTTGTCCTCATCATAGCAACGATAACGACTTCATCTTACTTAATTCAAAAAAGCATCAATAAATGCAGGCAATATTCCCCCCAAGATGTAATATCTCTCCATTTTTTTCGTATTTTTGTCCCAATATGCACGTTTTCGAACGGAAATAAAAAATTGCAAGAAATAAATGAGAGTTATAGACCTGATACATAGCAACGAGAAAACAGCTTTCTCTTTCGAAATTCTTCCCCCACTAAAGGGTACAGGAATTGAAAAACTATGCCGAGACATCGATACCCTGCGCGAGTTCGATCCCAAATATATCAACATTACCACGCATCGAAGCGAATACGTATACAAAGATTTGGGCAACGGACTGTTTCAACGCAACAGGTTAAGAAGACGACCGGGAACCGTAGCCGTAGCGGCCGCCATTCAGAATAAATACAATATCACGGTTGTGCCGCATATCTTATGCAGCGGCTTCACCCGGGAAGAGACAGAGTATGTATTGCTTGACTTGCAGTTTCTGGGAATCACCGATTTACTGGTTCTTCGTGGAGACAAAGCTAAGCATGAGTCGATATTTACTCCCGAAGGAGACGGATATCACCACGCCATCGAGTTGCAAGAACAGATTAATAACTTCAACAAAGGAATATTCGTGGACGGCTCGGAAATGAAGGTTACCAATACCCCGTTTTCTTACGGTGTGGCCTGCTACCCCGAAAAACATGAGGAAGCCCCCAACATAGACTCGGACATCTATTGGCTAAAGAAGAAAGTAGAAGCCGGAGCGGAATATGCAGTAACCCAACTCTTTTATGACAATCAGAGATATTTCGAATTTGTGGAAAGAGTCAGAAAAGAAGGCATCGATATCCCCATCATCCCGGGCATCAAGCCTTTCAAAAAAGCTTCTCAGCTAAGCATGATACCGAAAACATTCAAAGTAGACCTACCGGATGATCTGGTGAAAGAAACACTGAAGTGCAAAAATGATGCCGAAGTACAGCAAGTAGGTGTAGAATGGTGTATCAAACAGTGCCGTGAACTGATGGCACACGGCGTACCGAGCATCCATTTCTACTCTATTGGTGCCGTAGACAGTATTAAAGAAGTGGCAAAAGAGATTTATTGATTTATAAATGATGATTTATGAGTTATAATCTATGGATGATGGTTAATGAATAATGATTGATAAATAATTAATGGAAACCAATAAAATTAGAATATAGAATCGTGTTTTTTAAAGATGTAATCGGACAAGAAGAGACTAAGCAGCGACTTATTCAAGAAGTGAATGAAGGACGTATTCCGCATGCGCAGCTTATCTGTGGCCCTGAGGGAGTAGGAAAATTTCCTTTGGCCTTGGCCTATGCACGTTACATCAGTTGCACCAATCGCGGCACAACCGATGCTTGCGGTGTTTGTCCATCATGCGTAAAATTTAATAAGTTAGTACACCCGGATGTACATTTCGTATTTCCTGTTATAAAAACGGCACGAAGTGACGATTATATAGCCGAATGGCGCCGATTGGTACTGAATAACCCATATTTCAATCTCAATCATTGGCTGAACGAGATTCATGCAGAAAATTCACAAGCAGTAATCTACACCAAAGAAAGTGATGAAATCATGAAGAAGCTCAGCTTAAAATCAAGTGAGGGCGGATTCAAAATCACCATCATCTGGCTGCCTGAAAAAATGCAATTGCCCTGTGCCAATAAACTACTGAAGCTTCTGGAAGAACCACCCGAGAAAACTATTTTTCTACTGGTTTCCGAAGCTCCCGACATGATTCTTCCTACCATACTGAGTCGTACACAGCGTTTTAACATCCGCAAAATAGATGAAACGAGCATAGCAAACGCTCTTCAGGAAAAATATGGAGTACAACAAAGCAGTAGCATGACTATCGCCCATCTGGCCAACGGAAACTTTATCAAAGCACTTGAAACCATTCATCTCAATGAAGAGAATCAACTGTTTTTTGAGCTCTTTGTCAGTTTGATGCGGCTTTCTTATCAACGGAAAATCCGTGAAATGAAGCAGTGGAGCGAGCAAGTGGCAGGCATGGGGCGCGAACGCCAGAAAAACCTGCTCTCCTACTGTCAACGGATGATAAGGGAAAACTTTATCTACAACTTGCATCAGAAAGACCTGATTTATATGACACCGGATGAACAGAACTTTGCAACCCGATTTGCCCCGTTTGTCAATGAACGAAATGTAATGGGAATCATGGATGAACTAAGTGAAGCGCAACAGCACATCGAACAAAACGTAAATGCGAAAATGGTATTTTTCGATTTCTCATTGAAAATGATAGTGCTGCTGAAAAGCTAAAAGAAAAGGAAGAATGGAGATGGGAGAAAGAAAAAAAAAGAGAAATAAAGACGAGGGAAAGGAAATTTCAATCGTTAAATTGTAAATCGTTAAATCGTAAATATATAGATGGACTTTAAATTACATAATGGGAGCGGCGGCCTTTGCTGCAAAAGTTGTTCCCGACAAGATAACAAATTAAATACTTACGATTGGCTGGCAGATATACCAAGCAATGCGGAAGAGAGTGATATGGTGGAGGTTCAATTCAAGAACACCCGCAAAGGATACTATCGTAACAGTAACAAAATAAAATTGGAAAAAGGAGATGTTGTGGCAGTTGAAGCGACACCGGGACACGATATCGGTGTGGTAACACTGACCGGACGCCTTGTTCCGCTGCAAATGCGGAAAGCGAACATCAAACCGGATGTGGAAATAAAACGTATCTACCGTAAAGCCAAACCCGTAGATATGGAGAAGTTCGACGAGGCGAAGGCCAAAGAACACGCCACAATGATACGTTCACGCCAGATTGCCGCCAATCTAAACTTGAACATGAAAATCGGAGATGTGGAATACCAGGGAGACGGTAACAAAGCTATTTTCTATTATATCGCAGACGAACGGGTGGATTTTCGCCAATTAATCAAAGTTCTGGCGGAGGCATTTCGGGTACGTATCGAGATGAAACAGATCGGTGCACGTCAGGAAGCCGGACGCATTGGTGGTATAGGCCCTTGTGGGCGGGAACTTTGTTGTGCCACTTGGATGACAAGCTTCGTATCTGTATCTACAAGTGCCGCCCGCTATCAGGATATATCGTTAAATCCTCAAAAGCTCGCCGGACAATGTGCAAAACTGAAATGTTGCTTAAACTACGAAGTAGACTGCTATGTAGAAGCACAGAAACGTCTGCCATCAAAAGAAATCGAACTGGAGACGAAAGACGGAACATTCTACTTCTTTAAAGCAGACATCCTAAGTAATCAAGTTTCCTACTCTACAGATAAAACATTTGCAGCCAATCTGGTTACCATCAGTGGTAAAAGGGCCTTTGAAGTAATCGGCTTAAACAAAAGAGGAATCAAACCGGATAGTTTATTGGAAGAAGAACATAAACAAGAACCCAAGAAACCGGTTGACCTCGTAGAGCAGGAAAGTCTGACCCGTTTTGACCGTGACCGCCGCCGAAAAGAGGGCAAAGAAGGAGGTGAAGGTGGAAACCGTAACAAGAAAAAGAAGAAAAACAACCGACCACAACAGGAAGGAGAAGGAAGAGTAAACCGACCGCAACAGGAGAATGGCAATCGCTCGCAACAAGAGAATGGAAACCGTCCACAACGGGAAGGTGGAAACCGTCCCGAACGTCCGCAACGAGAAAACGGCAATCGTCCGAATCGTCCGCAGCCCAATTCAGAAGGACAGCAATCTTCACAACCCGGTAACGGCAACGAACAACAACGTCCACGTAACGACCGTCCGAGAAACAATAACCGGCCGCCGCGGAACAACAATGACCGTCGCGGAGACAGGCAAAAAAATGAAGAAAGGTCTCAAAATAGCGAGAGACCACAAAACAATGAAAAGCCGGTTAAAGAAAGAAATGAAACCCCTGCACAGGAATAACATATGGCTTTTGTTTTTAACAGTAGTCCTTCTGGCAACAGCCTGCGATAAGAAAACCGTGTATCACTCTTACCATGCCATCCCCACCGAAGGATGGAAAAAGAGTGATACACTCTTTTTCGATATCCCGGTTAAAGATTCACTCACTCAGTTCAATCTCGCCGCAGAAATACGTAATAAGAGTAACTATGTTTATCGTAATCTGTATCTTGTAATCAGTCACAATTTAGAAGATAGCACAGTCTGGAAAACAGACACACTATTACTGATTCTGGCAGATAAAGAAGGGAAATGGAACGGTACAGGTTGGGGTAGTTTATTCCAATCCGAACTTCCCATCGGTACCATAGCCATACAGCATCCGGGAAACTATACCCTTAAAATTATCCATGGAATGCAGGACGAAATACTGAAAGGCATCAATGACATAGGGATAAAAATAGATGGAAGAAGGGAGAATTGAAATGGGAGAGGTAGCTGCGCTATTATGCTGTATAGTACCTCTCCCTTCTCCATTCTCCCATTTCCCATTAAAGCCTTCTTCCGCGTCCCGCGTCAATTCTCAGGAAGATAAACAGTAAAATCGTAAAGCCCCACAAAGAAGATCCCCCATAACTAAAAAACGGTAGGGGGATACCAATGACAGGCGTCAATCCGAGCACCATACCGATATTAATAAAGACGTGGAACAGAAAGATACTAAGCACGGAATATCCATATACCCGCCCAAATGCCGACGGTTGACGTTCGGATACTACGATAAGCCGGAGAATCAATGCCAAAAACAACAACAAGACAATAGAAGAACCGACAAAGCCTTGCTCTTCACCTACCGTACAAAAAATGAAATCCGTATCCTGTTCCGGTACATATTTCAGTTTCGTCTGAGTACCATTCAAAAAGCCCTTCCCTGTAAGGCCACCAGAACCTACGGCTATTTTAGACTGATTTACATTATATCCGGCACCCGTCAAATCTTCTTCCAACCCCAATACCACTTTGATACGAATCTGTTGGTGTGGCTCGAGAATATTATCGAATACATAATCACTGGAATAAAGAAAACCGACAGAACCTACTAAAAAAAGTCCGATCAGCATATAAGACTTTTGACGCTCACTCAAAGAGAGAAATAACAAATAACCTACCACAACAACACATATCCCCCACTGTACCCACACCAAATTGAACGGGACAATAAATTCCGAGACAAGGAAAGCAATCAACATAATCAATAAGCTTCCGCCAAGAATATTCCGAACGGGTTCCCACTTTTTCCGGTATACCCATACCATTCCCCCGGCAAACAGCAGTATCATGGACAGAACCGAGAACTCTCCAATGGGAGTAGGTGTGTCGGCTATAAACACCTGATCGAAACGAATACCGACAACAAAATAGACAACCGCACAAACACCGGAAAAAAGCACTACTCCCGGCATCCCTTCACGATAAAGCACCAGGAAGAAAGCCAGATACACCAATGCCGATCCTGTTTCTCTCTGCAAAATGATAAGCCCCATAGGGAGCAGGATAAAAGCAAGCAGAGCCAGAAAACATTTGCCTTTCTTTATATTAAAAGAATAAGAATTTATATATTTAGCCAAGACTAATGCCGTAGCAAATTTGGCGAATTCTGCCGGTTGTAAATTGACAGGCCCTAACTTTATCCACGAATTAGACCCCTTGATATCACTTCCTATAAATATAGTAGCAATCAGCAACAACATCATTCCTATATATATAATATAAGAAAACATATCGTACATCCTGTCCTCGAGCATCAACAGGATAAAACCCAGCCCAAACGAGCAGATAATCCACATAAATTGCTTACCGGCACGGGTAGAGAAATCCAGAAAATCCCGTTCCCCATAATCATAGCTGGCTCCGCAAACACTAAACCATCCGGCTATGATAAGGAGCAGGTAAATGGCAATTGTTACCCAATCCAGTGTCTTCCACAAACTATCGTTCCTCGTTACCATACATTATTATTCTATCACTAAACTCGGCTGCCTTTACTTCACTGGCAGGAGAAAGTTTCCCATTTAAATACTGTTCCATCATCAAAGCACCGATCGGTACTCCGTAAGTCGCACCGAATCCTCCATTTTCCACATAGACGGCAATCGCTATTTTGGGATTGTTCATCGGAGCAAAGCCCATAAAAACAGAGTGGTCGTGCCCACGATTTTGAGCTGTTCCGGTTTTACCACAGATTTCACCGTCCGGGAAAATATAGCCGGCCGTTCTACAAGTCCCTCCTGTCACAGCAGCACGCATTCCTTTCACAACCTCTTCATAATGAATCCGGTCGATAGTCGGTACACGTGGAGTACGATAAAGGCTGTCGATTTCATTATCCTGAATTTCTTTCACAATATGCGGAGTGATGAAATGTCCCCGATTGGCAATCGTTGCGCTCAGATTGGCAATCTGCAAAGGAGTAGCCAGAATTTCTCCTTGTCCGATAGCAATACTGATAACCGTCAATCCGTTCCATCGCCCTTTATAGGGTTTATCGTAGAAAGCAGCATTAGGGATAAGTCCCCGGCCCTCACCAGGCAGATCCACTCCCAACCTGTAACCGAAACCTTGGGAAACCATGTGGTCTTTCCACACCGTTATTGCATTCTGCGGAGAACCGTATTTACGATCACCAAACATCCGGTACAAGCCCCAACAGAAATAAGAGTTACATGAAGTAGCCAATGCCGGAACCAATGGCAATGGAGAAGCATGACCATGACATCCCACTTTTAAACTTCCATGTATAAAGCCGTGATAGCACGGAAACATCGGAGTATTTTCCTGAATAATTCCTTCTTGCAGAAAAGTCAGTGCCTGGGCAGCCTTAAAAGTAGATCCCGGAGGATAAGCACCCATCAATGCCCGATTCAGCAAAGGTTTTTGCTTATCACGTTGAAGCATCAGATGATTCTTACCGCGTTGGCGGCCAATCATCAGATGAGGATCAAAATCCGGAGAAGAGACCAGACACAATATCTCTCCTGTCGCCGGTTCAATAGCAACAATGCTACCGATTTTATTCTTTAGCAGTCGCTCCCCTAACATTTGTAAGTCGATATCCAATCCCAAAGTCAGATTTTTGCCGGGAACGGAAGGACGATCGAATTGCCCATCCATATAATGCCCCTGAATACGTCCATGCGCATCCCGAAGCAATATCTCAACACCTTTCTCACCACGGAGATACTTCTCGTAGGATTTCTCAACCCCCTGCTTTCCTATATAGTCGCCACGGATATAATAGTCATCATTTTCAATATCCCGCATCGAAACTTCTCCAATATCCCCCAAAGCATGAGCAGCCGAGTTATAGGTATACTGCCGGATCGTGCGTCTCTGAATATAAAAACCGGGGAACTTAAACAACTTTTCCTGAAATACGCCACACTCTTCTGCCGACAGTTGCGACATAAACAACTGATTGGTATATCTCGAGTATCCCGGATTCCTCCGACGGTCTTTCATATCAGCCATGATTTTCAAAAACTGCTCCCGAGTGATATTCAATGCCTGGCATAAATCGAGTGTATCCAACTCCTCCACTTCTTTAGGTACAACCGTTATGTCGTATGCCGGCTGATTAAACACAAGCAGTTTCCCATTACGGTCGTACATTGCACCACGTGAAGGGTATTGTATCTTATTCAAAAAAGCGTTACTATCGGCATTTTTTTTATAATCATCCGTAGATATCTGCAAAAAGAAAAGCCGCATCATGTAGATAAGAACAATGCAGACAGCTACTCCTCCAATGACAAATTTTCGTTTCTCTAATACATAATCTTTTGCCATGTCTATCTCCTTATTCCTTCAATAGCCATAATACAGGTTACGGTCAGCAAAGTACATGCAACTACTCTTAACAACAACAGCGGTATGCTGGAAAATGAAAAGAACTCAATACCGAGCAAAACCAAATGATGCACAAAAACACTTGTCACCGCAAATTTCAGAAAAGAGGAAATCCCCATCGTCCGGATAGAAGGGATGATACTATCCAATGTGTCACGAGGTGTAAACAAACGCAGAAAAGTGGGACGCACAAAAGCTAAAAACACAGTCGCCGCCGCATTCATCCCCGGAGTATCAGAAAATATATCGACCGTAAGTCCCAGAAAGAAAGCCCAAAGCATCAATTCGTTACGAGAAGTGCCGGAAGCGAATTTTAAGATGAAATAGACATATAGAAAGGGAGTAGCATATCCTGCTATATGAACATTATTCAGGATCAGCACTTGCAAAAGAACCAATCCCACAAACCATCCCATTCTATGTATATAGCTTGTCATCATTATTTTGTACTCATATTTTCAAGTTCCCTCTGTTCTCCCTGTCCACTTCGGGAAATCACTCTGACATTACCTAATTTACCAAAATCAGTAGCTAATTTTATTTTCAGCAAATAGGAAAGTCCATCATTAGAATCGGACATATCGTCTACCGTGCCTACCATCACCCCTGCCGGAAAAACAGTAGAATAACCGCTTGTTACCACCGTATCCCCAAGATTGAACTCCGCATGGCGGGGCAGATCCTTTAAATAAGCATACCGAGAATCACCATATTCCCACTTCAAATAACCAAAATATTCACTGCCGATAATTTTACAACTGATACTCGACTTACTGTTTAAAACCGAGATAACCAGTGAATAAGAAGGGGATGTCTTATAAACAATACCAACCACACCGTTGCCATCTACCACTCCCATTTCGGGACGGATACCGGACGAAGAGCCCTTATCCAATGTGATATAATTATCGGCTTGATTCAAACTATTCCGAATGACATGCGCCTTGAATATCTTATAATCGGCCTGTTCCAGATATCGAATACTATTCATGGTTATAGAATCTATCCGATAATCTTTCAATCTGTTTTCCAAATTAGTTATTTGCTGTTCGAGAGCCATATTACGATCCAGCAAATCCTCATTTACCGATTTTAGATGGAAATAAGAAGAAATACCGCCTGAAACCTCATAAACCTTTCCGGCAACGACATTAGCGGATGTAAAAAAAACACTCTGCTGATAATTATTAAAACGAAATAACAGCACAAAACAGATCACCTCCAATAATATGAAGAGAAGCCAGTAATTGTACTTAAGAAGAAAATTCAGTAAATTCCGCATGATTAATAATTATTCAATGTGCCAATTAAGAGAATGCAACAATTAAGGAATGTGTTAATGTAAACAATATGCCAATGTGCCAATTATAGCACCCATATACTAATTACTCTTCAGCATAACAGCGCAGCCAATTGGCATATTGGCACATTGGCATATTAGCACATTATTTATCTCATCAAGAATGAGAAGCGATCTATGTTCTTTAATGCCACACCTGTTCCCTTTGCTACAGCATGAAGCGGATCTTCCGCAATGTGGAAAGGTATATTAATCTTATCCGTCAGACGTTTATCGAGTCCACGAAGCAAGGCACCACCGCCCGCCAGATAAATGCCATTATGAACTATATCGGCATACAACTCAGGAGGTGTATTTTCCAATGCACTCAATACGGCCGTTTCAATCTTGGAAATTGACTTTTCCAGACAATGAGCCACTTCCTGATAACATACGGGAACTTCCATCGGAAGCGCAGTGATACGATTCGGACCGTGAACAATATAATCTTCAGGGGCATCATCGCCCAACTCGGTAAGCGCAGCACCTACATTGATCTTAATACGCTCCGCCATACGCTCGCTGACTTTCACATTGTGCTGACGACTCATATACTCCTGAATATCGGCAGTAAGATCGTCACCAGCAATACGGATAGAATTATTAGAAACAATACCACCCAATGAAATAACAGCAATTTCGGTAGAACCACCACCTATATCGACAATCATATTGCCTTCCGGCGCCTCTACATCGATACCGATGCCGATAGCAGCAGCCATAGGTTCAAATACCAAATATACATCACGACCACCGGCATGCTCGGCAGAGTCACGAACCGCACGAAGTTCAACTTCCGTACTACCCGAAGGCACTCCGATCACCATGCGAAGTGAAGGAGAGAATAAATGACTACGGGTATTCACCTGTTTGATGAGTCCGCGCATCATCTGTTCACAAGCATAGAAATCGGCTATTACACCGTCGCGAAGCGGACGGATGGTACGTATATTTTCGTGGGTCTTTTCGTGCATCATCTTTGCCTTCTCACCCACGGCGATCATCTTATCAGTACGACGGTCCAAAGCCACCACCGACGGTTCGTCTACCACAATCTTACCATTGGTAATGATGATGGTATTGGCGGTTCCCAAGTCCATCGCTATTTCTTGTGTAAAAGAGAATAATCCCATGTATATTTACGATTTAACTATTTACGATTTACGATTCAAATATCTTTCTCTCACGATTCAACCATTTACGATTTACAAAGAAACGAACTTTCATCATAAATCGTAAATTGTCAAATCGTAAATCTGTTTTAGTGTTTAAAATGGCGAATACCCGTCGTCACCATTGCAATGCCATGTTCATTACAATATTCGAATGTCAATTCATCCTTTACAGATCCACCCGGCTGAATAACGGCTGTTACTCCCTCGTTACCTGCAATTTCCACACAGTCGGGGAAAGGGAAGAAAGCATCCGAAGCCATCACAGCCCCATTCAAATCGAATCCGAATGTTTTCGCTTTCTCTATTGCCTGTTTCAAGGCATCTACGCGGGAGGTTTGCCCTACACCACTTGCCAGCAATTGTTTATTTTTAGCAAGTACGATTGCGTTCGATTTACTGTTCTTCACAATTTTGTTGGCAAACAACATATCCTCTACCTCTTCGGGTGTAGGAGCTTTATCGGTCACGGCCTTTAAATCAGCCACAGTTTCGATATTCAAGTCTCTTTCCTGTACCAACACACCGTTCAATAATGAACGGAATTGCTTTTTCGGCAACTTAACTTCTTTGCGGACAAGTATGATACGGTTTTTCTTTTGTCCCAGAATTTCCAATGCATCTACATCATAGTCGGGAGCAATCACCACTTCAAAGAATATCTTATTGATCTCTTCTGCTGTTTCCTTGTCAATGACAGCATTGGTTATCAACACACCACCGAATGCAGAAACCGGATCACCGGCCAACGCGTCTTTCCATGCTTCAAGTACCGTAGAACGGGAAGCCAAGCCGCAAGCATTGTTGTGTTTCAGAATAGCAAAAGTAACATCCTCGAATTCATCAATCAGTTCAACTGCCGCATTGATATCCAATAAGTTGTTATATGAAATTTCTTTTCCATGAATTTGATCGAACATTGCTTCCAAATTTCCATAGAAAAATCCTTTTTGATGGGGATTCTCACCATAGCGAAGCATTTTCTGATCATTGGCAGATTGACGGAAAGCCGAACCTTCTTCGGCATCAAAGTAGTTGAAAATAGCCGAATCATAATGTGAAGATACGGCAAAAGCTTCTTTAGCCATCCAACGGCGTTCTTCCAATGAAGAGTTGGCTCCATGCTCCATCAACATATCGAGCAATGGTTTATATTGAGCCTGAGAAGCGACAATCACCACATCATTGTAATTTTTTGCAGCAGCACGAATCAACGAGATTCCACCTATATCGATTTTCTCAATGATAGCCGCCTCATCAGCACCCGATGCCACGGTTGCTTCAAATGGATAAAGATCTACAATCACGAGATCTATTTCCGGGATTTCATACTTCTCAATCTGCTGAATATCCTGTTCCAGTCCACGACGACAAAGGATACCTCCGAAGATTTTCGGATGCAATGTCTTCACACGGCCACCTAAAATAGAAGGATATGACGTCAAGTCTTCTACAGCCTTACAGGGATATCCCAATGATTCTATAAACTGACGAGTTCCGCCCGTTGACAAAAACTCAACTCCTTCTTCATGCAATTTGGTGATAATTTCATCCAAACCTTCCTTATGATAAACCGACACTAAAGCGGTTTTTATTCTTTTTGACTCAGACATGGGTTTGCTTATTAAGTATTTGATGTGCAAAGTTACGAAATATTGTTTATCGCACGTAATAAATAAGGTGTGAATTAATAATAAAAAAGCGTCGACTCAAAATATTATGAGTCAACGCTTTGATATATGTACAATTGTTTATACAAAACTATTACCAGATAGACACCCGTTTGTCAACCGGCAGGAACATCGGATCGTCCTCTGTTACATCAAAAGCCTCGTACCATGCACCGATTTGCGGTAACGCACCATTGACACGCCATTTTCCCAATGAATGCACATCCAATTTAGTAAGACGAAGGATCTCTTCCGGACGGATATTGCCTGCCCACACATTCGCGTAAGCCAGGAAGAAACGTTGTTCGGGTGTAAAGCCGTTTTCGTCTTTTAGCGGAGCCTGCACCGTTGCATTTTTAAATGCCTGATAGGAAACCTGCAAACCACCGTGATCGGCAATATTCTCACCCAGAGTCAACTGTCCATTAGCATGGACACCCGGTGCCACTTCGATGCTATCGAAGAAATTAACCATCACTTGCGCACGCTCTTCAAAGTTTTTCGCATCTTCTTCCGTCCACCAGTCTTTCAAATTACCGTCTTTATCATATTGACGTCCCTGGTCGTCAAATCCGTGTGTCATTTCATGGCCGATCACCACACCGATAGCACCGTAATTGAAAGCATCGTCAGCATTCATATCGAAAAACGGATACTGAAGAATACCTGCCGGGAAACAGATTTCATTGGTAGTAGGATTGTAATATGCATTTACCGTCTGCGGAGTCATCAACCACTCATCCTTATCTACCGGTTTACCCGCTTTCGCAATCATTTCGGCATGTTCCCATTGATTGGCACGTTCTATATTTGCCCAATAGGAATCGTCCTTGATTTCAAGTGACGAATAATCTTTCCATTTATCGGGATAACCGATTTTCACATGGAAAGTGGCCAGTTTCTCAAGTGCTTTCTCTTTGGTCGCATCACTCATCCAAGCCAAATTCTTAATGCGTTCTCCCAGAGATGTCTGCAAATTCTTCACCAATCCTACCATACGTTCTTTGGCAGCAGCCGGGAAATATTTTTCCACGTACATCTGCCCTACGGCTTCTCCCAAAGAACCGTCAACCGTGCTCACAGCACGTTTCCAACGCGGCTTCATCTCCTGTTTTCCGGACATGACTTTACCATAAAATTCAAAGTCCTGCGCCACAAAATCATCACTCAGGCAACCTGCTGCGTTATTAATAAGATTCCACTGCAAATAAGCTTTCTGATCTTCAAGCGCTACATTATTTACGATATCGTTCACCTCCTTTATGGAATTCGGCTGACCTACATTTACTTCCGCCAAATCATTCAAACCGAGAGTAGAAAAGAACACATCCCATGCAAAAGGAGCATATTCCTTCTTCATCTCTTCCATTGTTTTCTTATTATAGTTGGCATGCGGATCACGCAATTCCACCATAGAACGGGCCGATGTAGCCAGACGGGTTTCAATCTTCATAACAGCCTCCATTGCTTTTCGGGCAACCGCCTCGTCATATCCGGCAAGCCGGAACATCTTCACAATATGGTTTTTATAAGCCTCACGAATTTCTTTTGTCTTATCATCATTTTCCAAATAATAATCGCGCTCACCCATTCCCAAACCGGCTTGATAAGTATGCACCGTGTTCACAGAACTGTTCATATCATCAGCAGCTACATAAACAGCAAAATAAGGATGCATTCCGTTCTTATGCATTTCTGCTATCATGGTATAAATTTCGGACTTATCTTTCAATCCGGCAATCTTCTCTAATTCTGCTTTGATAGGAGTTGCACCGTCTTTATTCAACTTCACACTATCCATCGCCATGTTATAAAGATCGCCTACTTTCTGAGCAACGCTACCGGCTTCGTGGGGAGCGGAAGCTAATTCTTCAATAAGTCCGCGAAGTTGTTCCCGATTGTTTTCGGCCAACATATCGAAAGAACCGAAACGTGAATACTCGTCTGTGAGAGGATGATTCTTCATCCAACCGCCACAGGCATACTGATAAAAATCAGCTCCCGGAAGAGCCAATGTGTCAAGGTTAGCAAGATCAATACCGGAAGTAAGGGTCTGCTGCTTGCTGCTGTTGCATCCTGTTGTCATCATGCAAATTGCAAGAATTGGTAAATACTTGATTACTTTCATATATCTAAAGTTGTTAATTACTCATCATTGTTTCAGTTCTTCCAGTTCAATCGAAACCTTCTCCCACTCTTCTACGGTCCGGTCGAGCTGTTGTTTCAGTTTTTGATGCTGTTCGTAAAGCGTCATGTCCGAAGCCCCTTCCGGAGTAGCCATTTTCTCTTCCAGAATAGCAATAGCAGACTCCGTCTGCTCAATCTCCGTTTCACAATCGGCCACCTGACGTTCCAGCTTTTTCAGTTTCTTGTTAAGTTCTTTTTGAGCTTCATAAGAAAGCTTACTTTCCGATTGAGAAATCCCTTCCGTTGCTGTTTCCTTTTTAGTATCGACAGGAGATGCGGAAAGCGCAGGAGCCTTTTGCAGTTCATTCAGGCTTTCGATCTTTTTTTTCTGCAGAAAATCATAAATACCACCGATATGTTCTTTCACCTGCCCGCCACCAAACTCATAGACTTTAGTCGCAAGTCCGTCAAGAAAATCACGATCATGACTAACGATTATCACCGTACCGTCAAACTCGCGTATCGCCTCTTTCAGCACATCTTTCGAACGCATATCCAGATGGTTGGTCGGCTCGTCGAGAATAAGGAAATTCACCGGTTCGAGCAGAAGCTTTATCATTGCCAAGCGAGTACGCTCACCACCGGAAAGAACTTTTACTTTCTTATCCGAAGCCTCCCCGCCAAACATGAAAGCTCCAAGAATGTCACGGATCTTAAGACGGATATCTCCCACCGCTACCCGATCGATTGTATCAAATACGGTAAGACTTTCGTTCAGCATCTGTGCCTGATTTTGGGCAAAATAACCGATCTGCACATTATGCCCGATTGTCAGTTTGCCTTGATAATCGGTGATTTCTCCCATGATACATTTTACCAATGTAGATTTACCCTCACCGTTTTTTCCGACAAAGGCTACCTTCTCGCCACGATTAATCGTAAGATTTACATTCTGGAAGACAACATGCGAACCGTATGCCTTTCTCACATCTTCGCAAATCACCGGATAATTCCCACTGCGGCTGGAACAGACAAATTTCAAACGCAAGGCCGAATTATCCTCTTCATCCACCTCAATGCGGTCTATCTTTTCCAACTGCTTGATACGACTCTGCACCTGCACCGCCTTTGTTGCCTTGTAACGGAAACGCTCGATGAAATCCTCCGTATCCTGTATCTGTTTCTGTTGATTTTCATAGGCACGAAGCTGCTGTTCGCGGCGCTCTTTACGAAGCACAACGAACTCATCATATTTCACTTTATAATCGTATATCTGCCCGCAAGTAATTTCAATGGTACGCGTCGTTACGTTATTGAGAAAAGCACGGTCGTGACTGACCAACACCACGGCATTGGCACGCGTGGAAAGGAAATTCTCCAACCACTGGATACTCTCGATATCCAAATGGTTCGTAGGCTCATCCAAAAGCAGTACATCGGGACGACGCAACAGCAGTTTCGCCAGTTCGATACGCATACGCCAACCACCGGAGAATTCGGAAGTAGGGCGATCAAAATCTTCCCGTCTGAAACCTAATCCAAGAAGCGTACGTTCTATTTCCGCACGGAAATTAGTCCCGCCCATCATCAAAAAACGGTCGTTCTCATGCGTAAAGCGGTCGATAAGCTTATGGTATTCTTCCGATTCATAATCGGTACGGTCCGCCAACTCCCGGTTCATCCTCTCCAAATCGGCCTGCAACTGAAAGATATGCTCGAAAGCCTGCTCGGCCTCCTCCATCACAGTATGCGCATCAGAGAGTATCATCACCTGCGGCAAATAGCCGATAGTTACCTCTTTGGGAATGGCAATTACACCCGCTGTCGGGCTCTGCAAACCGGCCAGAATTTTAAGCATGGTCGATTTACCGGCTCCGTTCTTACCCACCAGGGCAATACGGTCTTTCTTGTTAATAACGTAAGACACGTCCGAAAATAAGGGCGTGGCATTAAATTCTACGGTAAGTCCTTCAACTGATATCACTTTGCTAACGAATAATTGATATTGGGTTGCAAAGATAGCAATTTATCCCTTAACCGATAAAGCTTCAAGTGGTTAATTACTTACATTTGTCAATTTTCGTTCAGTCAATGATCCATTCACCCAAATTCCGCTCTTCGGAATCGAAAGAGATGCCTATTTTAACAAGCTTACGACCGTCTGCCATATAAGGGATAAGAAACTCTGTATCCCTATCGGGAGTTTGCGAAACGGAGCAGTAGAAAGAATATTCATCACAACACGGATTTAGCAATTGATATTTGCAAGGATAACATATTCCCGACAGATAATATGCGCAAGAAGAAAAATATCAGAAAGGCACCTGCACACCGTTCGTCGCTTTCCTGTCCAGAGAGCAATAACCGAGCATTAGCTTCAAACCGGAAGAACGGGTAAACCCGGTAACAGGAGGCTTCACTCCGTTACGTATCCAATATATAGCGGCTTTCAACAGCACATCATTCTCCTTATCCCCCAGTTCCACATGATTCACTATCGGACGATAATCGCTATTCGGCTCATCCGGTTCCCAGTCTGAAGAAAAGCCGTCTTTGTATTCCGATTGATCCTGCACATTGAAAATCCGGCAGACAATGGGATGCAGTTCGTAATCGTATTTGTCATTGGTGAGTGTAATAGAACCTACATTCTTGCCTTCGGTCTGTTCGCCCAGCAAATATACATCGTAGTAGGGGCGCAATCCGTTAATCACCGCTTCCGAAGCCGAAGCCGTGCGGTTGCTGGTCAACACGAACAGACGAGGCAGATTGAGATTCTGTTCCGCCCCCTCTAATTTATAGGTAACCGTTTTAGACTGTATATCATTGTATTGCAAATAACAGAACGTGTTTCCCAAGGCAGATTCCGGCGCCAACAATTCGGCAAGTATCTGCGCAGAGGTCACAAGGCCACCGCCGTTGTAGCGAAGATCCAGCACAAACTCCTCGACCCCCTCTGCCTTAAATGCACCAAACTGTTGGCGAAGCTCGTTATTATACGTCTCATCCTTATCCCCGTCGGGGCCGGAGGTGAAGTGATTATACACCATATAACCCACCTTTTTATGTCCGGTAGACTCGTCTTGAAATGTTTTTGTCAGAAAAATAGGATCATCCTCTACCATGGCCGGAACCAACTCCACCGAATGTGTATCGTAATTGGAATAATGATCCGAAACATCCAACACAACCGTTTTCCCACTCAACAGATCAGACACGTTTCCATCACTTACATTCGCACCATTTATTTTATGAATCCAGTCACCACGCCGCAAACCTTTTTTCTCAGCAGGTGAGCCCGGCAATACATATAGAACACTGACCGCACGATATCCCGCACCGTTTATTATCCAAGTCTGAAACTCAAAACCAAGCGTTGGTTCTTCTCCCATGTTCGACCGTGTGGCTACAGATTTCTTTTTCTTAATTGTAGAATAATAATAACGGGTCTTATTTTTGGTTTTTCCGTCTTCCGACGCTAACAGTGAGTAGAAAAAATCTTCCGGATCAGCATTAAAATTCAGTTCCTTTTTATCAGGAATCTCTTCATACCATAAATAATAACTACGCATCGCACTCTCAATCCATTGGTTCGTAGTTTTATCACTCTTATCATCATCGTCATCCTTACAGGCGGAAAAAGAGAATACAAACCCTAACACAAGGCACATACGGCCATATATGGAAAACTTCATCATAACTATCTTTCTTTTAGTTCGATATATGCGGACAAAGATACGAAAAAAGGGAAAGCCGATGCCTTCCCTTTCCCTTTTTATATTGTCCTTTAACGATCAGAACAATTTTGCCGGATACTCACCGGCATCCACCAATGCCTGTATCTTATCCACTACTCCCTGACGGTCGGCAGCGTATGTCACGCCAAACCACTTACTGGTAGTATCAAGCACTTTCACACGGGCAGTTCCGTCATTAATCAGTTTATTTACCATCAACGGAATGAAATATTCGGCTTTCAAGTTGTCCATATTGGCCTTAAGGAATTCTTTGAAGTATTCTTCGGAATATTCAAAATAATCGGGAGTAAAGCCCCACATATTCATTGAAACCGGAGTATTGTCGGCAATACTCTGCATCACACCGTTCTCATCTTTGAAAGATACCTTACCGTCAATACGTTCGATGGCCGTACGTTCAACCACAGTTGTCAAATAACCTTCCGCATTCGTTTCGCATACGCCACGAGCAACCGAACCGCTTTCGCTCAATGTATTACCTACACGATAACCTACCATGCAATAGTCATTCTTTTTCCCGTCCATCTCGCTCAGTGCAGCACCCAACACGGCAAAGCTGTCACGACCGTAGAAGTCGTCTGCATTGATAACGGCAAACGGCTCTTTGATAACGTCTTTACCCATCAATACGGCATGATTCGTTCCCCAAGGTTTTACACGGTCAGCAGGACAAGTAAAGCCTTCGGGCAGGTTATCCAGTGCCTGGAATACCAATTCCACCGGGATATGGTTTTCGTATTTACTCAATATTTTTTCACGGAAGTCTTTCTCGAAGTCCTTGCGGATAACGAAAACAACTTTGCCGAACCCACCGCGAATCGCATCATAGATAGAATAATCCATAATAGTTTCGCCATTCGGACCCAGTCCGTCAAGTTGTTTCAAGCCTCCATAACGGCTGCCCATACCGGCAGCAAGTACAAATAAAGTTGGTTTCATAACTGTGTAATATTAAAAGGTTAGTGATGTCAATGTTCCGACAACGGTGCAAATGTACAAAATTATATGGACGCAGAATGACACATTTCGTTCAAAGTTTACCTTTTTTAATTCAATTGTAAGCTTAGAAGGGATAACCAATGGCAAAGTGTATACCTAATTGTTTCCAAAATGCCCCCCTCACATTATAGTATCCCGACTTCCCCGTTTCATACGGATCATGCAAAGGCACTCCGCAATCGAGCCGGAAGACAAGAAAATCGAGGTCATAACGCAACCCGACACCGGTACCGAGAGCGATTTGTTTGGCAAATGTTTTCAACCGGAGTTGCGCATCAGGGCGGTCGGAGTCATAACGCATCAGCCAGACGTTTCCCGCATCCAAAAAGACCGCTCCATGAAGATCTTTATAAATGCGGAAACGATATTCGATGTTTGCTTCCAAACGAATATCACCAGTCTGATCAAGATAAGAAAATTCACTCTTTTCCGGATGATAGCCACCGGGACCGATACTACGTACCGTAAAGGCGCGGATACTATTGGCACCACCGACATAAAATTGCTCGCTATAAGGAGCAACATGTGAATTACCATAGGTCCATATCACCCCACCGGCTATCCGGGCAGCAACGGAATTATTACGATCTATCTTCCATAAATAACGATAGTCGGTATTCAATTTAAGAAATTGCGCAAACGGTGCCCCCAACAGATTTTTCTCTTTTTCACTGAACGGCTTGCCGAAAATACGGTAAATACAAGAAGTCAAATTACCGGCAGAAGTAAAAGTAGTCTGCCACCAACTGGAGTTACGCACTCCACGGACAGTCGAATTATCATAGGTATAAGTATATTCCATAGCCGGAATAAACTGGTTCTGCAAACTGAGCAACAATGCCCTGTTGTCTTTGGCGATAGAATCGAATGCACTCGTGCGGTGCTGCAACACATTAAAAGTCAAACGAAAAGGCGTCAATGAATGCCTGCTGGTACGTGTCGGTTGAAAATCATACGTCGCATTTCCACCAAAAGAGAGTAATTTATAGTATTTGGCACGATTCATTTGGTCTACATACAAACGAAAAGTGGTAGAAGCAGGAAAATCATATTCACGATCTCCGAACTGAGGAAATACCACCCGTGGAAACATAAGAGAAGTAGAAGCCCCCATCTCCCAACTGTTCAACAAAGAAGAATTCTTACCACCACCGGTCTGCCATTCATAAGAACCTTTCAACTTCACATTCCAGGTTTCGCCACCGCCAAACACGTTATTGCGGGTGACGGAGAAAGAAGCGCCGGGACCGGTCTGGTCATTACTCTTGGTGGTAACATTCAATTCGAGCTCCGCATCGAGCGGCTTGTCAAAAGTAGCCTGCAGGGTGACATCGAGCGTATCGCACGCGGCAGTCGTATCACGCGGTGTATATTGCATATCCATATAACGGAAAATTCCCAATTGAGCCAGTTTTTCCTGAACACGTTGCTGACGATACTGACTGTAAAGACGGCTACGCTGTGAATTGCGTAATGAGTCACTCTTCACATATGCCTGATAGTTTAACCAGCGATAAAGCATATTAGGGCGTACCTGCATCTTATTATAGAAATGTATGTCCATCCCTTTATAGTTCATGCTGTCATTGGGCTGCTCGCCATTCTTGCCGATCAGATAAACAGTCTTGTTCCCTACATAATACCGTCGTTGTGCCGCTGCCGGCAGGCCTGCTACGGGGATAAGCCGTAAACTGACGTGCCCTCCGGGTATAAGAGTCGTATCAGCCTGATAAGTCATATAATCGGGGCGGAAGTAGAAGTACCCCACATTGCGCAGCAAAGTACTGAGACGGTTACGTTCTTCGTCCAGATCACTCACATTAAACTGTTCGCCCGGAGTCAGTAATGACCATCGGCGTCCCCGTTCCATGATACGAAGTGTTTGCGGAGTGAAACGGTCATAATATACCGTATCGATAAAGTAAGGATTACGCATCTCGACTGTATACTCTACCCGTGCTTTCAAGCTGTCTTTCGGATTAACGATTGTCTGCTGACTCACTTTCCCATTAAAATAGCCATAATCATGCAACAGGTTCGTAGCCACTTTTACACGCAATTCCGGATTAACAGTAGAAATAAATACAGGTTTCGCCGCAAAACGATTGAATACCCACTTACCGAATCCTTTCTCATACTTTACAAAATCATTGTACACCCACATCCCAAAAGGGATAGGCAAAACACCAAATAATTTGGTTGACGGGCTTTTATCCAATGCCGCCTTTACCTCGCCGATAGCTGTCTCGCCGACAGAAGTTTTGGACGGGTCTTTGAAAATGTCTTTATTGCCGGTATACAACACTTCACCCTCCGGCAAATGTTTTGTAGTCGAACAACCAAACAATAATATGCCAATAAGAGAATATATCAATATGCCAATGAAAGGTAACCGTATCCTCTGCCCACAGATTGCTTTTACTCTTTTCATCCTCATTTCTTTTTCTTTTTAAATATAAACAATTCACTCAGGCGGTCCATTTTCTTGCGGAGCACCAGACCGACACCGGTCTCAGTAATTTCACCTTCAAAAACACTTTCATAGTTCTTGTTATGGAACAGGCGGATGTAACGTGTACCGGACTGATCCAACCGGTATTCCAACGAAATATTATCGATAAACGATTCTACGTCATTAGTAGCATTGGCACCGGTAGAAACTTTACCTCCCAACACTATCTGAAAACGATCGTTAAAGAAACGCTGGGAATAGCGGAAACTGTAGTCCGTCCGCTTACCACCGGCATCCGAATCATCATGATCTTCTACTCCGAACGAAAGGCTGGCATTCTTCATGTTTCCTGTCAGAGCATTAATCTGGCTGGCAAGCACGGAGTTAAGCGCCGCTCCCATATTCAAATTCATACCGCTTCCCCCTCCCGAATCGGCAAGATATATACCGGTAGCCAGCATAGCCACAGCTTGTTTGCTACGCTCGTCCGGCCCCATACCCGCTAATTGGTTCTGTACGGAGGCATCATCCGGTGCATCGATTTCAAAAGCCAATGAAAGGTTATCGAGACGATTCTTTACCACAATCGAAATATCAAAATTCACCATACGTGATGTACCGTCTTCCTGTGTCACAGAAGCACGCACACGTTCTGTCGCCTTGAAGTTCAGCATCGGATCCATCGGATTACCGGTCCAGTCTACATAACTTCCATTTTGTATCTGGAACTCTTTCAACGGGATCACCGGCAAGGCATATTTCATCATCCCCCCCGACAAAGTATACCGGCCGGTAAGAGTAAGATCACCTTGCGGCGTATACTGTAAAGAGAGATCGCCTCCACCTTCCAATTCCACCCGGCTACTGCGGTCGGCACTCAGATCCGCTTTCAAACGAACGGCAGGATCAATGTGTATTGTCATTATCATGTCCAATCCCCCCAGAGAGAGAGTAGACTCTTCTTCCTTATTCAGAGAAGTGGTATCTGCAAAAGAGGTGAAAGTCACCAGATCACTCAAGCGATCCTGTACCGTAAGCGGTGAATCGGTAAGCACATAAGTAACATCGGTATTACCCAACAGGTTTACATTACCACGCATCATAAGCCCGTCCAACGGTCCGCGCACCGTAGCATCAAGATCGACAAACACCTTACCATAAACCATACTCTCCTTAGTCCGTTTGGCATTAAGCAACGTATAGTTTTCCGCAAACAGTTTAAGATTCGCCATCGGCCGGCCCATATCCCGAAAATCGACATAACCATCGATACTGAACGGGTTCTGACTGGTAGTATAAATCGCAAACTTATCAAATACAATCCGATTGTTCTGTACCTGTATCGGCCGATTGTCAAATATAAACCGGGCATCGGCCTGCCGTGCATAAACGGAAACACTATCCAATGACAATCCGCCATTAATCAACGGACTGTCGGTATATCCCGTAATATGCAAGTCGCCGTCCATATCGCCGGAAAGAGTCACCATCTGATCGGGTACAAAAACATTGGCTATGCTGAGAGGAAAATGTTCGAGTGTAGAGTTCACTACAATGCTGTCCTTGCCCGAAACTGCCGGATACAACGCACCATCAGCAACCATAATTTCAGTACCCTCATGCGTAAGATAAGTATTGACGTACTGCTTACCTTTCTCTCCCGGAAGCCAGGTAGCTCCCAAAGCCACATCACCGATACGCTGCCGTTCATAAGTCAGTTCATCGATACTTGCTTCCGCAGATAATTCCAACGATTTCTCCGTCTGTATATAGTGGGCTTCTGCCGAAAGCAATCCGGTAATCTGCGGCATATAAGGTAGAATGCTGAACACTTCCTCCAACCGGATACGCCGTAATTCGACATCCATATTCTGCAACGAAACGGTATCGCTCGGCAAAGATTGCATACGGATTCCCATACCCTCATTATCCTGCATATCGACATTGGCATAAACGCGCATATTCTTATGAAGATAAATCCAGTTGTGATGTTCCTCAAAACGGAATTTGTGGAAAGCAATGACAGGTTCCTCCGGCACTAATGTCAATGCAAGCCCGTTACCTTTTCCGAGCCCGCCATAGAGCGGTTTGGCATTCACTCCGAAGAGCAGGCCCGTTTTTCCTTTATCATTTATATATTGTGCCACCAGTTCCGCATCTTTATCACGAATCTCTCCGGTCAGTATGGATGTAAAGGATATCTGTGGATTTTTTGGCCCGTTGATTACTCCGCCACGCAGGTTAATACGACTCGTATCCTGCTTCAAAGTAAAGAAAATAGTATCCAGTTGCAACGTATCAATCTTCAAGGTATGGAGAGCGACCTTACCGTTAATTCCCCAATCCGGTGCACACCCCAATTTGGCAGAAGCATCATGATAAGATATATTCTGCGTAGCGAGATACCAGGCCATCGGGTTATCCTGTCCGGCAGAGAAAGAGAAAACTGCTGTCGGCAACGCTTTACGCAATTCTGCGTGGTTTAATTCTTTCGCTTCCAACTGCTTTGTCAAAACATCGGCAAAGTGAGTGGATTGACGAATTAATAATTCCAACCCGGCGCGGGCGCTGAGGTTCAGTTTAAGGTCACCTGCTGTAAGATGAGTAAATACACGTTCTTTACGTACTTCACCGGTAAGTTGCAGATCCAACGGCTTGCCGGAATTCTTACCAAGACTGACACCGAAAAGTTTTTCCGTATCGATGCCAGTTACATTCAGCCCGACTTTTCCATCCGGATAATGATGTGCAAGATGGTACTCCGCATCTGCCGTCATCTTCAACAGAGGATTATCACTGGTCAGTTGTACATTCGCAACTGCATTCTTGACCGTCCCTGTAAGACCGATGCCCGAAATTTTATAATCCCCGTAATGCAATTTATCAATCGTCGCCTTAAGAGCCGCCGCAGTCTTATAAGAAGTAAAGTCGAACCCGCGCCCGTGTGCCGCAAGAGAAGCACTGAACTCATAAATGGAATCTTTCGGCAAGAAATGATTTATCTGAAGATCCTCTATATGCAAATCGGCAGTATAAGCTTCGGTAGTACTGTTAAGGGCAGCAGTAAGTCCCAATCGGCCTTCTCCTTCTTTCAACAACAGGCGGGCGTCGTATTTCGACCCTTCCATCCCCAAACGAGCGTCAAGAAGCATACTATCCGGGATAACCAACGGTGCTCCCGGCGTCATCCCCCCCAATGCCGTCAGGAAATTAAGATTTCCTGTCTGCATTTTCAAGTCAAGAGCAGCCGAGCGTGTGGTACTATCTGTCAGATTATACAATTCGCCGCCACCCTCCAAAGAGAAAGCACCGGGCAGATTTACTTTAAAACGGGAAATCTGCATCGATTTCAAGTTGCCTTCCGTACCCGCCTGTACTACTAATGGACGGAAAGGATAAGCCCCCTTGAAAGCCTCGGGCAAACCGCCGGCAAACAACATTACATCCTGTTTACCGATAAGCGCGTTGAAACGGGCGGTCAACCGTCCGGTAGTAGGAATATTCACCAATTCCCAATAAGTCTGGGCAGTAAGATTCATTTCCGAATGCGGAGTAAGCAAACGGAAATCCGGTATACGGATAACCGTACTGTCGGCAAAAACACGTCCGGTCAAAGATGTCACGCTTAACCCGGAACGTTCGTTCATTGAAAACTCACGAATAACAGCGTTCATATTGCGCCCCCGGTAAAGTACCGAATCAATTCCGATACGAATATCTCTCAAAGCAATGTGCGAAGGATCAAAACCTTCCACTGGTTGGGTATTACCCGTATCGTAATTAACCGAAGTACCCGTCAGCAAAAAGGATCTCAATCCGTAGAACTGGTGTTTTAAATCAGCGGATACATCTTTAATGCTTGCCTCGCTCACACGGGCAGCCATACGCATCGTATCCGCAGGAAGTTGCATACTGAAAGAAACGTTTTTCAAACTTAGTGCATGAAGGTCTACTTTCCAATTGATGGGAACCGAAGCCGTATCCGTTTTTTCGGTAGTTGCAGTGTCATTCAATACAAGACCGATGTGTGTGTCGGAGAGTTCGACATGATTAATCACCGCTGTTTCATCCGTAAGATCGACACCGTGACTTTCAAGAAAAAAACGCCCCAATACCCCACGGATTTTCATGCCTTCTATGAGATCGGCCGAATTGACAGTCACCTGCTGGAGAGTAATATCGTCTACTTCTATTTTTCCTTTAAACAAAGGCATAGCTTGTACATGCACATTGAGACTCCCCAGTGTGAGCAATGTATCCGGAACCTGAATCACTTCGACATCCCGAACCAACAGGTTCAACGGGAAGCGAAGATCGATACGTCCGACATTAATTTGCATACCGGTAGCTTCAGATGCATATGAAGTGGCCTGCTTCCGTAAAAAATTCTGTACGGGGGGTACATAAAGCAATACCATCAGTACCACAAAGAGCAATATAGGAGTAAGTAATATCCAACTCACCCATTTTATCCATTTTCGTTTCATCAAGCGTGTTTCAATACATTAACGGAAATACAAAGTAAACAAATAATTCTATAAAAAAGATTTAGAAGGTGGAGAAATACTTTCTTGCCTCATCTACCACCTGTCGTAACAACGGTAATACCTCTTTTGTTTTTTGTTTCACTTCATCAGAAAACTTTTCGTTTCGCCTACTTTCCAACCACGACAGCAATGGAAGAATCTCCATCGCCTTGATCATAGTTAAAAGCGGAAGCAGCTTATGCGCCATACCGGCAATCCGATCCGTATCTTCTTCTTTTAAACCGGCTTCCATCTGGTCAATGTTCTTCTCCGTTTCCTCTACAAATGAGGACAGAATGGAACGAGCAGCCTCAGGATCATCTTCGGAAAAGGCGGTGAGAGCACGGAAATCAAGATTTAGTTGAAAATTGAAAGTTGAAAGTTGAAAGTTGGCTGCGCAATCTTCTTGCATAGTGACTTTTGGCTCTCCACTTTCTGTTTTCAACTCTTCAGAAACTTTCAACTTTCCACTTTCACCTTTCAACTGTATTAGGAGTTCGGCTACCGTAAAAGGCTTGTGCAGGCAGCCGGAGAAACCATGTTCAATAAATTCGGCCGCATCCATATCGCTACGGGCTGTAACGGCAATAACGGGAATTGTTTTCGCCTGAGGAATATTGGATGCACGCAATAATTTCAACAAATCGAAGCCGTTGATGGCAGGCATCTGTACATCGGTCAGCAACACATCAAACCGGCGCTCACGGAGATGTTCGGTCAGTTCATCAAGTTGCTCGCAACATGTGGCATGAATTCCTTGCTGCTCAAGCATGGCAGCAGTCAAAGTCAGTTGTATCCTATCATCATCAATGAGAAGAATATTCATCGGAGAGTTCACCATTTGCTCCCGGTCGATATGATCTGCTTCAGTAACCGAAGGAGACTGATTCTTTTTCCTGTCTTTATCAAAACCGACAGCTTTGCCTACCGGAAACAGCGGTAGGATTACCGTAAACGTACTTCCCTCTCCCAACGTGCTCTGCACGTCGATAGTACCTTCAAGCAGCACGACAAGCTTGTGCACAATAGAGAGTCCCAGACCAAATCCCTCTTCACCTTGTGCACCGGGCAGGCGGGTAAACTCCTGGAAAATACGTTCTCGGTCTTCTGCTGCCATTCCCTTTCCGGTATCGGTCACAGCTACGCGCAAACGGGAAGAAGAATAACTTACCGCAAGCGTTATACCCCCTTTTGAGGTAAATTTCACCGCATTAGACAATAAATTATTCACAATCTGTCGGATGCGAAGCGGATCACTTATGAAACGCCCGTCCAGTTCGGACTCTATTTTATATTCAAGAACAAGTCCTTTAGCTGCCGTTAACGGTTCAAAACTTGTACGTATCTCTTCAAAAAGCTGGGAGGGATTAAAAGTGACACGGTTCACTTCTGCCTTATTCAAGTCAAGACGATGGAAATCGAGCAGGTCACTCACTAATTTCAGAAGATGCTGCGAAGAACTTTTCATGTTATCGAGATAAAAACGCTGCCGTTCATCGTTCGTAAGGCGTGCCAGCAGATCGGTATATCCCATAATAGAGCCAAGTGGTGCTTTAAAATCATGTGTGATGGCAAGCATCAATTTTTCACGGGCATTCAGTAGTTCTTCGGCACGGCGGTTCGCCTCTTCTAATTCCCTACGGTATCGGTTACTACGGGTGATATCCCGCCAGATAATAATAAGGAAAAAGATGGAAAGCAGAACGGCTCCCACAGCAATGCCACCGATAATGCGGGCAGAACGTTGACGAACATATTGCTCTTTCTCCGCATCCATCTGCGCACGTTGCATCACATTCAGTTCATACTCTTTAACCAAACTGTCGATCCGGGCTGTCAGTTGTGTATCCAACCGCCGGAACTGCACATTCCTGCGCCGTATAGTCGTTTTCTTCTGAGCACGTTTTTGTTCACTGGCCATACGAATTTTCTGATGCAGTGAATCGGTCGGGTTATACGCTTCAAGGATGGTATCGGTAGCAACCTCCAACGAAGTATTTACCAATACTGCCGTATCCTGTTTGGAAGGAACGAATGCCTCTGCCAAACGTTTGAAGAATCCTTTTTTCTTGGGCTTTGTAATGAGAGAATCACGCGTTGTGATTATGCGGTGCTGTACACGTTGCTGGGTAACCACCGAATCCTGTTCAGCTATAATCTCTTCAATTTCCCTGGCCGAAAGCAAGCTGTCATTCGCTTCACTTAATACCCGAAGCATCTGAATCGTATTCTTATCTTTCTCACGTAAAAGAACCAACAAACTGTCTGTCATCAGACTCTGCTGGTCATCCGATGCAGAAAGTGTCTCCATCTCACGATGAACAAACACCAGAGAAAAGAGTAATATCGCCAATAAAAGAGAATACCCTATAGCTATTTTTACTTTGGTAAAACGCGAAGGTGCCATAATATTAATAATTTAGCAATGTGTCAATATGCCAATGTGCCAATTGCCATGCGGCATAATAGCGCAGCCAATTGGCACATTGGCATATTGGCACATTATTTTGTTTTATAGCGGAAACGCAGCCACAACATGATGCCGGCACTGGTCAGTCCGAACGGAAAAGCCATCCATACACCGACAGTCCCCCAATCGAGAACGAAGCCGCAGAAATAACCTACCGGCAAAGATATCATAAAATAAGCAATAAAAGCAATCAGCATCATCGGTTTCACATCCGAAATACCTCGCAAGGCGTTTGCAAAGTTGATCTGTAATCCATCACCGAATTGATAAACCAGCATCGGGATAATCAGCATCGCCACTAATGCGGAAACCTCTTCATTATCCGTAAACCACCCTCCCAGATAATTACGGAACAGGAATACAATGCCTCCCAACACCACTGCCATCGCCATAATCAAATGAAAACCGGCATAAGCCGAACGGCGTACATTGACCGTGTCCTCTTGACCTTTGAAGTTACTGACGCGCACAGCAACTGCTGCTCCCATACCGTAAAACATCATAAATGTAAATTGGGATATGGCACACATGATCTGATGCGAAGCTAAGGCAATAGTACCTAACCAACCTATCATCACAGCACTCAAACTGAAAGAAGCCGTTTCCATCCCCATCTGAAAAGCAACCGGCCATCCCAAGCCATTGAGACGCATAAACATTTGTCTCGACCATCCCAAACGGAAAAAGCCGAGTTTATACCGTATAAAACGACGGCTACTAAAAAAGATCACAGCGAACACAATCACCATTACAATACGTGAGAAAAGGGTACTGATACCTGCCCCTAACAACCCTAACTCCGGAAAGCCGAATTTTCCGTTAATAAGAATATAATTCCCGATAATATTCAGCACATTCCCCCCCAACAATATCCACATGGCTGTTTTGGTATCGGTAATTCCATCTGTAAACTGCTTAAAACCATTAAACAACAGAACAAACACAAGAGAAATAAGCAAAACAATGTAATAAGGCTTAATCAAGGGAAGGAGTTCTTCCGGTTGTCCCAACCTCTCCACATTCAGATAAAGGATACCCATTATCAGTGTCAGCAATAAACCGACAAGCAGATTTGCCAACAAACTACAACGCAATGCCTGCCCAACAGGCGCAAACTGCTTATTACCATACAGACTCCCTACAATCGGGGTAAGCCCGTAAGAAAAACCGGTACTGAAAATAATCGCCAGATTGAATACATTGTTTACAAAGGAAGCAGCTCCCAATTCACTGGTACTGTGATGTCCGATCATCAATGTATCGGCAAAACCCAAAATAATAACTCCTACTTGTCCGATAACAATGGGCAATCCCAAAAGGAATAACGCTTTGTAATGCCCCTTATAAGTTTCATAGTAATTTTTCATATTCATAGAGTCTCTCTCCACCCCTCTCCACAGGAGAGGAAGAAAAGAAACTATTGCTATTAATCAGTTATCAATCTAACTTCACTCCCTCCCTTACGGAGACAGCCGGGGAGAGGCCCTTATAATACAGCACCACCCCATTTCTCTTGTCAAAGGATGTCTGTGCTACCGCTTGCAATTGTCCGGCAGTAACGGAACGATAACGTTCCACCTCCTTTTCCATATCTTCTGCCGTACCGTTCAGTTCAAACCAAGCGAGATTGGTAGCCACATTCAAATAGTTGATATTGCCGAAAATCTGGGTAGATTCAAATTTATTCTTTACCTTCTCCAGTTCCTGCACGGCAACTGCTTCGTTCTGCAACCTATTCAACTCTTCGCATACGGCAGCTTCTGCTTCTTCGAGTGATACACCGGCAGCCGGTTTACCGGAGATATGAAACAAACCGGCATCCACCGTGCCGGAGATATAAGCATCGATACTTGAAAACAATTGCTTTTCTTGTACCAGATGCCGGTTCAAACGGCTGGACTTTCCATTACTGAGAATATCCGACAATATGTCAAAAGCATAGTAATCGGGATGCGCACGTTCGCACATATGATAAGCCATAAAAAGAGAATCGACCGGCACATTACGCTCCACTACCAAACGGCGTTCTTCCGTCTGTGCAGGTTCTTGCGGCAATTGACGTACCGGAACATCCCTCTTAGGGATAGAAGCAAACCATTTCTCCGTCAAAGCTACCGTTTCCTCAAACGATATATTCCCCGTGACAGCAAGCACTGCATTATTGGGCGCATAAAAACGGAAAAAGAAATCTTTTACTTCATCCAACGTGGCATTGGCTATGTGCGACAGTTCTTTGCCGATAGTAGGCCACTGATAAGGATGCACCTTGTAAGCAAGAGGGCGCAACAGATGGCCCACGTCGCCATAAGGCTGATTGAGACAACGCTGTTTGAACTCTTCCATTACCACCCCCCGTTGCACATCCAGACTCCGTTCATTGAAATCAAGACTCAACATACGGTCAGACTCCAACCAGAATCCAATCTCCACATTTTGCCGGGGAACGGTCAAATAATAATTCGTAATATCGTTATTTGTCCAGGCATTATTCTCGCCACCGGCCAATTGGAGAGGAGCATCGTAATCGGGGATATTCACGGAGCCTCCAAACATCAAATGCTCAAAAAGATGAGCAAAGCCCGTATGATCGGGATGTTCGTCCCGGGCCCCCACATTATATACTATATTAAGAGCCACCATTTGCGTGCTTTCATCCTGTGAATGCACCAATCGCAAACCATTGGCCAGAACATGCCTGCTGATCTTTATCATCTTAATCCAATAAAGATACCTTAACAATCTTCACATCCTCTTCGGGGCGGTCGCTACGGTCTGTTTTCACATTCTGGATCTTATCTACGATATCCATGCCCTCGACTACTTCGCCAAACACCGTATATTCCCCATCCAGATGCGGAGTACCGCCTACAGTGGTATAAGTCTCCACCTGCTCTTTCGTGAAATGGAAATCCGGCCTTTTGGCAGCCTCTTCCTGAGCCTGTGCAAACAACTTCTCCTGCAAGTCATACAATCCGTCTTCATCATTCGCCTTACGCATCTTATAAATTTCCTTCATATGTTTCTGCGCCAACGAATTAAAAATTGTAGTCAATTTGTTTTCATTCATCTGCTGCTCCATACCGATCAGCGTAGAGTCATTGAAAACCTTTCCGGTGACAATGTAAAACTGACAACCCGATGACTCCTTATTCGGATTCACATTATCGCCTTGGCGGGCAGCCGATAAAGCACCTTTCTTATGAAAGTATTTCGGATAGACAATTTCGGCAGGAATGGTATACCCCACGTCACCGGTTCCTAACATCTTACCTTTCGGAGCATTCTTAGATTCCGGATCTCCCGCCTGCACCATGAAATCCTTTATCACACGGTGAAACAAAGTACCGTTATATGTACCTTCTTTGGCCAGTTTGATAAAGTTATCCCGATGTTTCGGAGTTTCATTATAAAGTTTTACTTTAATATCCCCAAGAGTCGTTTCGATTTTCAACATTGTTTCTTTCTGATTTTCCATATCTGAGTTATTCTTTTGTCCTGGTTTACAAGAGGCTATCGCTCCGACTACCAAAACAGTTAATAATATCACTAAATTCCTTTTCATAACACTTTCATTTAATTTAAGTTTGCAAATATACGATTTTCGTCTAAAACCTCTTACCTTTGTAACCTACAAAATGGCTAAAGCTGATATCATGAGATCCATATTAATAGTTGAAGATGATATAACTTTCGGCATGATGCTGAAAACATGGTTAGGAAAAAAAGGATTTGAAGTAACTTCGGTTAGTAACATTGCCCGTGCAAAAAAGCATATCGAAGTTCAAACACCCGATCTTATCCTTTCCGATCTCCGTCTGCCCGATCAGGACGGCATCCATCTGCTGATGTGGATGAACGAACAAGACTTGGATATCCCTTTGATCATTATGACAGGATATGCAGATATACAAACGGCCGTACAAGCTATCAAGTTAGGTGCCCGAGACTATATAGCCAAACCGGTAAATCCCGATGAACTCCTCAAAAAAATGTCGGAAGCGTTGGAAGATAAGGAAGAAGATGCTCACGTTTCGGGTAAAGCTACGTCCGACAAGACTACAACCGGCTCCAAAGGCAAAACATCGAGTTCTAAAACAGAAGCACACGCCTATCTGGAAGGTGAAAGTGATGCAGCCAAGCAATTATATAATTACGTAGGTTTGGTTGCCCCTACCAATATGTCCGTACTCATTAACGGTGCCAGTGGCACAGGGAAAGAATACGTTGCCCATCGCATTCACCAACTGAGCAAACGGGCAGGCAAACCATTTATCGCAATAGATTGCGGTTCCATTCCCAAAGAGTTGGCCGCCTCTGAATTTTTCGGTCATGTCAAAGGTTCGTTCACCGGCGCACTGACCGATAAGACAGGAGCATTTGTTGCAGCCAACGGAGGTACCATCTTTCTCGATGAGATAGGAAATCTGAGTTATGAAGTACAAATACAATTACTTCGCGCCCTGCAAGAGCGTAAAATACGGCCGGTAGGTTCCAATCTGGAAATCACCGTTGACATACGCCTTGTCTCTGCCACCAATGAAAATCTGGAACAAGCCATCGAAAAAGGTACATTCCGCGAAGATCTATACCATCGTATCAATGAATTCACGTTGAGAATGCCAACCTTGAAAGAACGGAGAGAAGACATCCTCTTATTTGCCAATTTCTTTTTAGACCAAGCCAACAAGGAACTGGATAAACAATTAATCGGTTTTGATGCCAAAGCATCACAAGCACTGCTCGACTATCATTGGCCGGGCAATTTACGCCAGATGAAGAACATCGTTAAACGGGCTACACTACTTGCACAAGGCAGTCTCATCACCCCCATGGAATTAGGAACAGAAATACTTGAAACTCCCATTTCCTATCATAGTTCCAATATCGCCTTGAAAGACGAAGAAACGGAAAAGCAACATATCCTTGAAGCGTTGAGACAAACCGGAAACAACAAAAGCCGCGCTGCACAATTGCTGAATATCGATAGAAAAACACTATACAATAAACTGAAATTATACGGAATAGAATTATAACACTGTCTCAAGCCGCCAATATACAATATTGGTTATCCCCAAACGGAAGGTGACTTATCTTCATTATACGCCCCTTTTTACGGCCTGCTCATATTTCTTCTGAATATCCCTACTGTATTACTCCTGTCCGGTACAAACATAAAAAAAATGTCCGACTCACACCTATCGTCTCTTGTTCTTATATTCAAGCTACACACCCATATACCTGTGTGGAATAATTCCACACCATCACTCTACATCTTCTACACATTTCCACAATCACCCTAACACAACAGGCAAAAGTTCCCACTGTTAATCAATACCTTACATATTCAATTTTGTTTTGGCACGTTCTTTGATCCTATTCTAACATCAGCGTCAGCAGTAATGCCCAACAATGCGATAAATCAAAAAAACATATAATCATGAGAAAATTAGTAGTAGCAATGTTTATGTTTGTTTGTGGTGGTTCAGCCTTTGCAATGGCCCAGGATCCTGTTAAGCCCCAACCTGCAACTGAAAAAACAGAAAGCACAGAGGAAACAACAACTTCTGAGCCTGCAAAGGAAGAACCTAAAACCAAAGAGCCCAAGGCAGATGCCTCAACCCAAGAAGCTCCGCCAACAGAAACTCCTGCTGCTGAATAAGATATAAAACCTGTCTACCTTAACCAGAGAGAATTGAAATCTATTGTTTATTATTTTAAAGCAAATGAAATTATGAAAAAGTTAGTATTAGTAGTAGCAATGTTTATGTTTGTTTGTGGTGGTGCAACCTTTGCAATGGCTCAGGATCCTGTTAAGACTCAGCCTGCAACTGAAAAAACAGAAAGCACAGAGAAAACAACAACTTCTGAGCCTGCAAAGGAAGAACCGAAAGCTGAAAAACCGGCACAAAATGCCCCGGCTAATGATGCTCCCGCTTCAACAAAAACTCCTGCTCAGTCTGCCGAATAAGAGTAAGCATACTATCCTAAAAAGCCATCCCCACTTATGTCTATTCAAGGGATGGCTTTTTCGTTATACTCTGTTTCAAAATATCTCGAACCCGTTCCACAAATTTCCTATCGGAACAGGTGCATCCAATTCTATCACTTCTTTGGATACCGGATGAATGAAACGCACACGACGTGCATGCAGACAGATACTGCCATCCGGATTGGAACGGGGAAAACCATATTTCAAATCTCCCTTAATAGGGCATCCCATTTTAGCCAACTGGCAACGTATCTGATGGTGACGGCCGGTTTTAAGATCGACCTCTAAAAGATAATAATTTTGCGAACGCCCGATGAGACGATAATACAAAATGGCTTTTTTGCTGCCGGGTACTTCCTTTTCATAGGCATAACTCTTATTCTGCTTTTCGTTACGCACTAGAAAATGCACCAATTCACCTTCAGGTTCTTTGGGTATCTCTTTCACAATCGCCCAATAAGTTTTCTTCACCTCACTGTTTTTGAACATCTCGTTCAAGCGGGACAAAGCTTTACTGGTCTTTGCCAAAATAACAAGACCGCTTACGGGGCGGTCCAGCCGGTGAGTTACACCGATGAAGACATTACCAGGTTTCGCATACTTCTCCTTTATATACTGTTTCACAGTTTCGGAAAGAGGCGTATCCCCCGTTTTATCCCCCTGAACAATCTCGGAAGCGGTCTTATTGATTACAATTATATGATTGTCTTCGTATATGACGGTCATGGGAGGTGTTCCTACATATTCATACCACCATCTACCTGAATCACCTGACCAGATACATAAGCAGACATATCAGAAGCCAGGAATGTTGCAACATCAGCAACGTCTTCGGGTGTTCCTCCACGACGCAAAGGTATTTTCTTCGCCCATTCCGTTTTTACTTCTTCGGACAAAGCAGCAGTCATATCCGTAATGATGAAGCCCGGAGCAATAGCATTGGCACGAATTCCACGAGAACCCAACTCCTGCGCAATGGACTTAGCCAAACCAATCATACCAGCCTTCGAAGCTGAATAATTAGCCTGTCCGGCATTTCCGTGAACACCTACCACAGAAGCCATATTAATGATGCTTCCGGCTTTCTGGCGCATCATGATCGGTGTACAAGCGTGAATAAAATTGAAAGCAGATTTCAGATTCACATTGATCACCATATCCCATTGCTGTTCACTCATACGCATCATCAGCCCGTCACGCGTGATACCGGCATTATTTACCAATATATCAATACGACCAAAATCTTTATGGATTTCTGCTACTACCTTTTCGGTATCTTCAAAATTGGCTGCATTCGAAGCATATCCCTTAGCTTTTACGCCCATTGCTTCTATTTCTTTAGCTGTATTTTCCGCATTTTCGTCAATCACGAGGTCAGTGAATGCAATGTTAGCTCCTTCTGAAGCGAATTTTAAAGCGATAGCCTTGCCAATACCGCGAGCGGCACCAGTCACAATAGCTGTCTTTCCATCTAATAATCCCATACTAAAATTGATTTTAATTAAATTTCTGTTCTATGAAGTGCGCCAAATACAATATTGGCGACATATCTTTTCCGGGTTTCCATATCCAGATTGGCTCCTATATGACCGCGAATATAAGGAACTTCTATACCCTTCACACAATAATGCACCAATGAGGCTGTCATATCCACATCGTCAATACAGAACACCCCCTTGTCTTTTCCTTCCTGCAACACTCCCTTAAAAAGTACCATCTCCTTGGCATCAAACTTTTTACGGACTTTCTCAACTCTCCATATATCGCGGAAAAAATTTGCACGCAAGGTACCATTACGATATACTACCTCTTTCACTGCATCCAGACGTGTATAAATCATCTCAATAATCTTTTTATCCGGTGAAATGTCCTTATCCGCCACCCGCTTCATCATGTCCGAAAGTATATCCAATTCTGACTCAACGACCGCCAAATAGATCTCATCCTTGCTTTTGAAATAGGTATAGAGAGTTCTCCTACCTTTTTTGGAAGCGAGGGCAATATCATTCATTGTGGTATTCTCCACTCCCATCTTTGCAAACAACTGACGGGCGACATCTACTAATCTGGCTTTTGTTTTTGATACGGTCATAGGTTATAAATTGCACATTGCTGAATAATTTGAGCAAAAGTAATTCTTTTCTTTCTACCACACAAGAAAAATACGAGATTATTAACAATTGTATATTAATATATGCGAATAAAAATATTCTATTATACCTTATTCATTATCAATACAATAAAGTATCATCGATCTTTTTTTAGAAAAATAATCAAGAAATAATTTGCTTATTAAATCAAAAGCTGTACCTTTGCACTCACAAAACATCGCGGAGTGGAGCAGTTGGTAGCTCGTTGGGCTCATAACCCAAAGGTCATTCGTTCGAGTCGGATCTCCGCAACAACATACGGAATAATTAATTGATTTACAATTAATTATTCCGTTTTTTCGTTTTGTACTGGGACAAAAACGGGACAAAACAAATCTATTTGTAATTCGAGTATTAACGGCTTAATCTGAAAATTTTGGGTATTTGGTTAAAATGCCTACTTTTGTATTATGGTCTCCTTTTTGAATCTGAACCCAACCTATCATTGAACCATAGTAAGGACTTTTTTATACCTTTATTCGTGAAACTCTCCCTCTACAGAAGCGGATATACTAAAAGAGAGGAGCTAAGATCACTCTCCACTCCTCCCACACGACAAACAACTAAAATTATTACTATTTGATGCCATCCAATGCTCTTTTGGCAGTAGCATTAGCGGGGTCTATAGCCAGAATTTTGTTCCAGTATTCTTTGGATTCGGGCAGCTTGTTGGCCACCAGATAATAATAGCCCAAATAACTGTAACATTCAACAAGTGCGGAATTATAACGGGGATCATTCTTGTTCACCAATAATGCAGCCACCTCTTCATAATAAGGTTTGGCAAGTCCCTGTGTCGTTTCCGGATCCAGTGCAGAGTTGGCACGCGCACGCCAGAAGTTACCTAAATAACTATCTGGAGCCGCTTGTGCAATCACCGCAAAAACCGAATCGGCTGAAACAAGTGCCGCTTTCCGCTCATCAAGGCTGACAGTCAGCGTATCGCTTTGTGTCCCTTTCCCATAATAAAGTTTACCTATCTGAAATTGTAGATCAGCAGTCTGCTCGTCAGCAGGTAAGGCCTCATAATATTTCTGATAGGCAACAATTGCATCCGTGTAATCATTCTTTTGCTCATAAGCATTAGAAATTTCACGCCATAACTCTGTTTTGGACGTATCCAGTTCAATCGCTTTCTGGTATTGCATGACAGCTTCATCATATTTCTTCAAAGCATTGAGCAGATGTCCGTAATACATATAATCCAAGTAGGAATAATCGGCTTTATCTGCAGCATTGAAAAAAGCGTCAGCTGCTTTTTGTGCATCATCGTAACGTTTCATATCCGTATAATTGTACATTGCCAAGCGGTTGAAAGCAGCATGACGCGCATTACGCTTTAAACCCAAGTTGGCAACTTCAAGAGATTTCTCAAAATCATGATTCAAGAAAAGAGCAAAAGCATATTTCACCAAATCATCTTCAGTAGTTTCAGACGAATGGATAAAACGGGCATATGCCTCGGATGCTTTATCAAAACGGTTATTCATATAATATACTTCAGCCAGTTTCTTGTCTGCAAGTACACTGGATGGAACCACCGACTTCAACTGTTCCAATTTTTCAATAGCCTGTTGCGGATTGGCTCCTTTATAAATATCAGCCAGTTTCAAATATGCTTGTTCATTCTTCGAATCGAAATAAATGGCTTGTTCATACATTTGGCAGGCTTTACCAGCATCTTTTTGGACAATAGCAATGTCACCTTCCAATACAGAAACAGCAGCAGATTTATTGTCCGCCTTTTTAGCCAAAGCCAAATATTCTTCAGCTTCAGATAGCTTTCCGGCATCGAGAAAAGCACGTGCAACGGCTACTACCAATTCCGGGTTCTTTTTATTCTTTCCTTTTAATAACTGCCCGGCTTCATCCGAAGCTTGTGCCGGATTAACCTGAATAAGTTCTTTCATTTTGGCAAGCCCCGCTTGCCATTCAGCATTATCCGATTGCGCAAACAGCGAACCGGTTGCTATAAATGCCCCTGCTAAAAAGATTTGAAATCGTTTCATTGTAATCAAATTTTAGTTATTATTCGTCCTTTACATTCACTACGCGTACAGGTTGAGTGGCCGGAACCAGTCCGGATTTCAATATGATCCGTTGCCCTCTGTCGGAAGTTAAAAAAGAGGCAAATCCCCAGGGCAATGCATTACGGGGATCATTAAGTAAAACATAAATGGGTCGTGCCAATGGATAATCACCATAATACAGATAAGCCTGATAGGGTTTATAACTATTCTCCGGTGTAGCCACATCTTCTGCACTGACAGCCATTACTCTAATTTCATTGCGAAAAGACAAGTTGGTCGTATCACTCCGGTTTCCCAACCAATTGACTCCGATTACCCCAATCGCATCAGGAGTTTGAGCTACATAGTCAATCACTTGCTGATTGGTCCGTAAAGCTTTTACCTCTGTTGTAGAGAACGGTTTTCCTCCACAGATAGAATCGGTAGCAAAACGTACAGTACTTGAATTCCGATTATCAAATACTACTCGGATATCCTTCAATGAAGAACCCGGATATACTTCTTTCCAACTTTTCACTTCCCCTGTCAATATCCGGCGAATATCGCGCACACTAATCAGGGAGTCCGGATTCTGACGATTCACAATCAACGCCAATCCGTCCGTCGCCAACTTTATCTCCCGCGGATAAAATTTACGGCTATGAAACGAATTCATTTCTTCCTCAGTCAATGTCCGCGTTGCAATGGCCAGACGCACACTGTCTTTAAGAAGCAGATTGATTGCTTCCACCTCTGTCGTATAGCGAGGAACAATTCCGGCTAAAGGGTAAACTCCCTCAAACACATCAATCTCCTCTTGGACGATAGGTTGGAAACTTTCATCAGCGGCAATTGCTATTACCCCTGATGTATACGTGTCAGTCAGTCCGTCTTTAGGTTTACGGTTACAAGCTGCCAATATCCCTAAAATGCATATACCGATTAGCCAAAATTGTTTCTTCATCATTTTATTTTACTGTAATCTAAACATTACCGGAACTGTATATTTCACTCTCACGGCTTTTCCGTTCTGCTTCCCGGGAATCCATCGGGGCATAGATTGAATTACGCGGAGTGCTTCTTTGTCCAAGTAAGGATCAACACCACGAGCCACACGTGCATCGGCAATCGAACCGTCTTTCTCTACTACGAACTGCACAATTACACGCCCTTGTGTCCCATTCTCCTGAGCAATCGTCGGATATTTGATGTTTTTCGCAAGGAATGCCATCAACTCCGCATTTCCTCCGGGATATGTCGGCATCTGTTCTACCATGTCAAACACTTTTTCCGGCTCCGGTTCCGCTTGGGTAACCACCTGTTTCAAGTCAGCAATGTCCTTACCATTCTCTTCATCATTACCTTTCACATCGGCTATGGAGATAGCTACCTTCGTTTCCGTCAGTTCTTGCTGGCTCTTAATCTCATCATCTTCATGCACTTCCTCGTCTTTTTTGATGACGGGTGCAGTAAATTTGATAGAACTCTTCAGTGCAGGAGGCGGAGGTGCCACCGGTTCTACCCGCTTCATTTCTTCCTGCTTAATCTCGGGTTCTTCCAGTTGTGACAAAGTAGTCACTTCCGTCATCACCTCTTTCTGCTTCGGTGTAGCAATCTTGATAAGTGTCGGTATACTAAATCCGACCAAAGCAATCACCAGCACAATCACCATCGCCAAATTGTGACGTTTAGGAGATTCCGAACGCATTTTAAAAGCGCCGTATGCCTTATTCTTGCCTTTGAATATCAGTTCACACCATTCAGGGGAGGTCAAATCTATTTTTGCCATTTCATTTTCTTTTTAGGTGTTACTTTATCATTCGGCAAGATTTTGTGAAAGCTCGCCTTTCGAGTCATAATTCTTTATCAAGAATTGGTCGGCTTCAGCAATATCCGTAATCACATACTTACCAATATTACATATCTGCATTTCATCGAGAGCATCAATCAGATTTCTATACGAAGCTTCATCTGTGGCTTTTATAATAACCGTCGGCGTATTCTTTCCGCTTTTTATTTCAGAAAGTTGCTTTCTGAAATCGTCCTCTGATATCTTAAGATCCAATTTTTGTTGCTTCAATTCGTTCACTTGACGAACAGCAGCAGCATTTTTCTTTAATAGAACAGCCCGCAAACCATCCGGTTTATAAGACGTCTCTTTCAACGAGGTATAATCCTTATAGTTAGGTTCACCTTCATAATAATATAGCTTGTTGTCACTTCCCAACAAAAGAGTAATAGCTTGTGAAGCCTTCACCTTACTTTGCTGTTCTTCCGTGATACTTTTGTCGTTACTCGGCATGCTTATCTCCATCGTTTGAGGTTTGCTCAAAGAGGTACAAAGCATAAAGAATGTAATCAGCAACATATTCATATCTACCATCGGCGTAAAATCAACGCGTACGGTCATCTTCTTCTGTTTACTGCCCTTCTTTTTATTGCCGCTTTCTTGTACTTCAGCACTCATAATTTTTTCGTTTTAGTTTTCAGAAGTTGTTTTCAGAGAAGTGATCAGATTATACCTGTTTTCTCTGAGGTCCTGAAGGGAGTTCATAACTTTCTTAATTACAGCATACGGAGTAGCCTGGTCTGCTTTGATTGCAATACGCAAATCCGAATTTACCGCACGTGCATTACGCACCCACGCTTTAAACTGGTTATCAATGCTGTCACAGGGGATACCTTCGTTTTTCAAGATAGCATCTTGTTTCTCGGACGGAAGATCCAGAAAAGTTTTCATACTCTTCATCGGTACTCCGAAAGTAGATGAGAGTGCAAATGTCTTTTCCTGTTCCGGCGTGAAGGTTACTCCATATTCTTCACCCATTTTTTCAAGCACGGCTTTCAGATCCGATTGCTTATCCATACTCATGAATATCTTACCATCGGGATCAACCAATATTGAAAGAATATTCTTTTCCGGAATTTTAATTTCAGAGACTGAGGCCGGAGTCGTCACCTGTACCGGTTCTTTTTTTACGAACGTAGACGTCAGCATAAAAAAAGTAAGTAACAGTACTGTAACGTCACTCATCGCCGTCATGTCGATGAACGTACTTTTCTTCTTAATCTTTGCTCTACCCATGATCTTAGAATTTTATAGGGTTAGCACGTTTATTTATGAGTTGCAGCAAATGTCTGCACAATAGAGAATCCGACCTCGTCGAGACTGTAAGTCAACTTATCAATTTTATTTGTATAGTAGTTATAAGAAATAACAGCTAAAGCACCGGTAAGAATACCAAAAGCCGTATTAATCAAGGCCTCGGAAATACCTTGTGACAAAGCCATTGAATCGGCAGAACCACCCGCAGCCAATGCAGCAAATGAACGGATCATACCGATTACTGTTCCAAGCAATCCCATCAACGTACCCAACGTGGTAATAGTACCGATAATCGGAAGATTCTGCTCCATCATAGGAAGTTCAAGTGCAGTAGCTTCCTCCAATTCTTTTTGGATAGCAAGCAACTTCTGATCCTTAGATAAAGTGGCATCCTTTTCCATTTCATCGTATTTCTTCAAAGTAGCCGTTACCACATTAGCTACAGAACCTTTCTGGTTGTCACAAATTTCTTGTGCTTTCTGCAAATTTCCAGCAGCCAGGGCAGCCTTAATATTAGTAACGAACTTCACCAAAGAGCCTTTACCAAAAGCAGAACGAAGAGCAAAATAGCGCTCAATACTTAGTGCAAGCACTGTCAACAGTAAAGTCTGAATAACCGGTACAATAATTCCACCTTTGTAGATTGTCCCCAAAAAGTTACCGGGAAGCGGATGATTGTTAGGGTCATTGTTCATAAAGTTGGAAGGATTTCCTAACAAGAAATGATAAATACAAATTGCTATCACAAAGCAACATACAATAACCCATCCAGCAGATTTGATACCTTTAAAAGAGGTAGATTTTTTTTGAGTAGTTTCCATAATTAGTTTTTTTGTTTTTAAAGAATTTGTTATTTGATTGAAATTAAAATTTCAGAAATGGTTGGACACAATGCACCTCAAGCCCTACAACTCCGGTTTCTAACGAAGCTGCATAGCAAACATGCACCACAAGTAAAATGTAGAATTAAATAAGGATACGTCTTAGTGCGAATATATGATATTCACAGCTTGATTGAGCATAAATCGGATCCTTATCGGAATGGAAGGATTTACTCTTGTCCAAGAACAACAAATTCTCTCTCAAACACAATTTCTGCAGGATATCGCGTAAGAAGTCTACAACTTCAATTCCACGACGCAGACGCTGGTTATGGGAAGAGGAATACAATTCAGATATCGGTTTATTTCCCAATTCGACATCTGAAACAGATAAAGCTTGAAGATGATTGTGATAAGAAATATCTCCATTCAAACTGGTCTTTGTACGGTTTGTGGATGAAGATTCTGAAATACAACAAGTAGAAGCAGAAAAACCTTTTGTACAGTTCAAAGCATTGCCGCTCATGCTAAATGATAGCATCAGCAAAACAAAGGTTAATATGAACTTTACAGAGGTTTTCATTGTTTGTCTTATTATCGAAAATTGACCTTTTATAGAAATCGGGTGTAAAAGTAATAACAAAAAGCATATGATCTGCCAAATTCACATCTTTTAATCATACAATTTCCTATCCTATATTAAGAACACTTCTAAAAGCATTTTTGTTTTAACAAATTAAATAATAATTTGCTAATCGTGAATAAAAGAATTAATGAAATGTAGATATGGAAACGCGAAAATCCCCTTGCCCCCGTATTCCGGGTTGCAAGGGGATCCTTCAGAAAAAAAACGGCGACTACCTACTCTCCCACTGTTACGCAGTACCATCGGCGTGACCGGGCTTAACTTCTCTGTTCGGAATGGGAAGAGGTGGAACCCCGGTGCTATAGTCACCT
>CEAJ01002793.1_pt1 | contig 41494 bp, 32 predicted proteins | sample 554971 | NCBI WGS metagenome assembly CEAJ01 (sample SAMEA3182047, study PRJEB8094) | gut metagenome | biome: human; feature: gut; material: Stool; isolation source: human stools | place: Canada | collected 2011-11-29
GTATTCTTTCATGAGGATTTCAGACATGGATTTCTCGGAAGCTTTTCGGTGGCTCATTGTCTCAGCCATCTTTACTTTCTCCTCACGTTTTGCTGCCTTATAGGCATAACTGTTGCATTGCTTGGAGCAATAAAGAGTTGTGGATTTTGATGCATAGAAGCTCTTCCCACAATACTCGCAAATTTTTAGAATTCTTTCTTTGCTTGCTGTCATTTGTACGCTTTTTATACTTTTTTACTTAATTTATTGTAGAAAAAGTCGTCTGTCATTACTCCGTTTATTTTCAATAGTCTTATATCATTGTCCATCATTGTCCAAAACTCTTGGCAATCTTGCACTCATTTGCCAAAAATGGAGTCTCAAATTATTACTCTTGAAAAGTGGAGGTACAAGAGCGGTACAAAAAGGTGCTAAAAAAGCCTTACCATTGATTATAACCAATAGTAAGGCTAAAAAGAAAGGTGCTCATTTTGAGCACCTTAACTATCATTTGTTGTCGATATTAATCGTTGTTTATCACGACTTATTTTCATATACAGAATTGCCTGAGTTCATTCCTCTCAAATCAATGGGAAAACAAATAGTTCCACTAATTATGGAACGAATGATAAACCCTTTTCTTGTTCTTTATAAAGCAGTTCTGGAAGGATATGAAACGAATGACGATTCTAAGTTTAGCGAAAGCGAACAAATCAGAGCTATAAGGTGTGTAAAAAAATGGCTGAAAAAACAATAATAGGCAAATTCTTCTATTATAATTGAATCTACATCATTTTGTTCTGTGCCGCAGAATATATAAGATGTAGCAAATGCAATAACCGTATGCACGAAAGACATATAGTAAGTGATTAAATCGGCAAAAACTGGAAAAATCAATATATTCTGACATATTCATTTCTTTTTGCATAAATAACTTTAAAAATCATCCTTAATGTAAAAGATTAGGGATGATTTTCGGCTTTTTTTTGTATTTTTGCTATTAAATATTGTATTATAACGACAATAGTAAACGAAACGGATATGGTGACACAAAGTGAAGCAGCCCTGGAGCAGGGACTGATAAAGACACTTCAAGATATGAGTTATGAATATGTCAAGATTGAAGAAGAAACAAATCTTGACCAGAACTTCAAGACTCAACTCGAAAAGCATAATAAGAAAGAACTTGCCCGTCATGGACGTACAAGTTTTACGGATAGTGAATTTGAAAAGATAAAAATTCACTTAGAGGGCGGTACTCGTTTTGAGAAAGCCAAGAAACTGCGAGACCTGTTTCCATTAGAATTGGAAACAGGCGAACGTGTGTGGGTTGAATTTCTCAATCGCCAGCAGTGGTGTCAGAATGAGTTCCAGGTTTCCAACCAGATTACAGTGGAAGGTAGAAAGAAGTGTCGCTATGATGTTACCATACTTATCAATGGTTTGCCTTTGGTTCAAATAGAGCTAAAGAAACGTGGCGTGGAGTTAAAGCAAGCTTACAATCAGATACAGCGCTACCACAAGACTTCGTTTCATGGCTTGTTTGACTACATACAGTTGTTTGTGATTTCAAATGGTGTGAACACTCGTTATTTTGCCAATAATCCTAACAGTGGCTACAAGTTCACGTTCAATTGGACAGATGCCGAGAATGTGCCGTTTAATGATCTCTCCAAGTTTGCATTGTTCTTCTTCGACAAATGTACCTTGGGTAAGATGATAAGCAAGTATATCGTTCTGCATGAGGGAGACAAATGCTTGATGGTATTACGTCCATATCAGTATTATGCTGTAGAGAAAATTCTGGATAGGGTGCAGAACTCTAACAAGAATGGTTATATATGGCATACTACTGGTGCCGGTAAGACATTAACTTCATTCAAAGCGGCTCAACTTGTTTCTGAGATTGATGGTATAGATAAGGTGATGTTTGTCGTTGACCGTCACGATCTTGATACGCAAACACAATCAGAGTATGAGGCTTTTGAACCTGGGGCAGTAGATGGTACAGATAACACATATGAGCTAATCAAGAGATTGAGTGGAAAGTCAAAGATAATCATTACCACCATCCAAAAGTTAAACTGTGCAGTTACTCGTGATGCTTACAACAAGCATTTGCAAGATGTCAAGAACCAGAAGGTAGTGATGATATTCGATGAATGCCACCGCAGTCATTTTGGTGATTGCCATAAGAATATTGTTGGTTTCTTCAAGAACTTACAGATATTTGGCTTTACTGGTACACCGATATTTTCAGAAAATGCCAAAGGAGAACATACCACAGCAGAGGTTTTTGGAGAATGTCTCCATAGGTATCTGATAAAGGATGCCATTGCCGATGAAAACGTGCTTGGTTTCCTTGTGGAATATTATCAAGGTCATGGTGATGTTGACTTGATGGAAGAACAGCGAATGAAGGAGATTGCTCAATTCATCCTCAACAACTTCAACAAGTCAACATACGATGGTGATTTCAATGCTTTGTTTGCCGTCCAGTCTGTGCCTATGCTTTTGAAGTACTATGACATCTTCAAGTCATTACATCCTAAGATAAGGATAGGTGCTGTGTTCACATACGCTGCAAACGAAAGCCAAGATGATGATAACACTGGCATGAACAATGGTTTTGTTGACGACACGGTTACGAGTGACAAGCTGCAAACCATTATGGATGATTATAATAATATGTACGGAACTGCTTTTACAACAGACAATTTCAGTGCATATTATGACGACATAAATCTTCGTATGAAGAAGAAACGTGCTGACATGGAACCGTTGGACTTGCTGCTTGTCGTTGGTATGTTCCTTACTGGCTTTGATGCCAAGAAACTAAATACGTTGTATGTTGACAAGAACCTTGAATATCATGGTTTATTGCAGGCTTTCAGTCGTACGAATCGTGTTCTCAATGAGAAAAAGCGATTCGGAAAAGTTGTCTGCTTCCGTAATTTGAAGGACAATGTTGATAGAGCTATCAAGTTGTTCAGCAATACTGACGCTCCTGAGGCATTGGGATTCGTACTTCGTAAACCATTTGCAGATGTAAAGAAAGATTTGGATGAGTTATGCCAGAACTTTAAAGCGCGTTATCCGGACATGGCTTCCATTGACAAACTTCAGAGTGAGTACGATAAGCGTAATTTTATCCTCGCTTTCCGTGATATTATCAGAAAACATTCTGAGATTCAGGTGTACGAAGAGTGGAATGCCGATGATTCATCCTTGGTAATGACAGAGCAGGAATACAATGATTACCGCTCTAAATATCTTGATATGACGATGGGATTCATACAAGATGATGAGGATGACAAGAACGAAGACAAAGGCAAAGAAGATGAAGGTATGGCGCATGAAGACCCAACAGCAGATATCGACGATATTGATTTCTGTCTGGAGTTGTTGCATAGTGATGTTATTAATGTCGCATATATACTGGAATTGATAGAAGACCTCAATCCTGCAAGCGATGATTATCAGGTGAAACGACAGAATATCATCGACACGATGATAAAAGACCCAGCTATGCGCAATAAGGCTAAACTTATCGACCACTTCATCCGTGACAATGTTGATAATGACCAAGCTGGATTTGTAAAGTCGAAAGCTGATGGCAAGATGGATTTGGAGAGTCGTCTGACAACCTATGTTACTCAGGCACGAGCCCATGCGGTTACTTCATTGGCTACGGAAGTGGGAGTAAGTCAAGATGCACTTATTAAATATGTGCAGGAGTATGATTATTTACATCGGGAAAAGCCAGAAATTTTGCAGAAGGCTATCAAGGAGAAAAAGGGACTGCGTTTCTTGCAGCGTATTCATCTTAAAGAGTCATTGATTTTAAAACTGCGTAAAATTATCGAAACATTCAGTTGGGAATAAAAAAGAAAATAAAAAGAAAAAATATGAGTGAAGAATTACAACAAAAACTGCGTACGCAACTTTGGACAGTAGCCAATACTTTGCGTGGCAATATGTCTGCCAGTGATTTCATGTATTTCACTTTGGGCTTTATCTTTTATAAGTACTTGTCTGAAAAGATAGAAATGTGTATTGATGCTGAACTTGAAGAGGATGGAAGTAACTTTAAGGAAACCTGGGCAAGTAATGAGGAAGAACTGAAGGAGGAGTTGAAGAAGTTTTGCATGAATGAACTCGGTTATTTTATCGAGCCAGAATACCTGTATTCTTCTGTAATAGAGGCTATCAATCGCAAGGAGAACATCCTTCCACAGCTGGAGCGTTCATTGAAGAAAATAGAGGACAGTACCATTGGACACGATAGTGAAGAGGATTTTGGTGGTTTGTTCTCTGATATAGACCTCGCTTCTCCTAAATTGGGAAAGACCGCAGAGGATAAGAACAATTTGATTAGTGAAGTATTGATTGCTCTTGATGGTATCGACTTCGGCTTAAACGAGGCTTCTGATATTGATATTCTCGGCGATGCCTATGAGTATATGATAGGTCAGTTTGCCGCAGGAGCTGGCAAAAAGGCTGGAGAATTCTACACCCCACAGGAAGTTAGTCAGATTCTTGCAGATATAGTTACTACAGGCAAAACACGCTTGAAAAATGTATATGACCCAACTTGTGGTTCAGGTTCATTGCTTCTCCGTACTGCTCGCAATGGTAAAGCTGATTTGATTTATGGTCAAGAGAAGAACCCTACGACATTCAACCTTGCCCGAATGAACATGTTGCTTCATGGAGTTAAGTTTAGTGACTTTGACATAGAGAATGGAGATACTCTTGAAGATGATGCTTTCCCTGAGGAACAGTTTGATGCGGTGGTAGCTAATCCGCCATTCTCTGCAGCCTGGAGTGCTGCGGAGAAATTTAATAATGATGATAGATTTAGCAAGGCTGGTGTCTTGGCTCCAAAGTCTAAGGCTGACTATGCATTCATACTTCACATGATCCATCATCTTAATGAAGGTGGAACGATGGCATGTGTTGCTCCTCATGGTGTTCTTTTCCGTGGTGCATCAGAAGGTAAGATTCGCCGTTTCCTCATTGAGAAGAAGAACTATATTGACGCCATCATCGGTTTGCCTGCCAACATTTTCTATGGTACAAGTATCCCAACTTGTATCATTGTGGTAAAGAAGTGCCGCAAGGATGATGATAATATACTCTTCATAGATGCCAGCAAGGAGTTTGAAAAGATAAAGACACAAAATAAGCTTCGCCCAGAACACATTAAGAAGATAGTTGATACCTATCGTGAGCGCAAGGAAATCGAGAAGTATAGTCATTTGGCAACTTTACAAGAGGTTGCCGACAATGACTATAACCTTAACATTCCTCGTTATGTAGATACGTTCGAGGAAGAAGAGCCTATCGACATTCATGCGGTCATGAAGGAAATCAAGGATTTGGAAGCTAAGCGTGCTGACCTCGACAAGCAGATTGATGTATATCTGAAAGAATTGGGGTTAGTTGAGTAGAATATTAAAAGAATATTGATATGAAGGGCGATGCATTATTGTTAAGTAGAGTTATAGCAGGAGGTAGAGTGCAATTTATCATTCCTGTATATCAGCGTAATTATAGTTGGTTAACCGAGAACTGCAATCAGTTGTTCAACGACTTGGTGGATTTGGTTCATTCTGGCAGACCGACTCATTTCTTTGGTTCTATAGTTACATCTCCAGCAGATGGCTATGGCATCAATCGACTTGTCATTGATGGACAGCAACGCCTTACAACAGTTTCGTTGCTGTTATTGGCAGGCATTCATGCCGTAGAAGATGGTAAACTTGAAGGTGATAAAGGAAGTATAGAAGAGGCGAAAGAGGAATTCTTGATGGCAAAGTTTAGTGGTACAGAAAGAAAAATCAAACTTTTACCCATTGAAAATGATATGGAGGCTTACGATAGAATCTTTGAGCATGATGTAGATAATTATGTGAAAGATTCTAAGATGACCCGTAATTATCAATATTTCTATGAGCGTTTGACCAAAGAACCTCATCAGCTTTCGTTTGATGCTTTATTGAATGCTATTGAACGTTTGCAAATTATATCAATAGAATTGGATGGTAATGACCAACCTCAACTTATTTTTGAAAGTCTTAATTCTACAGGCTTGGATTTGACAGGTGCTGATGAGATTAGAAACTATTTGTTGATGTCTCTTACAGCAGAAGAACAGCAATATTACTTCAAAACATATTGGCAAAAGATAGAGATAGCTACGGAGAACGAACCAACAATGTTTCTTCGTGACTACTTAACTATCAAGCAACAACTCCAACGCCCTGTGAGATTGTCTAACTTATATAGTGCATGGAAGAAGTACATGTTAGGGCATGACCGTAAGGAAGAACTTGCAGAGATGCTTGTTTATGCTCAATATTATCAGCAAGTTACTGAGGGTAAACTCAACTCAAAGAAACTGTCTGACAAAATGCGTCATATTTGCAATATAGAGACTGATGTGGCTAATGTGTTCTTTATCCAGTTTTTGAAATATGCTGATGAAAAGCACCTTACAGAAGATGAAATCTTCAAGGCTATAGGCTTAGTCGAGAATTATATGGCTCGACGTATTGTATGCAATATGCCAGGAAATGCCTTAACTCAGGTTTTCTGCGCTTTGCATAAAGATGTGCTAAAAAGTATGGAAGAGTATGAAAAAGCAGGAATGGAAAATAGCTTTACTTACTCTGATATTTTGACTTATCATATTATGCGCCGTGATGGAAACTATCAGTTGCCAAGAGATACACAGTTTGTCAAAGCTATAGAGAATCGTGATGCTTATCACATGCTCAAACCTTTCCAAATTTTCCTTTTTGAAAGACTTGAAAACTCTGTGCATGGTGAATATAATGATGTGGCATCCGACATGAAGAGTAAGGATGCAACGATTGAGCACATTATGCCACAAACTTTAAATGCAGAGTGGCGTGAAATGCTTGGTGATAATTTTGAGAAAATTCAAGAAAGATATTTGCATACGTTTGCCAATCTGACATTGACAGGTATAAATAGTGAACTAAGTAATAAGGCTTTTGAAATCAAACGTGATGGTCGAACGGTAGATAACATTGTATATCCTGGTTATAAGGATTCAAAATATCGTTTAACAAGAAGCGTTACTGACTGTCAAAAATGGACGGAAGAAGAATTACAAAAGCGTAGTAAAGAGATATGTGAAGCTTTCTTGCGCTTGTATCCTCTGCCAAAAACAGATTTCAAGCCATTGCCAAAACCTGTTGAAGAAGTATCTTTGGACGAAGAATCTTTCTCTCCAACAAATAGAATACTTAGAGGATTCCGTGTGTTTGGACATGAGTATAACGAAACGATATGGAAAGATATGCTTATAAAAATTGTATTATTATTGTCTGAGCGTTATCCTGATATTATCGATTCCCTCTATGATGGAGGTGCATATCTTTGGACTGCTAAACAAGCTGATTTGAACTATTGCACGCAAATAGATACTGATAAGTATCTTTGGACATCTATGGGTAATAAGGGTAAGATAGCCTGTCTCCGCTACTTGTTCGACAAGTGCGATGTTGCAGAGTCTGAACTCATTTTCATTTTGGAACCATCTAACGAATAAAATATATGGAAGAGAATAATGTACCAGATATGCGTCCGACATTCGATGTAATTCGGAATGTGGATGACAAAGGAAAAGAATATTGGAGCTCTCGTGAACTCTGCAATGCGATGGGATATTCGGGGTATTGGAAATTCCAAAATGTAATAGACAAAGCAATTCGTGTTGCAGGTGAAAAGGGTATGAATATTGACGACCATTTCAACCATGTGGTTGAAATGGTCAAGCTTGGTAGTGGCTCTTTCCGAAAGGTCGAAAACTTTCATCTTTCTCGAATGGCTTGTATGATAATAGCTGAGAACGCTGATTCAAGGAAGCCATTAGTGAAGCAAGCAAGAGAATATTTCTCGCAGTCTGTATCTACGACAGAGATTGTGCAGAACTCGTTGGAATCCAATATCTTACTATATAAGACTGCACAAGGTGAGACTCGCATTGAAGTGATCTTCAACAGTGAGACCTTTTGGATGTCACAGAAAAGAATGGCTTCTTTGTTTGGAGTTGATAGGGCAACTATAGCCTATCATATTTCTCAAATTTATGAGTCGGGAGAATTGCAAAGAGAGGCAACTTGTAGAAAAATTCAACAAGTTCAACTTGAAGGTGAGCGTGATGTAGAGCGTGCTCCGTTGTTCTACAACCTTGATGTTATCATAGCTGTGGGGTATCGAGTTAACAGCTATCAAGCAACTCAGTTCCGTATATGGGCAACCTCTGTATTGAAGGAATTTGTTATTAAGGGATATGTGTTAGATGATGAGCGTTTGAAACAAGGTAAGCACTTTGGCAAGGATTACTTTGATGATTTGCTGGAACGCATTCGTGAAATTCGCACATCAGAGCGTAGATACTATCAAAAGATAACTGACATTTACGCTGAGTGTAGTGCTGACTATGATGCAAAAGCTGAGAGTACTAAACTCTTTTATAAGATGGTACAGAATATGATGCACTTGGCTGTTACCAATCATACGGCAGCAGAGATTGTTTATGAACGTGCCGATGCAGAAATGCCACACATGGGCTTGACCACATGGAAAAAAGCACCTAATGGCAGAGTGCAAAAGTCTGATACGATTGTCGCCAAGAACTATCTTTCAGAAGATGAACTGTCTCAGCTCAATACAATAACAACAAGTTTTCTTGACCTTGCCGAATCTCGTGCACGGCGTCATATTATCACAACGATGGATGATTGGAAGCAACGCTTACAACAATTCCTTGCAACTATGGATTATGATGCAAAGAGTAGTGCAGGCAAGGTTACCCAAGAGGAAGCAAGAGATAAGGCTTATTCTGAGTATGAGAAGTTTAAGGTTATTCAAGACCGTTCATATATCTCAGATTTCGACCGATTCAATAATGGCAATGATGATGATACACCATTGCTTCCGTTTGACATCGACCCAAAAGAATAGTAAATACCAGTAGAGGAAAGTATAACAAACAATTAAGGATTTAAAATAATTATGGCAACATATAAAGAACAAAATAAACAGAATGTACCCCATTTGAGATTCTCGGAATTTCATGGGGAATGGGAGAAATGTAAGTTGGGGGATATTGCAGAGTTTTCTACTGCTCGTATAAGTTCCGTAAAATTAGATTGCAAGAATTATGTTTCAACAGAGAATATGCTACAAGACTTTCAAGGTGTTGTAGAGGCTAAGTCTGTCCCTAATGAAACAAATGTCATTTCCTTTACTTGTGGTGACATCCTAATTTCAAATATTCGTCCTTACCTCAAAAAAGTATGGAAAGCAACATTTGACGGTGGGTGTTCTTCTGATGTTTTTGTCTTGCAAGCAACAGATACTGTCGCAAAAGACTATTTGCATTATGCTGTGGCAAATGATAAATTTATCAATTATGTAATGAGTGGAGCAAAGGGCGTGAAAATGCCACGTGGCGATAAAAATCAGATGAGAACTTATCAATTGTCTTTGCCTTCCATTCAAGAGCAATATAAAATTGCAAAATTATTGACTCTTTTAGATGAGCGCATTGCCACCCAAAGCAAGCTGATTGAAAAGTTAGAGTCCTTAATCAAAGGACTAAGGGTTAGTCTTATGCAAATAGAGAATGGCAACATTGTACATCTGGATGAGATTGCACGAATATATCAGCCTCAAACTATATCTTCAACAGAATTAACGGAAGAAGGTTTTCTTGTATATGGCGCAAATGGCATTATTGGTAAATATAAACAATATAACCATAAGACAGAACAAATCTGTATAACTTGCCGTGGTAATACTTGCGGTATGGTAAATTACACCAAACCCATGTCATGGATAACTGGAAATGCGATGGTTATAAACACAGATGAACATCAAAACAAGGTGTGCAAGAGATATTTGTACCACTACCTTTCTGCGTATAACTTCAATAGTATAATTTCAGGGTCAGGACAACCGCAAATTGTACGCACTCCATTAGAACAGTTAAAAGTTCCATTACCTACCTTTTTAGAACAAAAACAGAAGGCAACGTTTCTTGATAAAATTCAAGGCAAAATCGAAATCAGCAATAAGACATTAAATCTTTATCTACAACAAAAGCAATATCTGCTTCGCCAAATGTTCATATAAACATCTGGCGGAGCAAGTATTGCTTCTGTTTATTGTAAAGGTCACTCAATACAAGTTGGGTTGATAGTTTCCTTTCAAATGACATCATTAAGTCCGCAATATGATTTTGTTTGCTATTATTGGGTATTGGTATTTTCAAATCTGCAAGAGTAGACAATACAATATATGGGGTATTACTTGAACTTTTTTCTATTGCAATTCTTTGGGGAAGCAAGACTTTTAATGCCCATTTCACATATTGGATATTCACAGAAAAGTGATCTAAAACATAAGTTCTTTGATAGGCATTAAACTTGCCCTTATAGTAATTTATATATCCCAAGTTGGCACCATTTCCTGATATCAATAGAGCTTCTGTATCAAAAGCATAACAGTCAATATTAAATGGCCGTTCTGCACATGTAAAGAATGGATATTGTCCATTTTCAACTTGTGCATTAGCGTCAAGTTTTCCAGTTGTTATTTTGCAAATATTGCCCAGTCTTACATATTCCCAGCCATTGATAAGTTCTCTGATACAATGTTGTGCAATTCCTTTGATTAGGGATTTAGAAGTTTGTAGGTCTGCGATTATTGAAAAGTTGTACTCTGAAATCCAAGGGAAAGAATATTCGTACAGACAACTTTTTGAGATTATCAATGAACGAAACAACCGATTAGAGTTTTCAAACGTTCTTTCAGCAAGTCAAGAAAGAGGAATGGTAAGTAGGGAAGATTTGAACTTAGATATTAAGTTTGAACGGAGCAACATCAATACTTATAAAATCGTAAGAAACGGTGATTATGTAATTCATTTGCGCTCATTCCAAGGAGGCTTTGCCTTTTCAGATATAGTAGGTGTGTGTAGTCCTGCATATACAATTATGCGCCCTAAAGACTTATTGGAATACGGATATCTATCATATTATTTCACTTCACGACAATTTATCAAGTCACTCGTTATCGTTACTTATGGTATTCGAGATGGGCGTTCAATAAATGTAGACGAGTGGTTTGATATGAAAATTGTCATTCCGACAAAAGAACAACAACGCCATATCGTGAGAACCATTAAGGTGTTTGAGAATAAAATCGAAAATGAAGAAATTTATGCCTCATGTTTATTGAAACAGAAGCAACACCTGCTTCGCCAAATGTTTATATAAACATCTGGCGGAGTAGATACTGCTTTTGCTTGTTCAATAGTTCTAATAAATCTGTTTCCATTTTTATCTTTTGCTCCAATGTAAATATGCGCTTTCCTATTCGTTGCTGTATTTCAAAAGAGGGAAGAGAAAGGGGGATATTACATAATCCTTCAAAAGACAAGCATTGTCTAACACTTCCCTCTAATCTCTTTTGTATTTCACAATAAAAATGCTTCGATTCAAAAAAGTAATCAATGTATTCAGGTGCTACGTTTTCTTGGGTTCGGAAGCAAACATACATAGGACTAACGATGCCCTTTTCAAAAGTTGTCAGGCGAGCAATAGAACCAACGTTTATTCGTGCAGGATTAAAGACAAAGTCGTTCTGTTCTACGATTTTGTAGTTAGAAGTATCTTCGCTTGCAACATTCCTATTTTCAAATTGATCACTCTGCTTTATGAAACCTTGACGATTGCTAACCGACAAAACGTTTTGAATCGCATTGTTTTTATTACGCTTAGAAATCTGCTCAATGACATCGCCTATAGGCGAAGTGGTTTTTGTATTAGGCGTATATTCAATTTCAATAATCGCAGACTTTAGCTTCTTCAAATCCTCAATCAGCTTGCTTTGGGTAGCTATGCGCTCGTCTATTAGACGCAATAATTTGGCAATTTTAGTTTGTTCTTCTTTTGAAGGAATACCAATATAACATTCATCGAAGTTCTTTGCACTAATCGAGTATATTTTAGTACCTTGTGCAATACGGCGAATCTGATGATGAAATGCTGTTGAGGAAAAAGCATAGCCTTTGTATCCAACAACAGTTTTGTTGGATTTATCTCTTCCATGTATTGTATGCAAACCACATACAACCGCTTTGTCTTCTAAAGTGTAAAACTCTATCGCTTTTGCGACCTCATTTGTATCTTCTGAAGCATCAGCAAAAGCAATATCACCTTCTTTGCAAAGCTCGAAGTTCTTTGGCTTATTTTCTTTCTTTATTGCCGGCAAAATATCCTTTGACAAATCCACCATAGTTGGTAGCCCAACATGGATAAGCCCATAGTGTAAGTTTAGCATATTATCTGTTCCATATTCCAGTTGATCCCAGCTCAAAGAGTTTGTAGAATAGAAGTCCAAGAGGTCAGAAACCTTACACTTCTCCCATTCCCCATGAAATTCCGAGAATCTCAAATGGGGTACATTAGGATGCAATTTTCCCTAATCATCTTTCTCCTTATTTATATAAGGGTCTATTCCCTTAAAATAATAACATGGTTAATAATAAAAAGACAATTAAGGAGATTGCAGACATCTGGAAAGAAGACAAACGCCAGTATGTCAAGCAATCAACGATGGCAGTATATTTGTTATCGTTGGAGAACCATTTACTTCCAATTTTTGGAGGTAAGATGGAGGTTACGGAAGAAGAGGTTCAGGCTTTTGCTTTGGACAAGTTGAATCATGGATTGAGCCAAAAAAGTATCAAGGACATGCTCATTGTTTTAAAAATGGTGGTTCGTTTCGGAGAGAAGCAAGGTTGGCTCAATCATGTAGAGTGGAAAGTTAAGTTTCCTGCCAATCAGCCAAAGGCTACATTGCCAATCTTGACAAAGGCGCATCAAAAGAAGCTGATGGACTATCTCAAAGACAATTTCACGTTTCCTAATTTGGGGATACTTGTGTGTCTTTCTACAGGACTTCGCATTGGAGAAGTTTGCGCCTTAAAATGGTCTGACATTAATATGGACACTGGATTACTTCATGTTAATCGCACCATCGAGCGCATTTATATAGTGGATTCAGACAAGCCACATACGGAGATCGTGATTAATACTCCTAAGACTAAGAACTCTTTGCGTGAGATTCCATTGAGCAAAGAACTTGTCAGAATTTTTAGGTCTTTGATGAAGGTGGTGAACAAGGACTACTATGTCCTCACGAACAACACAAAACCGACTGAGCCAAGAACGTATCGCAACTATTTTAACAAGCTATTGAAGCAGTTGGATATTCCGCGATTAAAATTCCATGGGCTACGCCACAGTTTTGCTACTCGCTGTATTGAGAGTCATTGCGATTACAAGACTGTGAGTGTTCTTTTGGGACATGCCGATATTAGTACTACGCTTAACCTTTATGTTCATCCGAATGAAGAGCAGAAGCGAAGTTGCATCGACAAGATGATGCGATATATGAAGTAGCGTTACCGTTCTTTCTGTCTGTATATCAATACGACAATGAATCAGTACGTCAGTAAGTCACTCTATCATCATATTTGCAAAACAATACTTACCGATAGGTTGATTCAGATACTCGACTTTGGAGAGGTATCTACCGATAGGCAAGTGCTTTCGAGAGTAACTCGAAAGGTTTTGAGTAACTCAAAACATAACTTGCTATCGTCAGATACCTCGATTTTTCAAATCATCTCAGAGTCTGAAACCACGTTGCCTTTTAGGAGTGCGGAAACGTGGTTGAGGCTCGTCAACAATTTTGAGTTTGAAGACATCTATCAACTTCCGAATGGCAGGATTCTGTTTGATGAGGGCTTGAAGTTTTGCTTCTGCAGGCTTGATTTTGAGCAAATAATCAGCAATGTCCAAGCCTTTAGCTTTATCCTCTTCGCAGGCTTGATGCTCTAAAAAGTCGAAAAGCGTTGCACGGATGCCGAGAACTTGCATCATTGGCAGCTTATCTTGCCAAACTGTTGTCGCTCCCAAATCAGGGAATAAGATCACATCTCTGTTTTTCAGAACAGATAGTGACTTCGTGTTAAAGCAACCATTCTTACCACCACTTGCTATCCATAAGAATTGAGGAAGATAGTACGAGGCTATCAAGGCTGTCTTCTCACTTTCAACCAATGCTATAGGCTTGGTCTTGGCTACATTGATAAGATGCTCACCAAAGAAGCATTGACAGAGATTGAAATCCTTTTGAGGGATAAGCGAGTGTACCCATGAAACATGGCTGTATGGTTCTTTTACTCGCTTACCTGTCTCAGGATTATAGAGCATTACCTTACCAGTTCTCACCTTACCTTGATAGTCAACTTGCCAAAATACCGTGGCACCAGTCCAGTGTTTGGAAGTTCCGACATGATATTTCTCCATCAAAGAAAGAGTAGTTGTTTCACTGAATTGAGAAGATAGAAACAAGAAAAAGTTGTTTGCCTCATAACATTTCAGAGAACTTCGCATGATGTTCTCGTCTATATAAGAAGTGGGTAATGGCTTTGGCATTTCTCTCTTCTTATATGAAATAGTCTCATCCTTTGTGAATGTCTCATTCTTCTCAGGATTCTTCTCAAAAAAATCCTTGGGAGTGAAGTGATAACCACAACTTTGCTCATGGTTGCAGCGCCCTACGTAAGGAGGAAACTCAATCTTCCCTTCTGTGTCAATATATCGGGCGAAGCTACGTTTCTTATGACATTCTGGACATGTATGTCGGGTAGTGATGCCTTTGTATGGCTCTAATATGAATCTATGTGTACTCATTTCATTTCTTTTTTATGTGGCGGTTCTGTCGGTTTTGTCGCTTTTGGTATTAAAACCGTCAAAAGCGACAATTCCGACAATACCGTCACGAGTTAATCTTTGAATATTCTCCATGCTTCTCTTTGCGAAATAGGACTCCGATGTTATCATTCAGAAATCTTTCCAATGTCCTTGACTTCATGTCGTTCTCTTTGGCGACATCATGAGCTTGGGCCGTGGTGAATGTTGCAGGAAGATGGTTGACGATTGCTTGTTGTTGAGCGGTGAGCATATTCTCGTTGAGGATATTTTGTACTGATATGGCAGAGTTCTTGAAATATTCTGTCAATCGGATGGCTCGCTCTACACTCAACAGGTCGATGGCTTCCTTATCACATTCTCCACACGTCCATCGTGCCAATTGAATGATCAGACAGAAACGGATGATGTATATCTCCAACTTGCAATAGATGCTGACAATGGTATCATTTGTTTCATTGTCGCATTGCTCGGAGAAATGATGCTGCCATTCATAGAGCCTTGCCTTAGCTTCTTCAGTGAATGATAAGACATGAGGCTCGATTTCCTGTTGCTCATTTATTGGACACTCCATATCAATAAGGTGTTGAATGATGGTTTGCCAATCTCGCTCTATATTATCGGGCAACTCTCGGTCACTCCATCTCGCTTTCTGCTGAAGGTTAGGCATGACGAACAAAATGCGATCGATGAAGCCGTTGCTGGAGCGTTCGCCTTTCGCCAACTCACTAAGTATCTTCTTTTGGATGGTTCCGATTACTGAGATATAGGGGCGTTTAATGAAAATGGAACTCTTGGAACTTCTTCTGTCTGATATGGTTGTCTTGGCGCTAAAGACAGATAGCCAGAACTGTTCCTCTGAACCATTGTTATAGCGGTTGAAGTTCTTGAACCATGCAGACAACTCGTCTGTCCATAGGCACAAACCCCTCTTGTTCTGCGCATGAATATAGCTCAAGCCTTCTGGTGTGACATCAGAGACCAAGAAACGTTTGCGTACAGGTTCTTGCGGAAATCCATCCTCTCCATTTTCAATGCGTTCCTTGCGAGACATGCACATCTTTTCCTCAAACTTACTGTATTGCTCCTCGAACAATTTGTTTTGCTCATAGTCGTAATCGAGGAATGGCTTCATAGCGAAGCTAAGTGGGTGGCTCTTGTTGGCTCCAGGTCTTCCGATAAGAGCCATGTATAAGATAGGACTTTCAAGCCAACCTTGTTTCATCTGTGCCAAGTGCGTGTTGCCGATGCCAACAGCCAATGCAGTGAGTATGGCTGCTGATATATAGTCGGTAGGAAAACTGTGGCATTCGTGTACCTCCTTGATGATTCTCTGAATCTTGGCAGGAAAGATGCTTACGGGAAACTGGCTACCTGATAGGCGAGTACTCACATCAATAGCCTTATCCATGATAATCATTGGATTGATGGAAGTTTCCTTATTGTTATTTAAAGCTGTCATTTGGCATAGAGTTAAAAATTATACATTGACTTGGGTTTGCGCTTCATTCCTCCTTGCATGGCTTTTAGCATTTCAGAATGGTTCTGCTCCTTGGTAGCTTTTCGACCATTCTCAATCCATGCAAGCAGCTCATCCTTATAGAAGTATAGCTTCTTACCTTTTTTATAGGATGGCAGAATGCCTTGGTTAACCAATCGATAAATGGTTGGCTTCGACTTCATTATAATAATAGCAGCCTCATCAATCTCAACCAATATATGGTTATTTGCTGATGATGTAGGTTGAAGTGCTGATACCATTTGCTTCAACTCGATAACTTGTTCTGTTAAATAAGATACCGCTTGTGGTAACTTATCAAAGGTGATACTTTCATTTATCATATCTGTTCAATTTTTATTATTCGGGTACAAAGTAAATGAGTTATGTAATGGGAATAAATATCACTGAGATATAACCTCTGAATAACCGCTCAATGCTTATCAGCAACAATAATGTGTCTTGATTCCGCCTTGAACATCTAAGCTTGGTAGTAATTCAATGATGCAGGTACCTTCCATTCTTAACTTCCTTATAATAGTGGATATTTCCACATCAACCAATGCATCTGCAAAAACTTGTTTTATAAAGGTTGCTGTATCAATGCCTTTCTTCTTGAAAAGGTTTCCTATATTCCAAGCATAATGCATTAAGTCAATAGTACGAATAGCCTTATCAACAATCAATGAATGATGTCTCATGTGTGTAGAGGCACAACACTGGAAAATAGCGATGTTGTCACAAAGTTGGTTCAAATGCTCCTCTTTCATGTAGGCAGCAAAAGTTCTTCTGGTATAATCGATAGCTGAGTTTAACAAGACCTTTTCCTTTTTGGCTTTGTCTTCCAATACTTCCTGTCTCAACAGTTCATAGCTTGTAATACAAGAAGAGGCTTCATCTGCATAGACGAAAGTTACATCTTCCAGGTTTAGCTCTTCCCCCTCGTCATATGTATTTGTTTCATTGATAGCAATAGAAGACAGACGCTTTCTTTCTGTATTGTTTACTGTATTACAAAAGATATGCTTAAACCATGGGGCAAGCAATCGTACGATACTATCTAATGCATGGAGATAAACAACCATCAGTATGGTGGTTGAGATAACGAACGTCAAGTTGCAGCTAAAGGTGTCTACACCATATTGCATAGCTTCGTTGCGAACAAGTGCACCAATGATAGACATTGCACACAAAACCAATAAATGCTGTGTCAAAAATTCTTTTTTAAACTGTTTCATATTGCGTATTATTAATTATTTGTGGCGCAAAAATATGAAAAACAGCAGAAACTGACACGTGAGTCACGCGTGACTCACGTAAAACTTTTAGGAGCCTTTAACTAAAAAGCCCGATATTGAACATTTTTTCAATATCGGGCACCATGAAATGAATGCAATGGATTTATTTAAGAGAAATCTTATTTGCTGTCTCTCTTTTCTTTGCGTTCACGAGGTCGGCATATATCTGTGTTGTGCTTACATTCTTATGGGTAAGCATCTTCGAAACCGTGTAAATGTCTGTGCCTAAGGCGATTTGGATTGTTGCATACGAGTGCCGGAAGCAATGGAATGAAAATGGCTTGGTGATTCCAGCCTTCTTCAACCATGCTTTAAGGGGATGGTTAATCATGCTGCGCTTCAATCCCTTGAACACGATACCCGTGCTTGGTTCACCACATAGTTCGTGTGCCTCGTTGCTGATAGGCAAGGTTGCCTCGGTCTGAGTCTTCTGGGTACGAATACGCAAGCAATAGCCTTGGTCGGGAGCTATCTCGAAGTCTTCCCAACGCAATTTTAAGATGTCGCTGATTCGCAATCCTGTGAGGCAAGCAAAGAGGGAGGCAGACTTCAGTACAGGTATATCGCAAGGAGTAGCTGCCAACCGCTTTACTTCATCGAGGGTAAGAAACTCCTTCTTTACATCTTGTGGCTCAATCTTGTCCAGATAGTCATTGATGTTCTCACGCAGCCACTTGTCACGATAGGCGATTTTTAAGAGACCACGGAAAGTAGAGTAGTAACCTGCTGCAGAGTTGAGAGATACCTTTTGTTTTGTTCGATTCAACTGATTTGCATTCAGAAGATACTCTCTGAACTTTTTGCAAAGTTCCACTGTCACATCCCCAAATGTACAATGACCTTGAACAAATTTGAAGAAATGCTTGTAGACACATGTCCACTTGTCATCTTTCTTATATGTCATCTTCTCAAAGTATGCCAAAAAATCTGCTTTCTGCCGTGTTTTGTCCAAAAAACCAAATTCTTCATTGATGAGTGATTGGGTTCTGATACAACGGATGGCCTCTGCTTTGTTGAGCATATCTGTATTAAACTCACGTTCCATCTCATTCTTTGGATGAGCATAGATATAGATACCTAAATATTCCCTGCGACTCATTTGCATAGTCTCAGGGTTGCGTACTGGTGGATAGAAATCCAAATAAAGAGAAATACGGTCGTTTTTAATCGCTCTTTGGCGAAGAGAAACTCTTGTACATGTATTTACCATGATGTTTACTTTTTATAATGTGATACTTATGTTTCATATATGATCCCGTATTAAGAGATCTTTGAAATCGATTGCAAAATAATAGAGTTATGTAATGGGGTACAACTTAACCTTTTGATAACCGCTAAATAACCTTAGGCTTGCCGATAGCTTTCTCTAAATCTCGCTTGGAAATCTTGATATACTTGCCAATCTTCACCTTTTCAATAGCGTATTTCTTGATACGCTTATAAATCTGGTCCTGACTTAAACCATACAACTTCATGGCCTCCGGTATTGTATAATAAAGTTGGTCTTCTACGGATTCACCTTTTGCCAATTGTACATGACGCTTGGAATACAGAACATTGTTACCTTCCATTTTTCTTGGAATAGCATTGTGACTAACGAAACTATATACGGCTGTTTTCGTCATACAATATTTCTGTTGAATATCCATAACAGTCATCCATTCACTGATGGTTGGATCTGGAGACAGGTGTGCAAAATAATCATCCACCTCTTTCTTGTTCCAATATACTCTTCCTTGTATGGATATTCTTGAAATCTTGACTTTCTTGACAATCTCATAGATGGCGGTCTCGTAAGTGTTGTGGACTTCTGCAATTTCCTTGGCAGAGTAATATTCTGGAACAGGTAGCTCTCGGTTTGCATGAACTGCTTCTTTTGAAGCACTTTTATTTGTGGTGTATGGCAAACTATCAACAAGATAATCTATATCTCGCTTTCTGATTAAAGATAAACGAGAAGTAATCTTGGATGCTCGCAACTTACCACTATACACCATATTATATATGGTCTGTCTGCTTAGTCCCAAAAGTATAGCGACCTCTTGAATAGTGAGGTATTCTTTCATGAGGATTTCAGACATGGATTTCTCGGAAGCTTTTCGGTGGCTCATTGTCTCAGCCATCTTTACTTTCTCCTCACGTTTTGCTGCCTTATAGGCATAACTGTTGCATTGCTTGGAGCAATAAAGAGTTGTGGATTTTGATGCATAGAAGCTCTTCCCACAATACTCGCAAATTTTTAGAATTCTTTCTTTGCTTGCTGTCATTTGTACGCTTTTTATACTTTTTTACTTAATTTATTGTAGAAAAAGTCGTCTGTCATTACTCCGTTTATTTTCAATAGTCTTATATCATTGTCCATCATTGTCCAAAACTCTTGGCAATCTTGCACTCATTTGCCAAAAATGGAGTCTCAAATTATTACTCTTGAAAAGTGGAGGTACAAGAGCGGTACAAAAAGGTGCTAAAAAAGCCTTACCATTGATTATAACCAATAGTAAGGCTAAAAAGAAAGGTGCTCATTTTGAGCACCTTAACTATCATTTGTTGTCGATATTAATCGTTGTTTATCACGACTTATTTTCCGATGCAGAAGTGCTTGAAGATATTGTTTAGTGTTTCCTGACTACTGATCTGTCCACCAGTGATTTCGCCAAGTTCATCCAATACAATTTTCAGGTCTTCTGCAATGATGTCGCCACTCATGCCCATATCCATCGATTCCAATACACGGGAGAGAGATTTGTTGGCACGGATGAGGGCTTCGTAGTGGCGGGCGCTGGTCACGATGACATCGTTTTCTGATATTTCTGGAATGTCGGCTGCTTCTACCAAAGCTTTCTCCAAGAGGGGGATGTTCTCGCCTGTGCGGGCGCTGATGCTCAGGATGCTAATGCTTGCTGGCGAAGACGAGGGTGAAGAGGCAAGGCTGTTCTTATCTGCCGACTGGGCAAAATAATGGAAAGGAAGTGAAGTTGGGTCGAACGAGAGTGCATCGATCTTATTGAATACCATTAGCAGTTTTTTGCCTTGGTTCTTTTTCTCCATCTCATCAATTTCTGATTCTGCAGGCAGTTCATCGAGGAGCCAGATGATGATGCGGGCCTCTTCCATCTTCTGGAAGGTACGCTCGATGCCGATGTTCTCCACCACATCGTTGGTCTTGCGGATTCCTGCAGTGTCGATGAAGCGGAAGGTGATGCCGTCGATGAGGGTAGTGTCTTCTATCACGTCACGCGTGGTGCCGTGGATGTCGCTCACGATGGCTTTTTCCTCGTGGAGCAGTCGGTTGAGCAAGGTGCTCTTGCCCACATTGGTCTTGCCCACGATGGCTACAGGGACGCCCTGCTTGATGGCATTTCCCGTCTCGAAAGAGTGGGCAAGGGTATTGATGCGGCGCTCTATCTCTTCTGCAAGAGCTCTCAGTTCGCTGCGGTCGGCAAACTCCAGTTCCTCGTGGTCGCTGAAGTCGAGTTCCAGTTCAAGCAGCGAAGTCATCTTCAACAGTTTTTCGCGTAGTCGTGTCAGCTCGTTGCTGAAATGTCCCTTCAACTGGCTCATTGCCATGTGGTGGGTGGCCTTGTTGGTTGAGGCTATCAGGTCGGCCACGGCTTCAGCTTGCGACAGGTCCATCTTTCCGTTCATATAGGCACGACGGGTGTATTCGCCTGGTTCAGCCTGTCGACAGCCCACTTCTGTGAGCCGTAGTAAAACCTGTTGAAGAATGTATCTGCTGCCGTGACAGGAAATCTCCGTGGAGTCTTCACCCGTGTAACTGTGGGGTGCCCTGAATACGCTAACGAGCACGTCGTCGATGGTTTTTCCGTCCTTATCTTTGATTTCGCCATAATGTAGGGTATTGGCTTTCGCCCCGGTCAGAGGTTTGCCGCTGGCAGCCTTAAATATATGATCGGTGATTTCTATAGCCTGGTTTCCGCTCAGGCGTATGATGCCTATGGCGCCTCCTGCAGGTGTGGCCAGGGCGCAGATACATTCTTCTGAGTTTGTCATTTATCTATCCTTTTTACTTTTTTACCTTTTTACTTTTTTACCTTTAAACTATATTCTATCGAGCACTACTTTGATGAGGTTGTCGATGGTACTCTTGTATCCAGTATTGGCACTGAGGGCACGTCGGTTGGCGATGACCATGCAGCAGGTGAGCGCCTTGTGTCCGAGGAGCAGCGACAGTCCGGCAAGAGCCGAGCTCTCCATCTCGAAGTTGTTGACACGCAGACCGTTGTATTCGAACGCCTCAATCTTCGCATTCAGCTCAGGGTCGGCCAATGGTGCACGCAGTTCTCTGCCCTGTGGACCATAGAATCCGCCACAGGCGATGGTGATTCCTCGCACCATGTCATCGGCGGCAATGCGGTCGAGGAGTTCCGGATTGTTGTCCACGCAGTAGGGATTGCCTATTTGGTCGTTCCATTTCACCTGACGTTTGAATTCCTTCTCGGTGTCGAGGTCGCAGATTTCATTGCGGCGTGCATAGAAGTTGATGAGTCCGTCGAAGCCGATACTTTTCTGTGAGGCAACGAAGATTCCGGCAGGGCAGTTGAGCTGCAAGCCTCCACAGGTGCCTATGCGCACGAAGGTGAGTGTGGTGTGTTCGGGCTTCTCGGTACGTGTCTTGAAGTCGATGTTTTTCAGAGCGTCGAGCTCGTTCACCACGATGTCAATATTGTCGCATCCTATTCCTGTGCTCTGAACGGTGATGCGTTTGCCCTTATAGGTGCCGGTAATGGCATGGAATTCACGGCTTTCCACCTCGCACTCTTTCTCTTCGAAGTGGGATGCCACGAGGCTTACACGGCCAGGGTCGCCAACGAGAATCACCTTGTCGGCGAGTTGTTCTGGACGCAGATGGAGGTGGAAACAACTTCCGTCCTCATTGATAATCAATTCAGATTCTGCAAAATACTTACTCATAATCTACATGTTTTTTGTCGTTAATAACGTTGGATTGTTCTCGGTTATTACTGCAAAGATAGATAAAATCTTTTTTAATTCAAAAGCCTTTGTGCTTTTTTATATTGAAAGTTTCTTAAATAAAGGAAATAAGTGCCATTTTTAATATTATTTAGAGTGTGATATTCGTTTTTTTCTCCCTAAATGTTTACTTTTGCGTTCGATTTTGCGCGGCAAGGGCTTTCTGCAGTACCTGCTGGCGCAAGGAAACAGGTAAACCGACTAATGGAATATACAACAAAAACAGAATAGTATTATGGCAGAATCTATTGACATCCGCGAGCTCAACATCCGGATAGAACAACAAAGCCAGTTTGTCACCAATCTGGTGATGGGCATGAACAAAGTGATTGTAGGACAGAAACATCTTGTAGACTGTCTCCTAATAGGTCTTCTGAGCGATGGCCACATCCTGCTCGAAGGCGTACCTGGTCTGGCAAAGACCTTGGCCATCAAGACCCTCTCTCAGCTTATCAGCGCTGACTTCAGCCGCATTCAGTTTACTCCCGACCTGTTGCCTGCCGACGTGGTGGGTACACAGATTTATTCTCAGAAGGACGAGACCTTCCATGTGAAGAAGGGTCCTGTGTTTGCCAACTTCGTATTGGCAGATGAGATCAACCGTGCTCCTGCCAAGGTGCAGAGTGCGCTGCTCGAGGCGATGCAGGAGCATCAGGTCACCATCGGCGACGAGACTTTCCGACTGCCCAGTCCGTTCCTTGTAATGGCTACGCAGAACCCAATAGAGCAGGAGGGAACCTATCAGTTGCCCGAGGCACAGGTGGACCGTTTTCTGCTCAAGGTCATCATCGACTATCCTACCCTTGAGGAAGAGAAGCTCATCATCCGTGAGAACATCGCCGGAGGTCTGCCCGAGGTACATCCCGTCACCACAGCCGACGAGATACTGAAGGCTCGCCAGATAGTGGGCGAGGTTTACATCGACGAGAAGATAGAGCAGTACATTGCCGACATCGTCTTCGCCACCCGTTATCCCGAGCGTTACGGTCTGTCCGACATCAAGGATATGATTACCTTTGGCGGCAGTCCACGTGCCAGCATCTCTCTTGCCAAGGCAGCCAGGGCTTATGCTTTCATCAAGCACCGCGGCTATGTGATTCCTGAGGATGTGCGTGCCGTGGCTCACGACGTGCTCCGCCATCGTGTGGGACTCTCTTACGAGGCAGAGGCTTCCAATGTGACCAGCGAGGAAATCGTGAGCCGCATAATTAATAAGGTGGAAGTACCTTGATTTTGAGGAATAAGTAATAAATGGACACACAAGATATCTTAAAGAAAGTACGCAAGATCGAGATCAAGACTCGCGGTCTCAGCCAGAATGTCTTTGCAGGCCAGTATCACTCGGCCTTCAAGGGCAGGGGTATGGCCTTCGCCGAGGTGAGGGAGTACCAGTATGGCGACGACGTGAGAGACATCGACTGGAATGTGACCGCCCGTTTCCATCGTCCCTTTGTCAAGGTGTTCGAGGAGGAGCGCGAGCTTACCGTGATGCTGTTGGTCGACGTAAGTGGCTCGCTCGACTTCGGTACCACACGGCAGATGAAGCGCGACATGGCTACCGAGATTGCAGCCACCCTGGCCTTCAGCGCCATTCAGAACAACGATAAGATAGGTGTCATCTTCTTCTCCGACCGAATAGAGAAATACATCCCGCCCAAGAAGGGCCGCAAGCACATTCTCTACATCATCCGCGAGATGCTCGATTTTCATCCTCAGAGCCAGCGCACCGACATCGGTGTGGCTTTGGAGTACTTCACACGGGTGATGAAGCGCCATTGCACAGCCTTCGTCATCAGCGACTTCTTCGATGACAAGGACTTTCAGCATCCCCTTCAGATTGCCAATCAGAAGCACGATGTGGCTGCCATTCAGGTGTACGATCCACGTGCCAAGGCGTTGCCCGACATCGGACTCCTCAAGGTGTGCGATGCAGAGACAGGTCACGAGATGTATATTGACACCAGTTCCAAGAAACTGCGTCAGGCGCATACACGCCACTGGATGATGCGCGAGCAGCTGTTACGCGAAACCTTTGCCAAGAGCAAAGTCGACTGGACGGCTGTCGCCACCAACGAAGACTTCTCACGAGCTCTGCTCAACCTGTTCATGCAGCGGGGTTGAAAAGCGGAGAAGTAAACCAATAGGGAAAAAAAAAATGACGAAACAGAAGAATATTATCATCATGATGCTTGCCTTCCTGATGCTGTTGCCATTAGGGTCGGCAGCCCAGGAGGTGGTGCAGAAGCTCGACTCTCTGCAGATCCTGATAGGCGAGCAGACGAAGCTTCATCTCAAGGTCACCGCTGCCAAGGGTGCCAAGGTGGTGCTGCCTTCGTTCAAGCCGTCACAGATGCTCATTCCGGGCATCGAGGTGGTGGAGCAGAGCGATGCCGACACCGCCGAGCTCGACGGTGGCAGGCTACAGATAAGCCGCGACTATACGCTCACCTCTTTCGACGAGAAGGTCTACGCTGTACCAGCCCTTCAGGTCAAGGTCAACGGCAAGACCTGTCAGGGCAATCCGTTGGCGCTCAAGGTGCTCACGGTGCCTGTGGATACGGTTCATCCCAACCAGTTCTATCCCCCCAAGGACGTACAGGACAATCCCTTCCTATGGAGTGAGTGGAGTCCTCTGTTCTGGCTCAGCATTCTGGTACTCTTACTCTTCGGTGTCATGCTGTGGCTCTGGCAGCGCCTCCGTCAGAACAAACCTATCGTGATTCGTATGCGCATCGTGAAGCGTGTGCCAGCCCACGAGAAGGCGCTCAGCGAGATCAATGTCATCAAGCAGCAGCACACCGAGTCGCAGGAGACCCAGAAGGAATACTACACCCGCCTCACCACCACGCTGCGCGAGTACATAGAGCAGCGCTTTGGCTTCCGTGCCATGGAGATGACCAGCGGCGAGATTATAGAGCATCTGCAGTCGGCTGGCGACCAGAAGATGATAGACGAGTTGAAACAGCTCTTCCGTACTGCCGACCTCGTGAAGTTTGCCAAGTACGAGACCTTCCTTGGCGAGAATGACGCCAATCTGGTCAATGCCATCAACTTCATCGACCAGACGAAGACCAACGAGCAGACCGTCGAGGAGAAGGTAGCTCCCGAGCTTACCGACCAGGATCGCAAGACGCGCAGTCAGCGCAAGCTCATCAAGGCTTTGCTCTGGGGTGGAGCGATTGCCATGGCAGCCATCACCGCCTACGTGATCTATGGTGCCTGCATGCTGCTGATGTAGGAGTATAGAATAAAAAAGAATAATATTATAAAAACATGGAATTTGCAAGTAAAGCATATTTTCTGTTGCTCCTGTTGCTGATACCTTATATATTATGGTATTTCCTGTACAGGAAGAAGAACGAGCCTACCATGAGGCTGAGCGACACCCGGCAGTTTGCCTATGCTCCCAAGAGCCTGCGCCAGCGCCTTGTCCATCTGCCCATGATGCTCAGATGTCTGTGCTTCGTGCTCATCGTCTGTGCGATGGCTCGTCCGCAGACCCACAACTCCTGGGACAACAAGACGGTGGAGGGCATCGACATCATGATGGCGATGGACGTTTCTACCTCTATGTTGGCAGAAGACTTGAAACCCAATCGTATGGAGGCTGCCAAGGATGTGGCTCACGAGTTTATCTCGGGCCGTCCCAACGACAACATCGGTCTTACCATCTTTGCTGGTGAGGCCTTCACCCAGTGTCCTATGACCACCGACCATGCCAGTCTGTTGCGACTGTTGCAGGACACCCGTACCGACATTACTGCCCGTGGACTCATCGACGACGGAACGGCGGTGGGTATGGGTCTCGCCAATGCTGTCAGCCGACTGAAGGACTCCAAGTCCAAGAGCAAGGTGGTCATCCTCTTGACCGACGGCAGCAACAATACCGGTGACATTTCGCCTATGACGGCCGCCGAGATAGCCAAGAGCTTTGGCATCAGAGTCTACACCATCGGTGTGGGAACCAACAAGGTGGCTCCTTACCCTATGCCCACAGCGGCTGGCGTTCAGTACGTCAACATGCCTGTGGAGATTGACACCGAGACACTCAGGGACATTGCCCGTACCACTGATGGCAACTTCTATCGCGCCACCAACAACGCCGAGCTGAAGCGCATCTACCACGACATCGACAAGTTGGAGAAGACGAAGATGAATGTCACCCATTTCGCCAAGCGCTACGAGGCTTATCAGCCTTTTGCCCTTGCAGCCCTGTTGGTACTGCTCGCAGAGATATTGCTTCGCATCACCTGGCTCAGAAGAATCCCATAGGGAAGAGACGAGCCGAAGTTCAATTAATATCAAATGAATATGCTAAGATTTGAAGATCCAATATATTTGTGGCTGCTGTGGATGTTGCCGGTACTCGTACTGGTGAGGTTCATAGGATGGCGAAGGAGAAGGGCTAAGCTCCGAAAGTTTGGCGACCCTGAGCTGTTGAAAGCCCTTATGCCCAATGTGTCATCTTATCGCCCCACGGTGAAGTTCGGCTTGCTGCTTGCAGCCTTGGCCCTGCTCATCCTTATGGTGGCGCGTCCACAGATGGGCAGCAAGATTTCCCACGACAAGCGTCAGGGCATTGAGACCATCATCTGTCTCGACATCTCCAACTCGATGTTGTCAGAGGATGTGGCTCCTTCGCGACTCGACAAGAGCAAGATGCTGGTGGAGAACCTGGTCGACAAGTTCACCAACGACAAGATAGGTCTCATCGTCTTTGCCGGCGATGCTTTCGTGCAGTTGCCTATCACCAGCGACTACGTGTCTGCCAAGATGTTCCTGCAGAACACCACACCAGCCCTCATCCAGACCCAGGGCACCAACTTTGCTGCAGCCATCGACCTGGCCACCAAGAGCTTCACCCAGCAAGACCATGTGGGACGCGCCATCATCGTCATTACCGATGGCGAGAACCATGAGCCGGGAGCCGAGGATGCTGTCAAGGCAGCCAAGAATAAAGGCATCAATGTCTTCATTCTGGGAATAGGAAGCACCAAGGGAGCCCCCATTCCTATGGGCGACGGCTCTTATCTCAAAGACCGTACGGGCAACACCGTGATGACTGCCCTCAACGAGCAGATGTGCCGACAGTTGGCTCAGGCTGGCAGTGGACAGTATATTCACGTCGACAACACCAGCGATGCGGAGCAGGCACTCAACGACGACCTCTCCAAGTTGCAGAAGGGCGAGACCGACACCGTCATCTATAGCGAGTACGACGAGCAGTTCCAGGCTGTAGGCATCCTGGTCATCCTCCTGCTCATCCTCGACATCTGTATGCTCGAGGTGAAGAATCCGCTTCTCCGCAACGTGAAGTTCTTTACACATTAAAAATTAATCGAAATGTATCTAACTTATCATATCATACCGACCCTGCGGCTGCGCAGGCTGTGCCTGCTGTTGGGGCTGCTCCTCGTCAGTACAGTTGCAGCACTGGCACAGAACGACCGCACCTTCATCCGTCAGGGCAACCGACAGTACAGGGCACGCAAGTGGACGGCTGCCGAGGTGCAGTATCGCAAGGCGATAGCCCGCAATGCCAACAATCCACAGGCGGTCTACAACTTGGGCTGTGCGCTCATGATGCAGCAGAAAGACTCGCTCGCCATGCAGCAGTTTGCCAAGTCTGCCGACTTGCAGACCACCAACAAGATACGCCGCGCCAAGAGTTTCCACAACATGGGCGTCATCATGCAGAACCATCAGGAGTTTGCCAAGGCAATAGAATGTTACAAGATGGCGCTCCGCAATAATCCTCAGGACAACGAGACCCGCTACAACCTGGCGCTCTGCAAGCATCAGCTGAAGAATCAGAAGAACCGGCAGAACCCAAACAAGAACAAGAGCGGCAACGACAAGAACAACAAGGACAAGAACAAGCAGAACAAGAAGAATAAGGATCAGAACAAGGATCAGAACAAGGATCAGAACAAGCAGAAAAATAATCAAAACAAAGATAAGAACAACCAGTCACAGAAGCCCGAGCAGGACAAGATGAGCCGTGACAATGCCGAGCAGTTGCTCAATGCAGCCGTGCAGCAGGAGAAGGCCACCAAGCAGAAGATGCAGAAGGCGATGAGTCAGCCACGGCGCAGGCAGTACGACAAGAACTGGTAAAACAATAAGCAAACATCATTTCATTATGAAGCAAATAGAATGGTACACATTGATGATATTCGTGATGCTGGGCCTGGCGGAGGAAGCCACGGCGCAGCGTGTAGCGGTATCTGCACCAACACATGTTGCTGCTGGCGAGAACTTCAGGGTAGCCTATACGGTCAACGCCCGTGAAGTGGAGGAGTTCCGTATGGGCAATGTGCCCGATGGACTGGAGGTGATAGCCGGACCCTACACCTCTTCGCAGTCGAGCTATCAGGTGGTCAACGGCCACACCAGCTCTTCTTCCTCTTTCACCATCACCTACACGCTCTTTGCGGGCAAGGCTGGAACTTACACCATCGGTACCTCGCATGCACTGGTTTATGGCAAGAAGCTCGCAGCCCATCCTGTCAAGATCACCGTCTCGGGCCATGCTCACAACTCTGGCGGAGCACCCAGGATGCACAACGATGATGCTGATGAGCCTCGCATGCGTCAGGCGGGTTCTGCCATCTCGGGCAAAGACCTCTTCATCAAGGTCACTGCCAACAAGAAGCGTGTGCACGAGCAGGAGCCTGTGCTCCTTACCTATAAGGTCTATACACAGGTCGACCTTACCCAGCTCGACGGCAAGATGCCCGATCTGAAGGGCTTCCACTCTCAGGAGGTGCCACAGCCACAGCAGAAAGTGCTTCACACCGAGGTCATCAACGGCCGTCCTTACCGTTGTGTCACCTGGAGTCAGTACGTCATGTATCCTCAGATGACGGGCAAGCTCGAGATTCCGTCCATCACCTTCAAGGGTATCGTGGTTCAGCAGAACCGCAATGTCGACCCCATCGAGGCTTTTTTCAATGGCGGCTCGGGTTATGTGGAGGTGCATAAGTCTATCAAGGCACCTGGCATTACCATTCAGGTGGACCCGCTGCCTGCACGTCCTGCCAACTTCTCGGGTGGAGTAGGCCGCTTCAATATCTCTGCCACACTCGACAAGAACGACGTGAAGGCTGGCGATCCCATCAACATCCGTGTGGTAGTGGGAGGCATCGGAAACCTGAAACTCCTCAAGCAGCCTGTGCTCAACCTGCCGAAAGACTTCGACCAGTATGACGCCAAGATCACCGACAAGACCAAGCTCACCCAGAACGGTGTGGAGGGCAACATGGTTTACGACTTCCTCGCTGTTCCGCGCAACCAGGGCAAGTACACCATTCCATCGGTAGAGTTCACCTACTACGACACCAAGACCAATGCCTACCGCACCATCAAGACCCAGCCCTTCACCCTCACCGTGGAGCAGGGCGACGGCTCAGACGGTTCGTCGTCGGCCAACTACAGCAATGCCGACAAGGACATTCATGCCCTGAAGTTGGGCAAGAGCAAGCTTTGTGACATCGACGATATGTTCTATGGTAGCTTTGGTTATTGGACGAGTCTGATGGTTCCTCTCATCGCCTTCATCGGTCTGCTCATCGCCTTCCGCCGCCGTGCCATCGAGAATGCCGACATCGTGAAGATGCGTTCCAACAAGGCCAACAAGATAGCCACCAAGCGACTCAAGAAGGCACGCACCCTGATGATGGCCCGCAAGCAGGGCGAGTTCTACGACGAGGTGCTCAGAGCCTTGTGGGGCTACGTCAGCTACAAGCTCAATATGCCTGTCGAACAGCTCTCGCGCGAGAATATTCAGGATAAGCTGTTGGCTCACTCCGTTGATGCCGACACCATAGAGAAGTTTACCCAGGCTCTCGACGAGTGTGAGTTTGAGCGCTATGCTCCTGGCGACCCTGCCGGCAATATGAACAAGACTTTCGATTCAGCCATGACTGCTATTATGGAAATAGAGAATGCCATCAAGGCTGCCCGCAAGCAGGGCAAGAAGACTTCTGCCCGTCAGAGCGACTATACCTTCGGTGTGGTGCTGCTGCTCATCTTTATGGGCTTCAGCCTCTCTGCCTCTGCTGTCACCAAGCAGAACGCCGACGCCGAGTACACCAAGGGCAACTATCAGCAGGCCATCAAGGACTATGAGGACCTGCTCAAGAACGGTGTTTCGCCCGAGGTCTACTACAACCTCGGCAATGCCTATTATCGCACCGACAACATCACCAAGGCTGTCCTGGCTTATGAACGTGCCCATCTGCTGTCGCCCGGCGACGAGGACATCAACTTCAACCTGCAGTTTGCTCGCAGCAAGACCATCGACAAGATTACTCCTGTTAGCGAGATGTTCTTCGTCACCTGGTACAAGGCGCTGGTCAACTTCACCAGTGTCGACAACTGGGCCAAGACGGGCATCCTGTCCATCATCCTTGCCTTGGTATTGGTGCTGGTCTATCTCTTCGCGCCCCAGTTGCTGTTGCGCAAGGTCGGCTTCTTCGGCGGCATCCTCTTCTTTGTCGTCTTCCTCTTGAGTTCGCTCTTTGCCTATCAGCAGAAACAGATACTCGTCAACCGCACGGGCGCCATCATCGTGGCTCCTACTGTCAATGTCAAGAAGACTCCTTCCCGACAGAGCGCCGACCAGTTCGTCATTCATGAGGGAACGCGTGTCGACATCACCGATCGCTCTATGGATGGCTGGCGTGGCATCCACCTGGCAGATGGAAGAGATGGATGGATAGAAACCAAACAGCTGGAGGAAATATGATGTTTGTCTCATGTCTTCTCACCGATCTCGAGGTGCTCCACTTCTTCAATGGAAGCGACAATCTGTTCATCGACCAGTTAGCGCTCGTCCTTACGTCGGGGCTCACCTGGATACCGCTTTATCTCACCCTCTTCTACATCATTGTGCGCAACAATGAGACGATGGCGCAGATTGGTCTGGCAGTAATGGGAGCACTCGTCTGTGTGGCTCTTTCCGAGGGTATCACCGATGGCGTGGTAAAACCCTTGGTGGAACGATGGCGCCCCAACAACGACCCCATCCTGAAATACTCCATTCAGGTGGTGGGCAACCTTCGTGGCAGTGGCTACAGCTTCTTCTCGGCTCATGCAGCCAACACCATGTCGATAGCGATGTTCTTCTCGCTCCTCATGAGGGGCAAGCGCCTCGCCATCGCCCTCTTCTCGTGGTCGCTGCTCAACTGCTGGACACGCCTGTATCTCGGCATGCACTATCCCTCCGACATTCTCTGCGGACTCCTTGTGGGTGCTGTCATCGGTGTCGTGTGCTACATAGGTTATCTGAAACTGTATTACAAGGTGTCACCCCACATCACATATATCTCCGACCAGTACACCCCCACGGGTTACGACCACGACGATATCGACAAGATACTCTGCATCCTGGCTTTCACCCTGGTCTATGCCTTCTTGCGGGCGATAGTCATGGCTGGAGGAGTGTAACATTAAAATTCTATCATAATGGATACAAAACATATAAAAATTACCGATTACAATTACCCCCTTCCTGATGAGCGCATTGCCAAGTTCCCCTTGGCGCAGCGCGACCATTCCAAACTCCTTCTCTACCGTCATGGTGAGGTAGGCGAGGATGTGTTCTACCGTTTGCCAGAATACCTGCCCAAGGGCGGACTGATGGTTTACAACAATACCAAGGTGATTCAGGCGCGTCTGCATTTCCGCAAGGAGACGGGTGCCCTGATAGAGGTTTTCCTCATGGAGCCTGCCGATCCTACCGACTATGAGCTTATGTTCCAGACGACTGGACATTGCTCATGGCTCTGCATGATAGGCAACCTGAAGAAGTGGAAGGAGGGCAGTCTGAAGCGCGACTTCGAGATCAAGGGGCATCAGCTTACACTCTCTGCCACCATGCGCCGTGGCGACGCCTTAGGCTCGGAGGCTGCCTCTATGGTGGCGAAGGGTGGTGGAACCAACTATTGGGTCGACTTCGACTGGGACAACACGCAGGTTTCCTTTGCCGAGATCCTCGAGACCGTGGGCGAGTTGCCTATTCCGCCTTATCTCAACCGTGCCACCGAGGAGAGCGACAAGACTACCTATCAGACGGTTTACTCGAAGATAAAGGGCAGTGTGGCTGCTCCTACTGCCGGACTTCATTTCACCGATGCCGTGTTGCAGGACATCGACCGCCATGGCATTGAGCGTGAGGAGGTTACCCTTCATGTGGGCGCTGGTACTTTCAAGCCGGTGAAGAGTCTTGAGATAGAGGGGCACCGCATGCACACCGAGTATATCGTGGTGCACCGTCATACGTTGGAGAAGCTCCTGCAGCACCGTTGCGAGGTGATTGCTGTGGGTACTACGAGTGTGCGAACCATCGAGAGCCTGTACTATATGGGTGTTCATCTGCTCTCTCATCCCGAGGCGACAGAAGACGATCTGCACGTCAACCAGTGGGATCCCTACGAGTTGTCGGCAGATGGCGGTTTGGTGAATGCTATTCAGCCTTCTCAGGCGATACAGGCCATCATCGACTATCTCGACCGTAATGGTCTGGAGGCTTTGCACACCAGCACGCAGATCATCATTGCCCCCGGCTATCAGTACAAGATAGTGAAGATGCTTATCACCAATTTCCATCAGCCTCAGAGCACTCTTCTCCTCCTCGTCAGTGCCTTCCTCCATGGCGACTGGAAGAAAGTGTACGACTATGCTCTGGCTCACGATTTCCGTTTCCTGAGCTATGGTGATTCTTCGTTGTTGATTCCGTAATTCATTGCGTGGTTAATGGTTAATGACTGAAGTTTAGTAAAGGATATTTCTCTGAGCGAAACAGGGGTTCGTGGGAGCGAATGTGACGATTGCCGCATTCGCTCCCATGTTTTTTGCATTCGCTCCCACGAATCTCTGTTTCGCTCCCATGAACGTCAGATTCGCTCTGGCAGAATCGTCTGTAATCCTTTAGCAGAGTGGGCTCTCTGCTTCTTCTCTTCTGAGGTTTCTCAGCTTCTCTCTTCTGAGAGTGAGGTAATCTCAGCTTCTTCCTCTGCCATTCCTCATTGGGCAGTGATAGCACTCGTTCTATTTCTGCATCTTTGGTCATATGTTTGTTGTTTATTCAAGTTTCGCAAGCTTTGCCCCTCACGCCCTGAAGGGGCAGAAGCTCTTAGCCCAGGGCAGCGCCCTGGGTTATTACGGGAGAAAGCCTATCGCCCTGTAAGGGCAAAAGCTTTAAAATACACCTAATAACAATTTAAAATCCTCTGCGATATGTAAAGCTTTTGCCCTTACAGGGCGTTAGTTGTATATCATTAATACCCAGGGCGTTGCCCTGGGCTAAGAGCTTCTGCCCTTTCAGGGCGTGCTGCTGTGGGTTACTTGATCTTTAGGGCGTGCTGCTGTGGGCTTCTTGGCCTTTTGGGCGTGCTGCTGTGAACTTTTAGGCCTTCGCCCGTACTTGATACCTGCTAACTTTAAAAGAATTATCCAGAAAAAAAGAGAAAATGATGGCAATTTGAGAAAATAATCGTAAATTTGCAATTGTAAACCAAAGATCCTGGAAGATGGTAGAGATAAACGATAGAAGATTGCCTGTAGGCATCCAGTCTTTTGAGGTAATCAGAGAGGGTGGATACCTGTATGTTGACAAAACAGATATCATCTGGCAGCTTGCCAACAGAGATAAAAAGTATAATTACCTGAGCCGCCCACGCCGCTTTGGTAAATCTGTCCTTGTTGATACACTCGAAGCTTATTTCTTAGGCAAGAAGGAACTCTTTGAGGGACTGAAGATCATGCAGATGGAGACAGAATGGGTGAAGCGTCCTGTCATCCGACTGGATATGAGTCAGGCAGGAGCTGCACCGGAAAGTGTGTGGAGCTATCTGGACAATGCCTTCCATCAACTTGAGTCGGAGTATGATATTGCTGTACGACAGGACAGTTCTCTAGCTGTAAGATTCAAGAATATCATTGAGGGGGCATACAATAAAACCGGGCTTCAGGTGGCGATTCTCATCGACGAATACGACTCGCCCTTGCAGCATTCCTGGAAAACTCCGCAGCATGAAGCATGTACTGCTGTTTATCGTGAGGTGTTTGCCATCCTCAAGGCAGATGACAAATACGAGAAGTTTGTCTTCATCACAGGTATCACCAAGTTTACGCAAATCTCTCTCTTCTCTGTACTCAACAATCTGAGCAACATCAGTTTTGAGCCAAACTATGCCGCCATTTGCGGTATTACCAAGGAAGAAGTATTACGTGATTTCAAGCCGGAAATCAATAAATTGGCAGAATACGAAGGTTGGACTTTCGACGAAGCTGTGGCACAACTGACAGCCTACTATGACGGCTATCATTTCAGTCGCCGCAACATGGTGGATGTATTCAATCCCTTCAGTCTTATCAATGCCCTGTCAGATTCTGACCTGAAGAACTACTGGGCTTCATCGGGTGCAACCTCCATGTTGCCTAAGTTTGTGGATAATATGGAACTCAAACTACGTAATTTTGACCCTTGTACCATTCTTCGCCAAACCATCGAGACCTCTGATGTGACAGGTGGTGGAGCAGAACTGTTTCTCTATCAGTCCGGTTACCTTACGATAAAGGGTTACCAGATGGGAGTTTATATTCTGGGATTCCCTAACAGTGAGGTAAGACAAGCGCTTTATGAGACTGTGTTGCCTGCCCTGACTCTGCGAGGCAACTCTGATATCCAATCAATTCAATCAGATTTGTTGCTTGCCATTCAGCTTGGCAATCTTCCCGAGGCCATGAAATGCCTGAAAGCTCTCATTGCGGATGTGCCCTACAGCAACAAGAAGCTCGCAAGCATGGATATGGAGGAGCGTTATCGCCTGATTATGAGCACCATATTCAATGCCATCGGTTGCAGGGTGGAAGTGGAAAAGATGATTGCTACGGGCAGGATAGACATGGTGGTGGAAACCACCCAATATATCTACGTCCTGGAGTTGAAGTTGAGCGACAATGGTGGTGTGGATGCTGCAGCAGAGCAAATCAGAGCCAAGCAGTATGCCGAGCCTTTCAAGGCCGACAAGCGCAAGGTCATCGCCCTCGCCATAGAGCTGGATGATAGGGGAAAGGGTTTGGTAGATTGGAAGGAAGTTTAACTTCTATAATTTCTGAACTTGAAAACCACTTTGTTTGGGTGGTAAAATATAATTTTAAGTCCTGATTTAACATTATTAAATACAAATATGTCAAAGAAATCTACTTTTATGTTATTTTTCTTACTGAAAAGTTTGTATTATCAATGATTATTCGTATCTTTGCAGCACGAGAACCCGCCAAGCCTCTCAACGATGCTCAAATGTGCGGGTCGTTTTTTTTTATAGGTATTTCAAAGAGACATATACCAATCAGTACTTACCTTCATGGATGCTGGCCGAGATATTGCCATTTGGTGTAATCTCTATTCGTGCTACCATGCCTGTCAGAATGTCACGTCCTTGGATTAAAAGGCATATGGAGCTACTACAAACCACCTCACATCACCCACATTTTTTGTAATTCCAGTGTGACAGAAGGTTAAACCTCAGATTTTTGAAGCAACTTTCTTAGATAAATCCTTGTTGGTTTCAAAATAAAAACGTAATTTTGCATAAGATATCCTGCATTGGGCAATCTGAAAGATAGCTTTCATTGCGCTCGATAGTGCTGTCTTTGCATAAGATTTTAGAAAACAAACGATAATGGAACAGGTAGAAGAAAGATATATTAGTTTGCTAACCGACTTTGGTTTCAAGCGAATTTTTGGATCGGCTCCCAATAAGGATTTGCTGATTTGTTTCCTCAACAGCTTGTTTAATGGCAAACAGGTTGTGAAGGATGTGTCGTATCTGAACCCGGAGCATGTGGGCGATGTCTACGCCGACCGCAGAGACATCTTCGATGTATATTGTGAGGGCGAAAACGGCGAGAAGTTCATCGTTGAGATGCAGAATGCTTATCAGGCGTATTTCAAGGACTGCTCCCTCTTCTACTCAACCTTCCCTATCCGTGAACAGGCACCAAAGGGGAACGACTGGGATTTCAAGATCAATCATGTCTATACCGTTGCGCTGCTCAATTTCAACATGTATGAGGATGCTTTCGACAAGGAGAAAACCCGCCATCATGTACAGTTGTGCAATACCGCTACCCACAAGATTTCCTACGACAAGCAGGAGTTTATCTATGTAGTACTAGCTAAATTCAATAAGACACTAGGAGAATTGGAAACGCTCTACGAGAAGTGGCTCTATGCACTGAAGAACCTCTATAAGCTTAGTCAACGACCTAAAGAACTGTGCGACAAGGTTTTCGACCGCCTCTTCGAGGAAGCAGAGATAGCCAAGTTTTCTCCGCTGGAAATGCGGGAGTATGAAGCCAGTAAAAAGGCTTATCGTGACATTAAGAATTCCGTGGATACAGCCAAGCGCGAAGGAATCGCTGAAGGCATGGAGAAGGGCATGAAGCAAGGCATGGAGAAGGGTATGAAGCAAGGCATGGAGAAGGGCATGAAGCAAGGCATGAAGCAAGGCATGGAGAAGGGCATGAAGCAAGGCATGGAGAAAGGTCTTGAGCAGCGAAGCCTTGAGATTGCCAGAAAGATGCTCGCAAAGGGAATGGATGATGCGTCGGTGATGGAAATTACTGGTCTGTCGGCGGAGCAGATGCAGCAGCTGAAAGCGGAATTTTAGATGATAAATATAGTCAATATAAACGGGCCTATATGCACACATTATAGTGGTATATAGGCCCGTTTAATGACTAACAGAGATTTCTCGGTAAGTCATTGAGACATCTCTGTGACTTGCTGAGATGTACTAACTTCCTTACATGCGAACCTTTTGACATGAATGCCAGTGTAATCGTTAGCGCAGATTTTTGCGCAAAAAATACCTTGTATTCGTACCTTGGCTTTTACATTTTTTATATATTTGCAACGAAAAAGAAAAAGTGAACCAATAAAATCGCCTTCGGGCGTTGCAGAAAAGGACTGCAATTCATTAAACAGAAATATTGAGCAAAGGAAAATTGTTGTTTCTAACTAACTTATTATTCTTTCAATTAAGAACAATGTAGTTATCTATTCCGATGGAATTCCTTGGTTTTGGAAAACAAGGAAAGTAAAACCTACAGGAAATGACGAGTTAACTAAAAGCTAAACATAAAGTTTAAAACTATAAAAATATGAAGAAAAGATTTACACTAATGATGATGGTGTTATGCATCTTAATGAGCATACCACTGAAAATGATGGCACAGGACGAAGTTGAAGTCGTGAGTCATTATAAACAAGGTGATGATTGGAAAGAAAATACCAATTTCGAATTAACCAAAAAAGATGGTGAAATTTATACTTGGGTTCTGAAGAAAGTTCCAGAAGCTGATGCCAACAGAGGCATTTTTTTCCGTATTAAGATTAAGAATGGTTCAACAGAGTATGGACCTCAAAGTTTAACAGACGACTTGGTTCTGAATAGTACTTTTCAGAAGATTTATAAAATTTCATGGACAAGTCCAAAAGCTCTGAAGATAGAAGCTACTTCAGGGACTTCTTATACCATTACTTATAATCATGAAACCAAGGAGATTAAGTGTGAGGCTTCTGAAGGTGGCTCAACCGATGTTACAAAGGAAATTAAATTATTGAATGGTACTTCTGAAGTAACAGGCTCTAACGGAAAGTACACTCTTGATTTGAGTGGCGAAACTTCTTCTGATGCTAAAATTACTCTTACTATTGATGGTAAAAAATATGGTTTAGCAGAAGCTAAAACTATTTCAGCTGTTGGTATTACTTCTGATATTGCCTTCACAGAAGGTGCAAGTGAAGTTTTAACATTGAAGACTGGCTTTGTTTATACTCTTATTGTAGCAGAGGATGGAAAGTTGAAAGTTGTTGCAAGACAGAGAGGTGCTGCTGATGGTAGCTATTATTTGGTTGGTAACTTCTTTAATGAAGATGGTGAAAATATCAATTATGATAAGAAATATTTCCGTTTTATAAATAATAAAGGTGACGGCAATCTTTATTTCGATATTCCTGCTTCATTAAATGTCAAAGCACAAGTATATGGTGCTGATGGTAAATGCTATGGCCCAAAGGATAATAAAGAAATTGGTATTGATAAACCTGCAAGTACAGATGATAAAACTGCTAAGGGCGAAATGGTTGCTGGAAAAGGCAATTATTGGTCCTTTACTGATCGTGGATTTGTTGAAGGTAAAAAGCAGGTAGGTATTTATAGAGTGACTATTAAGGTTGATGAAGAAACTGGTGTTCCTTCTACTTGGAATATAACTTATGATAAGACTAAGCGTATGGCATATTTCTTGGTAGATCCAGATGAAGATATTGATGCCGTTGCTCAGCCTTGTTATACAGATTATCTGCCAAATGTGGAGAATCCTGATAAAAAATGGTCCAATAATTTTTATGGTAATATTTATTTGGAAGCAGGACAGCATTGTTTCGTTGTGGGTAATATCCAGAAGCAAGCAAATGATGATGAGCAAGAAAAACCTCTTAAAACTACAACAAAATTGTATTTGCAAGGAAATGGTGGCTTAGATCCAACTACTAATACTGGTAGTGGTGATTGGCATTACACAAATGTTTTTCCAAATAAAGCAGGTTTTTGCTATGGTGAAACAAAGTCGATGGTTCTTGAGTATAATCCATCAAAAGGAAATGGCGATCATTTAAGCGAAGGTATAGGAGGTGAAATTCTGAAAGCTCATAATCAGATTACAGATGACCAGGACCCAATTACTTCTATCCAAATTGTAGGTAAAGGTGTTGTTGATTCTTGGGAATTAGATAAGGCTCAAAATATGAAGTATAATGAAACTTTGGACTGCTGGGAATACAAATTTAGAACCGAAAAGGAAGAAAGTGTTGATAATAAGTTCCGTTTCATAGCTAATAAGGATTGGAAATATAATTGGGGTGAGGAATCTTTGGAGAAAAAAGACCAGGCTCGTCCTTATACGGATACGAATCCGGAGAATGGTCATGAGGCTTCATTAAAAGATCCTAATCAATTGAACTTAACTAAGGATGGTAAGGCTGGTAGTGAAACAGACAGAAATGGTTCTAATACTTTTGGTGATATGTATTTCAACCGTCCTGCTGGTGAGTGGACTATCCGTTTTTATATTCGTACCCTTCTTGATGAATCAGATAATAATTATAAGGCTGTCTATGCATACACCATCACAGGTTCTGCATCTAATGATGTAATCCTCACATATTGCAATGGTCGGTTTATCCGCACTTATAGCAATAATAAGGCTATGAATCCTGTAGATGACAATGTTAAGATATATGAGGTTTATAGATATGATAAGCCTGCTGAGGAGACAGAACCAGGAAAGGTTGATAACATTTATGCTAAAGGAACGGTTCATCTGCGTCGATTGAATTATATTCCTGCTAATGTAGGTGTTGTTTTGATTGGTGTGGCTCCTGCAGGTACATATAATGAAAACGATCCATTAGCTTTCTCTTTGTTGGAAAGAACAGAGAACTCTGAAATTGCTCCTAATGATTCTTGTAGTCTTTGGATGAATGCTGAAACATATATTCAGCATGGTGACAAGTGGAATAACTATCTTGTTCCAACTGTTCAGGCTGTTAATAATTTAGGAAATGCATATGTAGATAAGTCTGGCAAGATAACTTATCGTTATTTCGGCTTGTCTAATTACTATCGAACTAAATATCATCAAAGTATTAAAGATACAGATACTCAGAATGATTATCTCGGTTTCTTCCGTTTGACTTCTAATGGCAAATCTGGAGCGAATAAGGCATATTTGAGTATTCCAGCAAATGCTGAAGTTGGTAATGGCGTTGGTGTTACTTATGGTTATATTGACTTCAATGGTCAGTTGCTCGAAAATAAATTCCATGATCAGTATGAGGCTGAAACACCTGCTAAGTTTGCAAATATGGCAATGATCTTTGACGATTTGATTGAAGGTAATGAAACGACTGGTATTAAAGAGTTGGAGACAGAAGTTTTGAATGATAACAAATACTATAACCTGCAAGGTATTGAGGTTGCTTATCCTGTGAAGGGTATTTATATTCACAATGGTAAGAAGGTTATTGTTAAATAATAAAATGCATTTGTTATGAAGAATATATATATTAGACCAACAATGTTGGTTATTCGTATAAGTAATGAGTCGCTTCTTGCATCAGAAAGTGGTGGACAAATAGAATCTGGTATGGCCAAGAGACACGAGTTCGCCGACGACAGTTTTGACAACACAGCTTGGCCTAAGGATAAATCACCCTGGGAAGACTGATGATTAGGCTTCATTACATTTTCAGTAAATAGTAAGAATAGGTTGAGAAAAGTGTAAAATTAATTAAAGGGTTAGTTTCACTAGTGTCCCGTTTAAACGAGACGACATCTATTTAATTTATTTATAATCAATTAGTTATTCATTTAAAATCGTGTATTCGATTTGATTTTGTATCTTTGCACGCAACTAAAAAGAAGCGTGCGATGAACAACGGAAAAACAATATTCTCTCAAATCATGTCAAATATCCCAGAACGAGAATTCAAGGCTTGTGTTGACCGATACAAGGGCAATTATAGATCAAGAAACTTTACATGCAAGGATCAGTTTCTTGTGATGAGCTATGCTCAGCTAACTAATCGTGGTAGCCTGAGAGATATTGAAAATTGTCTAACGGCATTGTCAAGCAGACTGTATCATTGCGGTATCAGCTATGCTGTTCCTCGTAACACACTTGCCAAGGCTAATGAGAAAAGAGACTGGAGAATCTATGCCGATTTCGCTCAAGTTCTTGTTAAGAAGGTTCGCCCTCTCTATGCAAAGGATGACTTTCGCCTTGATCTTGATAACATGGTTTATGCTTTTGACAGCAGTACCATC
>CEAJ01011118.1_pt1 | contig 39837 bp, 35 predicted proteins | sample 554971 | NCBI WGS metagenome assembly CEAJ01 (sample SAMEA3182047, study PRJEB8094) | gut metagenome | biome: human; feature: gut; material: Stool; isolation source: human stools | place: Canada | collected 2011-11-29
AATATATATTTATATATATTCTTTATAGAACTTTTTTTTCATTTTCAAAATCGAAAATGACAAAAATGACTTTGACAAAAATGACAAGGTTAGCGGATTGTTTATGCGTTTTCTAAAGGTTATAATATGAATGAAAAATATTCTTTCATTCTATCATAAAAATATCCAGAAAATCTCTTGGCTGTTACAAAAAGAATAGCTATATTTGCAATCCATTATATTACTGAACTTTCACATGTGGGGGAGTTAAGGGAAGTTAGAGAGAAGTTAAGGGACAAATGTCCTGCGTCTTACGGCAAAAGGCTATTGTCCCTTAACTTCTCTCTAACTTCCCTAACTTCACTTAAGCACTACCGTCACACCTCGTGCAGCCTGTGCTCCCATGACGAGTGCCTGCTCTATATCGGCAGTCTTTGAAGGACCGCTGATGAATGTGCCGAAGTTGTACTTCGGATCCATTTCGATACGGGCATAAGCCTCGTGCATGTTGTTCACCACCTTATCTTTCTCCAAGATGATGACGAGATACTCAGAAATGAAAAGCACGGCCTTCTCCTTCATCGTCTGTGGAATCCAGACGCAGCCGTTCTCTGCCACGCCCAATGCTCCACGAACTATTCCCACATCCGTGCCATTCAGATCGTTGGCCTCTGCCACCGTATCGGGGTTCTTCTGAGCTATCGTTATCTCTGGAAGATGAGAGGCAAAAACCTTTGCCTCAGGATATGCTCTCTTCACCAGTTCGTCAAGGCTCTCGCCTTCCTTGGCCTCTATCACGTGTCCTCCCACTGCCTCTGTCATCTCAACGAACTGTCTCAAAGTATCCTCGTATTGGATGCCCTTCACTTCCACGGCTGGCATATCGAATTGAACGTGCGTATTCTTACGCAGTTTGTTCAGCAATTCTTCTTTTTTCATTTTACTTTCCCCTCCTTCCATAATTGATGAAACGATTTCTTCGCAAACTTAGGCATGGCGTGTCCGATGCCCCATGCATTCAGATGGCTGAAGTGTGTACAGCACTCTGGCACAAGATTGGCAAGGGGTGCAAACTTCAGGGCCGTGGTATAGAGCGAAGGATGATCGAAGAGATACTTCATTCCGCAGGACATGGCTTTCTTGATGGGGTCGGCCTTGCCCAGCTTCTCCAAACTCTGACGCCATAAATAGATCTGCGAGCCTGGTCCTACCTTGGAAGGACAGACATTGTCGCATGACAAGCACAGGGTGCAGGCTGACACGTTGTCGGCATACTGCTGTGGATTCTTCAGCATGCCCAGGTTCACACCGACAGGGCCGGGGATGAAATAGGTGTAACTGTATCCTCCTGAACGGCGATAGACAGGGCAGGTATTCATACAGGCGCCACAACGCATGCACTTCAGCGTCTGCCAGTGGTCTTTGTCGGCAAGGATGTCGCTTCTGCCATTGTCTACCAGCACCACGTGCATCTCAGCGCCTGGACGGGCCTGACGGAAATGAGAGGTATAAGTGGTGGTGGGCTGACCTGTACCGCAGCGACAAAGCAGGCGCTGGAATACGGCCAAAGACTGATAGTCGGGAACCAACTTCTCTATACCCATTGCCACGATGTGGAGCTTGGGCATGGAGGTTGTCATGTCGGCATTGCCCTCGTTGGTGCATACCACACAGTCGCCTGTGGCTGCCACACCAAAGTTGCAGCCTGTCATTCCGGCTCCTGCCTCCATAAACTGGTTGCGCAGATGATGGCGGGCGCAGCGGGTCAGGTATGTCGGGTCGTAGTTGCCTGTTTCCTTGGAGATGCCTTTCTCCTCAAACATTCTTCCCACTTCCTCACGCTTCAGGTGGATGGCGGGCATCACGATGTGGCTGGGCTTTTGGTGCAGCAACTGTATGATGCGCTCTCCCAGGTCGGTTTCCACCACATCAATGCCATGCTGTTCGAGGTAAGGATTCATCTCGCATTCCTCGGTAAGCATCGACTTCGACTTCACCATCTTTTTCACGTTGTGATCCTTGAGGATACCGAGCACTATCTCGTTGAACTCCTGTGCATCCTTTGCCCAGTGCACCTTGACACCACGGCTCTCCAGATTCTTGGAGAACATATCGAGGTAATCGGCCAGATGGGTGATGGTATGTTTCTTGATTTCTGACGCATGCTCGCGAAGGTCTTCCCATTCGGGCAACTGCTGCGCCATGTTGTCTCTCTTCTGGCGCACCGACCAGAAGGTGTTGTCGTGCCAGGTGGTCTTCTCTACGTTCTGCGTAAACTTCGCAGCTCTCTTGGAATGTTCTGTACTCATAGTCCTGCAGATAGTATTTGTACAACATGAATAAACTTGATGGGCATCTTCTCTTTCTTGGCAATGCCTGCCATGTGCATGAGGCACGAAGAGTCGGGACCGGTCACATACTCGGCACCTGTAGCCATGTGGCGACGAATTTTGTCCTCGCCCATTCGTGTGGACACGGCAGGCTCCTCGATGGAGAACATGCCGCCGAAGCCACAGCACTCATCCTTGCGCTCGGGCTCGTGGATGGTGATTCCTTCAACCATCTGCAACAGGTCGATGATCTTGTTGAAAGGAGCTACATGCTGCTCTGAGGGGGAGGAAAGTCCCAACTCTCTCACGCCATGGCAACTGTTGTGTACACTCACCACATGGGCAAACTTGCCCGGCACATGGTCGACCTTGAGCACATCGTGTAGAAACTCCACAATGTCCATAATCTTTTTTGAAGCCACACAGTCGTGCTTGCCCTCCAAAATCTTAGGGTAATAAACTCTCACATAGGCTGCACACGAGGCTGAAGGTGCCACGATGTAGTCATAATCTTTGAAGATATCATCGAAGGTTTCTATCACCTTCATAGACTTGTCCTGAAAGCCAGCATTTGCCATCGGCTGACCACAACAGGTTTGTCTTTCTGGATATCCCACTTCAAGCCCATAATGTCTGAGCAACTTGTATGTAGCCACACCTGCTTCTGGATAAAGCGCATCTACATAGCAAGGGACGAATAATCCGACTTTCATTGTTGTATAAGAATCTTTTTGCTATAAATTTTATGTCTTGTATATGTACGGAAATTAAAGGAGTTAAAGGAGTTAAGGAGTTAAGGAGTTAAGACAACTGCTTTTTTGCTTGTATTTTTAGCTGTATAGCTTATGGCTTTAACTTCTCTAAATTCTCTAAATTCTTTAACTTCTCCACCCAACGAAAGTTGGGTATATTTTCTGTAACGTTTGCAAAAGTAATAAAAATATCACAAACTCAAAAAATTCTTAAAAGAAAAATATTATTATTGATATTATTTAATAGGCAAAGAAATTTGCAGAAGTCAAAAAAATGATGTAACTTTGCATCCAGAAATAGTGTATTTGACCTAAACAACCCAAATACAATCCTAAGCATTAGATACAATTCAAGAACAAACTTATAGTTATAAAAATAATGATGAAGAAACAGCTTAAGAAAGTCCTCGTACTGGGTTCCGGTGCTTTGAAAATCGGCCAGGCAGGTGAGTTTGACTATTCCGGTTCGCAAGCCCTCAAGGCTTTGCGGGAGGAGGGTATCAGTTCCATCCTCATCAATCCCAATGTTGCAACGATTCAGACAAGTGAAGGTATCGCAGACAAGGTTTATTTCTTGCCAGTGACACCTTTTTTTGTAACTGAAATCATCAAGAAGGAGCGCCCCGACGGCATCATGCTCGCATGGGGTGGACAGACTGGCCTCAACGTGGGTACTGAACTCTATCTTAGTGGTGTGCTCAAGGAATACGGTGTGCAGGTTCTCGGCACATCGGTAGAGGCTATCATGAACACCGAAGACCGCGACCTCTTCGTGAAGGAGCTCAACAAGGTTGACCTCAAGGTGCCGGTAAGCCACGCCTGCGAGAACATGGAAGAGGCTGTCGACGCTGCCCGCAAGATAGGCTATCCTATCATGATTCGTTCGGCTTATGCCCTGGGCGGTCTCGGCTCTGGTGTCTGCAAGACTGAGGAGGAGTTCAAGGAGATTGCTGAGTCGGCCTTTACCTTCGCTCCTCAGGTGCTCGTAGAGGAGAGCCTGAAGGGATGGAAGGAGATAGAGTTTGAGTGCATCCGCGACGCCAACGACCGTTGCTTCACCGTTGCCTCTATGGAGAATTTCGACCCATTGGGCATTCACACGGGCGAGTCTATCGTTGTGGCTCCTACCTGTTCGCTTACCGATGAGCAGGTGAAGATGCTGCAGGACATCGCCGTGAAGTGCGTGCGCCATCTGCAGATTGTTGGTGAGTGCAACATCCAGTATGCCTTCAATGCCGAGACCAACGACTATCGCATCATCGAGATCAATGCCCGTCTGAGCCGTTCGTCTGCTCTTGCCTCTAAGGCTACCGGTTATCCGCTCGCCTTTGTGGCTGCCAAGATTGCCCTTGGCTATACACTCGACCAGATAGGTGAGATGGGAACTTCCAACTCGGCCTATGTGGCTCCTTCACTCGACTATATGATCTGTAAGATTCCCCGTTGGGACCTTACCAAGTTTGCCGGTGTAAGCCGCAAGATCGGTTCTTCGATGAAGTCGGTAGGTGAAATCATGTCTATCGGCCGCTCTTTCGAGGAGATGCTCCAGAAGGGTCTGCGCATGATCGGTCAGGGAATGCACGGTTTCGTAGGCAACGACCACACCAAGTTCGACAACCTGGATGAGGAGCTTTCCAATCCTACCGACCTCCGTATCTTCGCCATCGCCCAGGCTTTGGAGGAAGGCTACACCATCGAGCGCATCGAGGAGTTGACCAAGATCGACCCTTGGTTCATCGAGCGCATGAAGAATATTGTAGACTACAAGCACAAGCTTTCTGAATACAACACATTGGAGGAGATTCCTGCCGAGGTATTGCGCGAGGCCAAGGTTTTGGGCTTCTCTGACTTCCAGATAGGCCGCTTCGTACTGAAGACACAGGACACCAATATGGAGAAGGAGGTTCTCGCTGTTCGTGCCCAGCGCAAGAAGCTGAACATCCTGCCTGCCGTGAAGCGCATCCCTACTGTGGCCAGCGAGCATCCCGACCTGACCAACTATCTCTACATGACTTACGCCGTAGAGGGTTACGACATCAACTACTACAAGAACGAGAAATCGGTCATCGTACTGGGTTCGGGTGCTTACCGCATCGGTTCGTCCGTAGAGTTCGACTGGTGTTCGGTCAATGCCATCAACACAGCCCGCAAGTTGGGCTACAAGTCTATCATGATCAACTACAACCCCGAGACCGTGTCTACCGACTACGATATGTGCGACCGTCTCTACTTCGATGAGCTTTCGTTCGAGCGTGTACTCGATGTCATCGACCTGGAGTCGCCACGTGGTGTGATTGTTTCTGTGGGTGGTCAGATTCCTAACAACCTGGCAATGAAGCTCCATCGCCAGTCTGTGCCAATCCTCGGTACATCTCCTGTCAACATCGACCGTGCCGAGAACCGCGGTAAGTTCTCTGCCATGCTCGACAAGTTGGGCATCGACCAGCCTAAGTGGAGCGCCCTCACCTCGATGGAGGATGTCCAGAAGTTCATCGACGAGGTAGGCTATCCTGTGCTCGTTCGTCCTTCCTACGTTCTTTCTGGCGCAGCCATGAACGTTTGCCACGACGATGATGAGTTGCGTCGCTTCCTCGAGGCTGCTTCTGAGGTTTCCAAGGAGTACCCTGTGGTTATCTCTCAGTTTATGACAGAGACCAACGAGATAGAGTTCGACGGTGTGGCTCAGAACGGCGAGGTAGTAGAGTACGGTATCTCAGAGCACGTAGAGTATGCGGGTGTTCACTCCGGCGACGCTACGATGACCTTCCCTGCTCAGCAGATTTCCTTCGCCACAGCCCGTCAGATCAAGAAGATCTCTCGTGCCATTGCCAAGGAGCTCAACATCTCCGGTCCTTTCAATATCCAGTATCTGGCCAAGGGTCGCGACGTGAAGGTGATCGAGTGCAACCTGCGTGCTTCCCGCTCATTCCCATTCGTGAGCAAGGTATTGAAGCGCAACTTCATCGAGACAGCTACACGCATCATGCTCGATGCTCCTTACCAGAAGCCAGACAAGTCGGCTTTCGATATCGACCGCATGGGTGTGAAGGCTTCACAGTTCTCATTCGCCCGTTTGCAGAACGCGGACCCAGTACTTGGCGTCGACATGAGTTCTACAGGTGAGGTAGGCTGTATGGGCGACACCTTCGAGGAGGCATTGCTCAACTCGCTGATTGCCACAGGCTACAAGATTCCTTCAAAGGAGAAGGGCATCATGATTTCGAGCGGTGGCACCAAGGAGAAGGCTTCCATGCTCGATGCTGCCCAGGCTCTGGTAAAGAACGGCTACACCGTTTATGCCAGCGAGGGAACAGCCAAGTTCCTCAACGACAATCATGTGAAGGCTATTGCCGTGGCTTGGCCCGACGAGGATCACAAGAACATGCCTAACGTCATGGAAATGATTGCCGACCACAAGTTCGACCTCATCGTGAACATTCCTAAGAACCATACCAAGCGAGAGCTTACCAATGGTTACAGAATCCGTCGCGGTGCCATCGACCACAACATTCCATTGATGACCAACGCACGCTTAGCCTCTGCCTTCATCGAGGCTTTCTGCACACTCTCGCAGGACGACCTGCAGATTAAGAGTTGGCAGGAGTACGAGTAATCTCGTTGTTTTTTTAGGCACGGATTACACGGATTTATACGAGATGATTATCGCTTTGCTTATATTAGCACCATAATTCCGTGTAATCCTTGTAATCCGTGCCTTTCTATATCCTAAAAAACTTATGCCACACCCTCCAAGCCTTACGGGGCTTTTTTATTCTCTGCCATGAGAAAAAGGAGCTGAAATGATGCCTTTCTCATTATTTTGTTGTACCTTTGCAAACAGAAATAAGAATAAAGAATGATAGTTTGTATAGCAGAGAAACCCAGTGTTGCCAAAGACATAGCCCGCATCATAGGCGCAAACTCGGCACACGACGGATATATGGAAGGTAACGGATACCAAGTAACCTGGACCTTCGGCCACTTGTGTGAGCTGAAGGAACCCGACGACTATACCCCCATGTGGAAAAGATGGAGCCTTTCGGCCCTGCCCATGATTCCACAAAGATTCGGCATCAAGCTCATCAATGACGAAGGAATCAAGCGACAGTTTGGTACCATAGAGCGACTGATGCAGGCGGCCGACAGCATCATCAACTGTGGTGACGCCGGACAGGAAGGTGAGCTCATACAGAGATGGGTGATGCAGAAAGCACAGGCCAAATGTCCCGTTAAGCGACTCTGGATTTCATCAATGACCGATGAAGCCATCCGACAGGGATTTCAGGAACTGAAAGACCAGAGTGAGTATCAGCCGCTCTACCTTGCCGGACTCTCACGTGCCATAGGCGACTGGATACTCGGAATGAACGCCACACGTCTATACACCCTGAAATACGGACAGAACAGACAGGTGCTCAGCATAGGACGTGTGCAGACTCCCACCCTTGCACTCATCGTGAACCGACAGAAAGAAATCGACAACTTCGAGCCAGAACCCTACTGGGTGCTTGCCACCATCTATCGCGACACACAGTTTACTGCCACAAGCGGTAAATTCACCAGCAAGGAGGAAGGCGAGAAAGCATTCAGCACCATCGCCGGAAAGCCCTTCACCGTGACTGCTGTCACCAAGAAGAAAGGCACCGAGGCGCCACCTCACCTCTACGACCTCACATCGCTGCAGGTGGACTGCAACAAGAAGTTCAGCTATTCTGCCGACATGACTCTCAAGCTCATACAGAGCCTCTACGAGAAGAAATTTACTACCTATCCTCGTGTGGACACCCAGTTTCTTACCGACGACATCTACCCCAAATGTCCTCAGATTCTCAATGGTGTGAGTCAGGCAAAGATCAACAGCCAGCAGAAATACCTGCCCCTGATACAGCAACTGGCAGCAACAGGAAAGAAACTGCCCAAGAGCAAAAAGGTGTTCGACAACAGCAAAGTGACCGACCACCATGCCATCATCCCTACAGGAGTGCCACCCTCGGGACTTACAGATATGGAAGCCAATGTGTACGACCTCATTGCCAAGCGCTTCATCAGTATCTTTTATCCTGACTGCAAGTTCTCTACCACAACCGTCTTGGGCGAAGTAATCGGCGAGACTGACGGTAAAGAACAGAAGGTGGAATTCAAAGTGAGCGGCAAGGAAATACTCGAACCAGGCTGGAGAGATGTATATGCCAAGGAGTCAAACAACAAAAACACCGACGAGGAGGAGACTGACGGCAACAACAGCAAGAAGGAAAACGTAGAAGAACGCACCCTGCCCACATTCGTGAAGGGAGAGAGCGGTGACCACAAGCCTACACTCACGGAGAAGTGGACCACACCGCCCAAATACTACACCGAAGCCTCGCTGCTCAGAGCCATGGAGACGGCTGGAAAGTTTGTGGAAGACGAAGAATTGCGCGCTGCCCTGAAGGAGAACGGAATAGGCAGACCTTCATCGCGTGCCGGCATCATCGAAACCCTCTTCAAGCGACACTACATAAGGCGACAGCGAAAAAACCTCGTTGCCACACCTACGGGTATCGAACTCATTGACACCATCAACGAGGAACTGCTGAAAAGCTGCGAGCTGACAGGTATCTGGGAGAAAAAGTTGCGCGACATAGAGCACAAGACCTACGACCCTGCCGACTTCATCAACGGACTGAAGGAACAGATCAACCAGATTGTGAAAGACGTGCTGTCGGACAACAGCGCACGCCACGTCACCATAACCACCGAGGAAGACCTCAAGAAAAAGCCTGCAGCCAAGAAAACAACGGCAAGAAAACCTTCGGCGACTGGAACATCGCAGCCTGCGACTCCTGCGGCAAACGAAGCCCCAATGGTAGGCAAGCCCTGCCCACTGTGTGGAAAGGGAACCATCATCAAGGGAAAGACAGCCTACGGATGCAGCAACTGGAAGGAAGGATGCCAGTACAGACTGCCATTCGACAAGATGTAAATCTCTGAGGTTTCGCATGTACGGAAATTGAGTAAATCTCTGGTAAGAAAAAATAATTCACCCCTTTTTACGTTATCCTAATATGAAACATATTAGACGGAACACAATGCTCTTGCTCATCAGCAGCCTCCTGCTGATGAGCTGTGGAGCAGACAAGTATATGAAGAAAGGCGAGAAGTTTCTCGCCTTAGGCGAATACTACGATGCTGCCAACCAGTTCAAGCAGGCTTACACGCGTACGCCAGCCAAGGAGCGCGACACCCGTGGAAAACGGGCACTGAAGATGGCTCAATGCTACCAGCGCATCAATGCCACACCCAAAGCCATAGCTGCCTATCGAAACGCCATACGCTACAACCAGGCATCGAAGGAAGACCAACTGGCCTATGCCCGACAGTTGCTCAAGAATGGCGACTACCGACAGGCTGAGAAGGTGTTCCTGATGCTCAAAGACTCCATGCCTGGAAACCAGCTCGTTGCCAACGGACTGAAGTCGGCACAGATGGCACCCGAATGGAAGAAGCAGGGAAGCCGATACATCGTAAAACGCATGGATGTATTCAACTCACGACGCCACGACTATTCGCCCGTACTCTTCGGTGATGACTACGACCAACTTTATTTTACCTCGACACGCAACGAGGCGCTGGGAGACGAACTGAGTGGAATCACAGGCACCAAGGCTGGCGACATCTTCCTCTCAGAAAAAGACGACCGAGGGAAATGGAGCAAACCCGAGGCCATAGGCACCGGACTGAACACCGACTATGATGAGGGAGCCTGCTGCTTTACGCCCGATGGCAGGGAAATGTATCTCACCCAGTGTGTCACCGACCCCTCATCGCCACGTTATGCACAGATAGCCACCTCACCACGTTCGGATGCGGCTTGGGGAAAAGCCACGATGCTGGAAGTGACGAAAGACACACTGAGCAGCTATGCCCATCCTGCCATCTCGCCCGATGGAGAATGGCTCTACTTCGTTTCCGACATGCCTGGAGGAATGGGCGGACTCGACATCTGGCGTGTCAGACTTACGGCTGCCGGACTGGGAGGAGTAGAGAACCTTGGCGAACCTGTCAACACTCCTGGCGACGAGATGTTTCCTACCTTCCGTCCCAATGGCGACCTGTACTTCAGCAGCAACGGACATCCCGGAATGGGCGGACTCGACATCTACATAGCCAAAGTAGATGCCAAGACACGCCAATACAAGATAGAACATCCTGGTTATCCACTCAACTCAGAGGGCGACGACTTCGGAATGACCTTCGAGGGGCCTCACAACCGAGGCTTCTTCTCGTCAAACCGTAAAGACGGACGCGGATACGACCATATCTACTCGTTCGAGAACCCCGAAATCGTTACCACCATCAAGGGATGGGTTTACGAGATGGGCGGTTATGAGCTTACTGCCGCACAGGTAATGGTGGTGGGCAACGACGGAACCTACAAGAAACTGCCTGTCAAGGGCGACGGCTCTTTCACTCTTCCCATCAAGCCTCATGTGGACTATCTGCTGATGGCATCGTGCAAGGGATTTCTCAATCACAAGGAAGAACTGCGTGTCGACACCGCCAAAGAGAGCAAGGAATATGTGCTGCAGTTCCCCTTGGCTTCTATCACAGCCCCGGTTCTTATCGACAACATCTTCTACGATTTCGACAAAGCCACCCTTACACCTGCCAGCACCAAGGCTCTCGACGAGCTCACAGCGCTGCTCAAGGAGAACCCTAATGTAACCATTGAGTTGGGAGCCCATTGCGACTATAAGGGAAGTGCCGAATACAATCAGCGCCTCTCGCAACGAAGGGCTCAGGCTGTAGTCGACTATCTCATCGCCCACGGCATAGCCAAAGACAGGCTCACGCCAAGAGGTTACGGATGGGAAAAGCCGAAGACCGTACGCAAGAAGATGACCGAGAAATATCCATGGCTCAAGGAAGGCGACGTGCTCACCACCGAGTTTATCACCAAGCAGACCAAAGAGCATCAGGAAATATGCAACCAGCTGAACCGACGCACCGAGTTTATCGTGCTGCGTACTACCTACGGACTCTTCGACGAGAAGGGAAATCTGAAGAATCCGCCTCAGCCCAAACAAAAGAAAGAAAACAAAAACGCAGAAGACGTCTTCGACATCGACTTCTGACAATAAGCAATAACACTACATCATGACCAAGATATTACCAGAAGAGTTTATACAGCAAACCCAGAAACTGATGGGTGAGGAAATGTTTGCGCAACTTTCCGACGCCATCTGTCATTCAGAGCCGCCAACAAGTATCAGACTCAATCGGTTCAAAGCGCCACAGGGAACGCATCTTGCCGACAATAGCAGCACAGATGCTGAAGCCGAAGTGAAGACACATCATGAGTCGGAAAAAACGACTGCCTCTATTGTGCCCTGGTGTCCCGACTATGGCAGATACCTTACAGAAAGGCCCAACTTCACCTTCGACCCACTCTTCCATGCCGGTCTGTATTATGCCCAGGAAGCCTCTTCCATGTTTGTCGACCTCGTGGTAAGACAACTCATTCACGAGCCTGTTGTCATGCTCGACCTTTGTGCAGCACCTGGCGGAAAGTCTACAGCCGTGCGTAATGTCCTTCCCGACGGCAGTCTGCTCATCAGCAATGAACCCATGCGCACACGAGCACAGATTCTCGCAGAGAACATGCAGAAGTTCGGACACCCTGACGTTATCGTTACCAATAACTACCCCAAGGATTTCCAGAAGGCTGGCGTTCTCTTTGATGTCATCCTCGCTGATGTGCCCTGTTCGGGAGAAGGCATGTTCCGCAAAGACGACGGGGCAATAAGCGAATGGAGCATTGACAATGTAAACAACTGCAGTTCTCTGCAACGCAGCATCATCGAGGACATTTGGCCCTGCCTCAAACCTGGCGGACTGCTTATCTACTCTACCTGCACCTTCAACAAACTCGAGGACGAGTTGAACGCAGCCCACATCATCTACATGAAGGGAGCAGAACCTGTAGAACTCGATATTGACGAGGCGTGGGGCATCACGGGCAATCTGACTCATCACAATTTCCCTGTATATCGTTTTCTGCCAGGCAAGACACGCGGCGAAGGACTCTTCCTCGCCGTCATGAGAAAGAACGAGGATGCAGAGACTCTCGATATCAAATCCGACAGATATAACAAGAACAGAAAAAAAATAAAGGGAAAAAGCAGGGGCAACTCACCCTATTTACACATCCCCCAGGACTGGATCAATCATCCAGAATCCTATCAGAGCGCACGCATAGGCGATCATCTGTACGCCATATCGGAGTCATGGAGCAACATCTTTGACAGCGCATCTCCCAACCTCAAAGTTCTGCACGCTGGCATCGAGATAGGAACCATTAAAGCCTCACTCATTCCTGCACAAAGTCTGGCGCTGTCTATCGACTTGTCACGCCAAACTTTCCCACAGGTAGAACTCAATTATACCGATGCCTTACGCTATCTGCGCAAAGAGGCTGTCAATCTGCCTGAAGGCACACCGCGCGGCTATGTGCTCGTCACCTATCGTGGAATTCCTTTAGGCTGGGAGAAGAACATCGGCAACCGTGCCAACAATCTCTACCCACAAGAATGGAAGATAAAGAGCAGCCACGTACCCGAAACCGACAAGCCTGTCATCACATGGTAAAACTGCAAGAAATAAGCCTCATCGCCTGCATTGCCCAGAATGGCGCCATCGGTTTTCACAACCATCTGCTCTACCCTATCAGGCAGGACATGCAGCGATTCAAGACGCTCACCACGGGACATACCGTCATCATGGGCAGGATGACTTATCTGTCGTTGCCCAACGGACCTTTGCCCAACAGGCGCAACATCATCGTCTCCAAGACAATGAGGAAGGAACAGAGTGCAGAGATGACATCTGCGAATGAAGCAGAATCAAAAAACAGAGAATTGTCTCATGCATCAGCACTTCAATACGAGGTGTGCCGCAGTTTGGAAGAAGCCCTTTCCCGATGTCGCGACCAAGGCGAGAAAGAAGTGTTCATCATCGGCGGAGCCATGCTCTATCGGTCAGTCCTCAGTCTTGCCACTCGTCTGTACATCACCATCGTAGAAGATACGCCACAACAGGCAGATGCCTTCTTTCCTCTCACAGCCAACGAGGTGGAATGCTTAAACCAAGCAGGATGGAAGAAAGTAAAGGAGGAGACACATAACGAAGGCAAACTCACATTCCGATTTGTGGACTTAGAGAAATGTTAGAAAAACGTAAAAATAAAGACAACAAAATCATGCTGAAAAAATTATTCGGTTTTGACCCAGCTCAAAACAAGTTGAAAACAGAGATTGTGGCAGGTATTACCACCTTCCTCACCATGGCCTACATTCTGGCCGTAAACCCCAACATCTTCAGTAGTCTTGCCTCTCAGGGCATGGATACACACGCAGTTTTCACCGCCACAGTACTGGCTGCTGTAGTAGGAACACTCATCATGGCAATATATGCCAAGAAACCTTTCGGACTGGCTCCCGGCATGGGACTGAACGCCTTCTTCGTCTTCACCGTGTGCCTCACCATGGGCTATCCCTGGCAAATGGCGCTCACGGCAGTACTTATCGAGGGTTTCATCTTTATCATCCTGTCAGCAACAGGCATTCGTTCGCTGATGGTTGATGCCATTCCTGCCTCTCTGAAACGTGCCATTGGTGCAGGTATCGGCCTCTTTATCGCCTTCATAGGTCTAAAGAATGCAGGCATCGTAGCTGCCAATGCCGCCACTCTTGTGACGATAGGAAAAATAACAGAAGGCTCAGCCCTGTTGGGTGCCATAGGCATCGTCATCACCAGCGTGCTTGTCATCAAGAAAGTGCCTGGAAGTCTGCTTATCGGCATCATCGCCACCACGCTGATTGGTATTCCTATGGGCATTACGAAGATTACGGGTCTGATTGACATTCCTCCTTCGATTACCCCCATTTTCTGTCAGTTTGACTTCTCCCGCATTTTCTCTATCGACATGGTAATCATTGTGCTGACATTCCTCTTTATCGATATGTTCGACACTATGGGCACCCTGGTTGGCGTATGTACCAAGGCAGGCATGATGAGCCCAGACGGCAAGATACATGGACTGAACAAGGCTTTCATGGCAGATGCTGTGGCAACAGTAACAGGAGCCTGCTTCGGAACCAGTACCACCACTACATACGTGGAGAGTGCATCAGGCGTAGCCCAGGGCGGTAGGACAGGTCTCACGGCTTTTGTCACAGCAGTCTGCTTCCTGATAGCATTGTTCTTCGCTCCCCTGTTTCTGTCAGTTCCTGCTGCCGCTACCACTCCTGTGCTCGTCATCGTGGGCTTGTTTATGATGTCGCCCATCAAGGATATCAATATGAACGACTATGCCGAGTCGATTCCTGCCTTCATCACCATCGTGATGATGCCGCTCACATATAGCATTTCCGACGGAATCCTGTGCGGTATGATCAGTTATGTACTTATCAACGCACTGTGTGGAAGCTTCAAGAAGTTGAGCATCACCATGTGGGTATTGGCGATTTTATTCGTACTGAAGTATATTTTCATTTAGAGAAGTTAAAGAAGTTAGAGAAGTTAAATTCTCTAACTTCCCTATTTGCGAAAGTTGCCGTTACTTATATATGAAATAAGAACCTCCATCGCTCTTACAGTATTTTTTGAGCAACGACTGTATGTATTCGACATTGGCACGCACCTGTTGCTCGTTTCCATCATAGCCATTAATAAGCACCACAAGATGAGAGGTGTCTGACATCATCTTGGTGCGCTCATTGTCGCTGGTTGGCGTTCCAACGCCTCCCAGACTGTCTCTGTATACAGGCAGTCCCTCGATATTGATGTTTCCTCTTCCTATTCCCTCGTAAGGTTCACCGGCCTTGCCAACGCCCAGTGTTAGTGTATCGCCCTCAAACTTGTCGGCATCAAATCCTCCGATGCTGTAACCGAATGCGATGCTGGCAAGGTTGACCAGGTCGACGAGCGTGTCTCTCTGATAGAGTTGCTTGCCCTGAAGCATTCTCCTGATGAGCGCCTCGGAAGCAGGACGATAGCGCGAAGGATCTTTTCCGCAGGCACGATAAACCTTCCTTGTGGCGGCAATGCCACTCATTTCCTTCAGCGACTCTGTAGTCAGCGTGTCTCTGTATTTCTCGCCAAGGGCGTTAATCTCGTCCCACAGTTCCTGGCAATAAGGCGAGTTCTGTACATTGGCTTCCACACAAGCCCCTACGAATTTGGGGCAAACTGTTTCTATCTCTTCTGATACGATAATTTTCATTTGCTGTATGTTTTAGTTGAAGATTCCATTGCTGTTGCAAAAATACAAAACTTTTCTGACAGTAGACGAAGGTATCAGGTATAAAAAACAAGAATCCCTGCAAATCTTACGATTTACAGGGTTTATCTTGGGTGGAAGGTGGGACTCGAACCCACGACATTCAGAACCACAATCTGACGCTCTAACCAACTGAACTACATCCACCATTTGGCTTTAAAAAGAGTTATTTCTTTTAAGCGAGTGCAAAGGTACGGAATTTATTTGGAATAACCAAACAAATTCCGCATTTTTTTCTAAAAAATTACTTTGCAGGAGTTGCAGGCACCGCAGGAGCAGCCTTTTCAGCAGCATTCTGAGCAGCAGGAGCAGCATTCTGAGCAGCAGGCGCAACCTTCTTGGCAGCATCGCTGTTAGCACCTGGCATAGCAGGCAGCGCTGTCTGTTCCTGTGTAGCACCTTCCATCACGCTATTGTCGCCGATAGCCTGAGGAGCCACATAAGCACAAGCAACACTGAGGACAACCATCGCTGCAGCGAGTCCCCATGTCAATTTTTCCACTAAGTCGGTAGTCTTGCGAACTCCCATGATAGAGTTAGTTGAAGAGAAGTTGGAAGCAAGTCCACCACCTTTAGATTCCTGGATGAGCACGATGAAAATCATCAGCAATGAAGCCAGGACGATTAAAACTACAAATAATGTGTAAGCCATTTTTGATTTTTGTTATTTATTATTTTTACTATTTATTATCAGTTTCTCCAAGAATCGCATCTGGTCAGTATAGTATGCGCTCTTGTTGGGTTGTTTATGATAGAGTCGCTCAATGATTTCGTGCGCTCTCTCGTACTTGCCCTGTTTGATATAGATGCGTGCGAGTGTTTCGGTGAAGATACCGCTGTTCTCTGTAGTCTCGCTGTTGCTGTTGACCTCGTCGTCATCTATGGCAGGTTTGTATTCCAGCTCAGCATCAGCTGTAGCATCGAGCTTAGGCAACTGGAATCCTCCATCGTCAATGAAGTCGTCGATAAGCGCCAGCGTGCGTGAGGAGTTGTTGTCCTTTTCCTGTTCCGCATCTTCTGTCTCCATCAGATAAGCCACATAGTCGACGGCAGCATCGGCAGGCGTAGGCTTTCGCTTGTTTTTCTGTGCCGCGTCTTTCTCCTCTTCGGCATCATTGGGTATCGACTCGAGGAAGTTGTCTATCAAGTCGGAAGTTCGGTCGGAAGCATTGTTGGCATTTTCTGCCTTCTTCTCTTCCCGATGGGTTTCCTTCTTGAGTTGATAGTGAGCCGCCTCCACCATTCTGAATATTACCTTTCGGTCGGTGATATAGATAGCAGCCTTTCTCAGTTCCTCGTCGAAACTCGGATCGTGGAGCAGGTAGAGGTTCTGCAACATCAAAAGGCGGGCTGTCTGATAGTACGGATAGAGTGCTAACAGTGCCCGGAGATCATAAAGCGTCTCCTTGTTCATCTCCTCAGGATGTTGTATCAGTCTACTTAATTCCACGTTATAATTTCGCGTTATATTTTATTTCCTAATCTTTATATACAGAGTGTCGGCATTTGATTCTTCACCCTTTACCCATTTACCAGTTGGCCACGGTAGCATTGAAGATCTGTTCCACCAGGTCTTTCACCATCTGCGTGACGAGTTCTTCCTGTACGGCGTTCAGACTCTGCGTTGTGTCGTAGCTCTTGGTAGAGGTAAACTGGCGCTCGAAGTCCTCGGCATGGTTCTTGTTGTTGGTGAATCTCACATTGACAGTCATCGACAGCTCGGTCTGTGCAGAGTATCCCTCACTCGATACCGACTTGTTTCGCTGGCTGTACTGTGTGATTTCTCCCTCTATCTTGAGGTCTCCATTTCGCTTCACCTGTATCAGTCGGGTGTGGCTGGCGAACTCATCCTTCAACTGATTGTTGAACATCGGTCCCATAGGTCCCCAGACATAGGAGCTGCGAATAGGGAACTCGGCAAGCTCTATGGTCTTGGTTTTGGTATAGTCGATGCTGGCACCATTGAAGGCATACTTTACCGAGCATGCAGCCGTGGTGGCGATAATGGCGAAGATTACACCTATTATATATATATGCTTGAAGAGATGCTTCATTTTGTTATTTTCTTCTTGTCGTCTTAGCCTCTTGGCTTCTTTTATTTCTTCACATCGTCGTCCTCAGCCTCGTCGTTGTCGCCGAGCTTGTATGCCTTGATGCGTCGATACAGAGTTCTGTCGGATATTCCCAGTTCTTTGGCAGCTTTCTTTCGGTTGCCGTTGTTGCGTTCCAGTGCTTTCTCCACCATCTGCTTGCCCAGGTCGTTGAGGTTGAGCGTTTCCGCCTCATGTATTTCCTCCACTTCGGCATCCTCTGTGAATGGATGGTGCAACGCCTCGCTTTCCTTTTCGACAGGGGCTGGATAGCTTATGGGGGTTATGGGTGTCAGGGGCTGTGGTTCGGCAAAGCCTTTGGCTCCGTTGAGCTGTCGTGCCTCGTCGAGCTGTTTGCGCAACGAGTTCATGTCGCGCCGCAGGTCGCTAACGTTGCCCCTCAGTTCGTAGAGAATCTTGTAGAGCAGTTCGCGCTCACTCTCATAGCTGTGGGCTCCTCCCTGCCCTGGTGCGATGGTAGCCAACTGTGTGGTTTCCTCGTCTTGCGGAATGAACCTGAGCAGCGTCTGTGCGTCGATTTCCCTTTCCTCGCTCAGTACCGACATCTGCTCGGTAATGTTCTTGAGCTGTCTCACGTTGCCAGGCCATTTGTATTTCAGCATGATGGCCTTGGCGTCATCGGTAAGCACAATTTTAGGCAGTTTGTACTTCTCGGCCATCTGCATGGCGAAGAGTCGGAACAAGAGCAGGATATCGTTTCCCCTCTCTCGCAGAGGCGGCATCATGATAGGTATGGTGTTGAGGCGATAGTACAGGTCTTCGCGGAAGCGTCCCTCGCTGACGGCCTTTCTCATGTTGACATTGGTAGCCGCCACGATGCGCACATTCGTCTTGCGCACTTCCTGTCCGCCCACGCGTATGTATTCTCCCGTCTCGAGCACTCTCAGCAGTCTTGCCTGTGTGGCGATGGGCAGTTCGCCCACCTCATCGAGGAAGATGGTTCCCTTATTGGCGATGCCGAAATATCCCTCACTCTCGCCTATAGCTCCGGTGAACGAACCTTTCTCATGACCGAAGAGCTCACTGTCGATGGTTCCCTCAGGAATGCTTCCACAGTTGATGGCGAAATACTTCTCCCGTCTGCGTGGAGAATTGTCGTGAATGACCTTCGGAATGATTTCCTTTCCCACGCCGCTTTCTCCGATGATGAGCACAGAAAGATCAGTCGGTGCCACCTGCAGGGCGACATCGAGAGCTCGGTTCAATTCGTCGCTGTTGCCTACGATATTGTACCTCAATTTGATCTTCTGAAGTTCAGATGTATTCATTTAGCTGCCAAAATTACGCATTTTTTTTGAATTAACTGCAATATTGGCTTGAAAATAGTCCTTTTTTAACGTTTAGCCTCTGGCGAATCTGCTTTCTTCTTTGGAATAGCGAATCTCACCTTCTCGCTGTCGTCTCTTTTCTCGTGGAAGAGTTTGGGCAGTGGGTTCTCGCAGGCCTCGTCGTAACTGGTGCGATACCTGAAGGTGTCGATGGCCAGATAAACGGCATTTCTGAAGGCAGACTCATCGGCAGTATTTGTACCTGCAATCTCGTATCCGGGCGTGATATCAGCGCTGGTTCGGATGACAGGCATTCCTGCTGTATAGATAACGCCCCGTCCGTCGTTGATCGACTTGAATGGAGCTGTGGCCTGGTCGTGATACATGGCCAGAACACCGTCAAACTCTCTGAAGTCGCCATTGCCGAAGAAGTCGTCGGCAGGATAAGGTCCGAAGGCCTGTACGCCCTTGCCTGCCAGCTCGTCGATGGCAGGAATGATGATTTCCTTCTCCTCGTTTCCGCAGCTTGTCTCCTCATTGTTCTTGGGGTTGAGTGCCAGCACGGCGATACGTGGATTGCTGATGTTGAAGTCGCGCTTGATGGTTTGCTGGAAGAGGGTTGCCTTCTCTACGATTCTTTCTGCCGTGATCTGTGCGGCAACCTCTTTGAGCGGCAGTTTCTCTGTCACCGAAGCGATGCGCAGCGTATCGCCCACGAGGATGCTGAGTCCCTTCTTTCCCTCACCGAGACAGGTCTCGATATAGTGCTTGTGTCCCTTGAAGGCGAAGCCCTCGATGAATGCGTTCTGACTGTTGATAGGTGCTGTCACCAACACATCATACAGATCGTCTCTGAAGTCGGTCATGGCTCTGTCGAGTGCCTTCACCGCAGCCTGTCCCGACTCCTCTGTAGGCACACCCATGTCCACCTTCACCTCCTCCTCGACAGCCGCCAGAAGGTTGATGCGTCCTTCCTCGGCGTCTTCGGCCTTCTGGATGATGGAGAACTGCGCGGGCAGGTTCATGGCCTTGCGGTAGTAGGCTGCCACCTTGGGCGAGCCATAGACGATAGGCGTGCAAAGCTCCAGCATCTCGGGCTCTGCAAAGGTTTTAAAGATCAGTTCGTATCCGATACCATTGGTATCTCCATGGGTGATAGCCACCCTGATTTTCTTGTTGTCCATTTTGGATTCTTATTTTATTGTAGAAAGAGCAGCCTCGAGCTGCTTGATTAGTATTTTCTTTTTCTTTTCGGGCGCATAGACGAAGCCAATGACAGCCATGCTGCCCCGTGTCCTCATCACGTAGGGTCCGCCCATGGCGTCGCCCTTCATCTCCCACAGTCCCCGCCTCATTCCCTGCCTGTCGGCCTGGCTCATGTCGGCAAGCTGCATGTACATGCCGTCGGTCTCGCCGGGCAGGTTTCGCTTCAGGGCGCTGTCGGCCTGGGCCTTCAGGTCGTCACGGCTCCGGCCGTGGCTCTTGGTCTTGAAGAATATCAGGCTCTGCATTCCCGTGCTGGCATTGTCGGTGAGCCATGCGAAATCTTTGACTTGCTTACCGGCATTCATCGAGGCAGGAATCCTCATGCTGATGCCGAAGCGCAGCCTCATCTCCTTCTGTCTGTCGGGATTCTGTGGCACGACGGTGGCAAGATGCCGTAGCTCCGATGTGTCGAAGAGGGTCCTCAGCTTCCCGCCGTCCAGCCTGTGGCGAAGCTGCTCAACCGACTGTGCCTGTATGTAGACGACGGTCTGCGGCACGGCACTCACGTCTTTCCTCATCTTCACGGCATAGCCTTTGTTATGGGCATTGATGTCCACCACGATGCGGTTTCTCACCAGCTGGTAGCTTCCGCGCACCTTTCCCTTCCTCACCTGTATAAGGCTGAACATCGGTTCGGGCTGTGGCAGATGCGGCATATCGGCCGTCATCATCCGGGTCACGATGCTGTCGCTGTCGCCTTCCAGCACCACCTCGTAGGGCAGTCCAGTGCTTGCGGGTTTTCTTCCACCCATGCCATCGCAGCCGACGAGTGTCAGCGCCAGAGAGCACAGTGCGGCACTAAGCCAGTTCGTTCTCATGCTGTCTTATCTCTCCTATCTTCTTCGATGTGCTCAGCAGTCCGCAGGCAGCATAGATGTCCTGTCCACGGCTGGCGCGGATGGTGGTGAACACACCGTGCTGGGTCAGATAGTCGCGGAACTGCTCCATCTTCTCGTCGCTCACTCCCTGCAGCGGGATGTCGGGAATCTGATGGAAGCGTATCAGGTTGAAGCGGCAGTCGAGCCCCTTCACCAGCCTGATGATGGCCTTGGCGTGCTGCATGCTGTCGTTCAGCCCCTTGAAGACGATGTATTCGAACGAGAGTCGGCGCTGATGCGAGAAGTCGTAGTTGCGCAACAGTTCCACCACCTGTTCTATTCCCATTCCTCTCTCTGCCGGCATCAGCTCGGCACGCTCTGCCGGTATCGGGTCGTGCATGGAGATGGCCACGTGGCACTCGCTCTCCTCGAGGAATCGTTTCAACTTATTCTTCACGCCCACCGAACTGACGGTGATGCGTTTGGGGCTCCATGCCCAACCATAGTCGGCAGTCAGGATGTCCGTGGCACGGAGCACATTGTCGAGGTTGTCCATTGGCTCTCCCTGCCCCATGAACACGATGTTGGTCAACTTGTCCACCTCGGGCAGCGAGTATATCTGGTTGAGGATGTCGCCTGCAGGCAGACTGCCCTCAAACCCCTGCTTTCCTGTCTGACAGAACAGGCAGTTCATCTTGCACCCCACCTGTGACGATACACAAAGCGTGGCGCGGTCTTTGTCGGGGATGTAGACCGTCTCGACAAACTTTCCGCTCCGTGTGGGGAACAGATACTTGATGGTTCCGTCTACCGAGTGCTGTGCGTCGGAATATCCGAAGCATCCTATTTCGTATTCTTCAGCCAGCTTGGCACGGTTGGCTTTCGATATGTTCGTCATCTCGTCGATGCTCTTCACATGCTGCTGATAGAGCCATTTTGCCATCTGTCCACCGGTGAAGGCAGGCATGCCCAAATCCTTGGCCACCTGCTTCAGTTCGGCGAGTGTCAGACCGAGAAGATATTTTTTTTCGTTATTCATAGTGCAAAGATACGCTTTTTTGCTGAAAAATTGTTATCTTTGCCACATATTTTAAGATAATAAGCAAAAATGAGAGAAAAAATAGACCTTTTCTTGCCTTTTGAAGCCTTGGAGAAGGGTGAAGAAACGCTGCTCGAGCTTCATGAGAACAAGACGGTTCAACATATCAATCTGCTGGTAAGCAGCGACTTTGCCTCGCAGCACCAAGTGCCCGAAGGCTGTACCTTTGTAGTAATCGACAGAATGGAGTCATCCAACACGGTGATGAGCATAGCCGAGAACACGGATGCCGACTATCTGCTGTTGTGCACCAGGATGACGTCGGTGCGCTGGGGGCTCTATGCCCTGGAGCGCTTTCTGCGCACTGCCGACGACACGGGAGCGGTGATGGTCTACAGCGACCACTACTCCTTGGAGGAAGGCGCCCTGACGAAGCATCCCGCCATCGACTATCAGGCAGGAAGCCTCCGCGACGACTTCGACTTCGGCAGCCTGTGGCTCATCAAGTCGCAGGCGCTGCTCGACTATGTGGCGCAGACCGACCGTGTGGATTATCAGTATGCCGGACTCTACGACTTGCGCCTGTATCTGAGCAGAAAGGGCGAGATATTCCATCTCAACGAATATCTCTACACCGAGGCCGAGCTCGACACCCGCAAGAGCGGCGAGAAACAGTTCGACTATGTCAATCCGCGCAACCGCGAGGTACAGATTGAGATGGAGCGTGCCTGCACAGCCCATCTCGAGAAGGTGGGAGCCATCGTCGACACCAACTTCTACCGCCAGCCCGACTTCGACGAGCAGGACTTCGCCTGCGAGGCCTCTGTCGTCATTCCCGTGTTCAATCGCGAGAAGACCATTGCCGACGCCGTGAAGAGCGCCCTGTCCCAGAAGACCAACTTCCCCTATAATGTCATCGTGGTCAACAACCATTCCACCGACAGCACCGGTGAAATCCTCGACTCGATAGACGACGGGCGCCTGATACAGATTGTGCCCGGCCGCACCGACCTGGGCATCGGCGGCTGCTGGAATGTGGCTGTCAACAGCGACCATTGCGGAAAGTTCGCCGTACAGCTCGACAGCGACGACCTGTATTCCTCACCCAAGACACTGCAGAAGATCGTCGATGCCTTCCACGAGCAGAAGGCAGCCATGATCATCGGCTCGTACCGCATGTGCGACTTCGACCTCAACACCCTGCCCCCGGGACTCATCGACCACAAGGAATGGACCGAAGACAACGGCTGCAACAACGCCCTGCGCATCAATGGTTTGGGAGCACCACGCGCCTTCTTCACACCCTTGGTGCGACAGATACAGTTCCCCAACACCTCCTATGGCGAAGACTACGCCCTGGGACTGGCTTTCTCGCGCCGTTACCGCATAGGCCGCATCTACGACGAGCTCTATCTCTGCCGCCGCTGGGGTGGCAACAGCGACGCAGCCCTCAGCGTGGAGCGGGTGAATGCCAACAACCTATATAAAGACCGCCTGCGCACCATGGAGCTCAAGGCCCGACAGCAGATGCTGCAGGGCAAGGCCGACATCATGGAGGACAGCAGCATCTCGCGCTTCTTCAACCGACAGTTGGAGATGTGGGAAGACGCACGCCACCGCTTCCGCGACCTCAAGCACGTAGAGGTGCGCCAGCTCTCCGACCAGCTGAAGGTGCAGTTCAATCCTGCACGCATCGTCAGCACAGGCGCCAAGATAGACAAGCACACACTCGGTGAGCGCCCCTGCTTCCTGTGCGAGCGAAACCGCCCCAAGGAACAGATGACCAAGCAGATAGACGACCACTTCCAGCTCCTGGTCAACCCCTTCCCCATCCTGCCGGTCCACTTCACCATTCCCGCCACCAAGCACCAGCCACAATCCATCTACCGCCATTATGGCGAGATGCACAGACTGCTGTCGCTCCACAGCGAGCTGATGGTGTTCTACAATGGTCCTAAGTGTGGCGCCTCAGCCCCCGACCACCTGCACTTCCAGGCTGGCACAAGCGGCGTGTTGCCCCTGCAGACCAACTGGCAACGCCTCTCGCGCAACCTCACCGACGTCATCTCGCTCAACGACGAGGAGAAGATTTCCGTGCTGCGCGACTTCCTCGTGCCTGCCTTCGTCATCATCTCGAAGAGCGAGGACAGCGACGAGGAACTCTTCCATCGCCTCTATCGCTCCATGCCGATGCGTGGCGACGAGAGCGAGCCCATGATGAACATCATCGCCTGGCGAAAAGGCGACGAGTTTATCAGCGTCGTCATCCCGAGAGAGAAGCACCGCCCTGACGCCTATTTCGCCGAAGGCGAGGCCCAGATGATGGTTTCGCCAGGAGCGCTCGACATGGCAGGACTGATCATCACTCCGCGCGAGGAAGACTTCAGCAAGATCAACCTCGACAAAGCCACAGCCCTGCTGCGCGAGTGCGGCATTTCGGCAGAGAAGATGGAAGCCATCATCAGCAATCTCAAGGCCTCTGCCGCGACCGCTCACGAGCATCCGCTCCAGCTGCTCGCCGACAAGGGCAAACAGCCCAACGTGAACGTGGGCATCGTGAGCGGACAGAAGATTCACTTCTCGCTCAACAAGCCTTACCTGGCCAAGGGCGAGATGGTGACGGGCGAACAGGAAGTGGCGTTCTCCGAGGGCGGCATCCTGTGGAACGGCAACCAGTACAGCTCGCTCACCTTCCATCCGCAGAGCGCCGACGCCTCCTTCTCGCTCAGCGACGTGACCATAGGCGTCAACTTCCATTGGGAACGCAAGGAGACACAGACCTTCCTCGGCACCCTGCACTTTGTGGTGGAGTCGGACAAGATATGCGCCATCAACGAGCTGCCCGTAGAGCGATACCTCGAGAGCGTCATCTCGAGCGAGATGAGCGCCACGTCGAGCCTCGAGCTGCTCAAGGCCCATGCCGTCATCTCCCGCTCGTGGCTCCTGGCACAGATGAAGAAGCGCCGCGAGGTGGCTGAGTCGGGCAACAACTTCTTCTCCTTTGTCAAGAAAGACGACCGACTCATACGCTGGTACGACCGCGAGGACCACACCATCTTCGACGTCTGCGCCGACGACCACTGCCAGCGCTATCAGGGCATCACCAAGGAGACTTCGCCCCATGTGGCAGAAGCCATCCGGCAGACAAAGGGACAGATCCTGATGGACGGCGACGACATCTGCGACGCACGCTTCTCGAAGTGCTGCGGCGGCGTCACCGAGGAGTTCCAGTACTGCTGGGAGGACACACCGAAAAACTATCTCAGCAGCGTGCGCGACATCATACAGGGCGTGAAGTCTGTCGGCTCCGCATCCCCAGCCCCACTGCCCTCGCTGCAAGACGAGGCTGCTGCCGAAGCCTGGATCCGCTCCAACCCTCCTGCCTTCTGCAACACCACAGACAAGAAGATACTCTCGCAGGTGCTCAACGACTACGACCAGGAAACAGCCGACTTCTACCGCTGGAAGGTGACACTGACCCAGGAGAAGCTGAAGCAGCTGCTCGACGAGAAACTGAAAATGAATTTCGGCGACATCCTCGACCTTCAGGCCGAAGAGCGAGGCAAGAGCGGACGCATCAGCAAACTGCGCATCGTGGGCACCGAGAAGACATTCGTCATCGGCAAGGAACTCGAGATACGCCGTGCCCTGAGCGACACCCATCTCTACAGCTCTGCATTCGTGGTCGACAGATGCGACATCGACGAGAAAGGCGTTCCGCAGCGCTTCGACATCATCGGAGCCGGATGGGGACACGGTGTGGGACTCTGCCAGATAGGTGCCGCCGTCATGGGCGAGGAAGGCTTCGACTACGACGCCATCCTGTTGCACTACTATCAGGGAGCCGAAATCAAGAAAGTATATAAATAAGATTAAGGGGTTTAAGGAGTTAAAGGAGTTAAGAAGTTAAGGAGTTAAGACAATAGCTTTTGTGGACTTGAAATTAAACATCAAACACTAAACATTAAAATATTTCCTCAAGGCATTTGTCTTAACTCCTCAGCGACCGAAGGGAGCGATAACTCCTTAACTCCTTTAACTCCTGAAAAAACTCCTGAAAAAACATTTCCAAAAAAAGTGGCAACAAATAAAAACAGCAGGAGTCCCTGGGCTTGGATTCCAACCTTATATTTTGCAGAAGGACTGCCCAACATCATTGTCACGGGTCTTTCTGTCGTAATGTACATGCAGATGGGACTCACCGACTCTGAGGTGGGCCTCTACACAGGCTGGCTGGCCCTGCCATGGGTCATCAAACCCCTGTGGAGTCCGTTCATCGACTTGCTGAAGACCAAGCGCTGGTGGGTGCTCACCATGCAGGCGCTCATCGGAGCAGCCCTGGCAGGCATCGCCTTCTCCATCCCCACGGCATTCTGGTTTCAGGCCACGATGTGCTTCTTCTTCCTCATCGCCTTCTGCAGCGCCACGCACGACATCTCTGCCGACGGATTCTACATGATAGAGCTCGACGGGCACAACCAGACCAAGTATGTGGGTCTGCGCAACACCTTCTACCGGCTTGCCATCATCTTCGTCAACGGCGTCTTAGTGTCGCTGGCAGGCGTCCTGCAGGTAGTGTTCCGCAACCAGATACGCTTCTCGTGGGCGCTGATATTCTATGGCCTGGCAGGCATCTTCATCGCGCTGTGGCTCTATCACAGCCGTTTCATGCCGCGTCCTGCCGACGATGTGCAGACCGAACGGAGCGTGGGCGAAGTGGCTCATGAGCTGAAGAACATGTTCGGTACGTTCTTCCAGAAGTTCCCCGTCAAGGAAACCATCTGCGTCATGCTCTTCCTCCTGCTCTATCGATTCCCCGAGGCCCTGCTCAACACCATGACCAAGACCTTCATCCTCCGCCCCAACTCACAGGGCGGACTGGGACTCTCGCCCCAGGAATATGGCTTCGCCAATGGCACCGTCGGACTCATCGGACTCCTCCTGGGCGGCATCATCGGCGGCATCCTGGTGAGCCGCGACGGCATGAAGAAGTGGCTGTGGCCCATGGTCATGGCGATCACACTGCCCGATGCTGTCTACATCTTCCTGAGCTACTCGCTCAACTCCAACCTCATCGTGGTTTCCTCCTGTCTGTTTGTCGAGCAGTTCGGCTATGGCTTGGGGTTCACCGTCCTCACCCTCTACATGCTCTTCTACAGCCAGGGCAAATTCAAGACCTCCCATTATTCCATCTGTACGGGCATTTCCTATCTCGGCCTCATGCTTCCCGGCATGCTCTCGGGCTATCTCAAGGACATGGTGGGTTATCGCCTGTTCTTCATCATCGTCATGGCGTGCTGCACCATCACCTTCGTAGTCACCGCCTTCCTCAAGATCGACCCCGACTTCGGAAAGAAAGAACCCATTCCCCTCGATACCGAGGAAGAAGAGGAAGAATAAGGGGGAGTAATTCCCATAAAAAAAGGCCGCCGTGATGCTCCGTCGTCAGCAGGCTTCGGCCATCATCTCAGCCAGAGAGAAGATTGTGGAAGGCGCTGTCTCGATGGTGAAAAAAGTTTTATATTACGCATCGATTCGGAAACGATGAGCGCCATTGAGGCATGGGCTGCTGACGAGTTCCGTTCCACCAACGGCCAACTGCAATGGATCATCTCCGAAGCGCTGCGCAAAGCAGGCAGACTGCCTAAGAAAAAGAAGGAAAAATGAAAAACAAACTGTTGCATTTTGCGCTCGACCTGTTCAGTGCCAGCGATGACGAGGAGCAGGACAGCATCTTCGCACAAGTCAAGATTTATCGCACAGCAAGTGTCAGAATTTTCGAGTACATCATCGGAATCCTGTTGCTTGCCATTTGGCTCCTCATCATCAGAAACATCATCCATGCCGCAGCTGAGGAATGGCACTCTTATCTAATCGTCGCCATCTTCGGCACAGTCAGCGTTGGTCTCAGCTTCCGTCACAGCTATCATCCATCGGCCTACGATCTGCCATTCGTCAAGATAGTCAACGCCCGGCAAGTACGCTGCCTGTCGCTTTGCAGTCGCCTGCAGTCTGTTGTTTATGCCCTCTTCTTCATATGGGCCGGCTGTGCAGAATGGATAGAGAGCGAGAGCATCTTCTTAGGCGGAATGATAACATGCTTAGCCCTTTTGGTTCTGAATTGCATATTCTTTACCTACAAGATATACAAGTTGCGAAACCTGGTAGAAGTAGAAGCCCCCTCGCCCACTATCCGGAACGAGAAACTCCTCATCGTCGGCACATTGGTGTTGTCCATAGCTGTAGGGTTCGGAGTACATTATATTCCGTTCTGGGACAGTCTGCCTGGTCTGGTGAGTGGATTTTTGAGGGGCTTAGTCTCCATAGCCCTGATTGCCGGCATCATCTGGGCTGGCAACAGATTCTTCGGTCTTTTCCGCGAAATAGACAAAGAGAGTTCTGATTCGCCCGACAAACAATAACACCCTCCCAACAGCAAAATGCTGTCATCGGTCAGGTCAGAGAACCCGTCAGATGGCAGCATTTTTTCATTCTCAGCATCAAAGACCAGAGAAATAGGTCTTCAGCGCCGCTACATATTCCTGCATGGCCTGTCGGCCAGCCTCAGTCATTCTGCAGACTGTTCTCGGCTTGGAGCCCGAGCCGTCAGTCTCCTTCTCGATATAGCCAGCCGAGGCAAGTTTGTCCAACTGCACACTCAGGTTGCCAGCTGTAGCCTCCGTCTTCTCCTTCAGATACACGAAGTCGGCTTCTTCAGCACTCAGCAACACCGACATGACGGCAAGTCTCAACTGACTGTGTAATAGAGGATTCAGTTCCTGCATCATTTACGCTGTTTTTTTGATTGATAGTTCAGATAATGTCCTGGCGCGACAAGCGTTATCGCCGAGGAAACCGCCATCAGCATCGGCCATGCCAGGCTAATCACTGCGCCCGTGCATAAGTCATGCAGGAAGCCCACTCCCATCATGACACCTATCAAGCCACACAGCTTCAGCAGCTCTTCCTTCAGAATGGTGCCGGTGCAGTAGGTTCCTATACCGGGCAGCAACAATCCCAGCAGAAACATTCCCGACCAGCCTTCCATCTCGGCCCAATACCCGAGACTGTAAACGGCATAGGCGACAAACACACCTGCCAGGCACGCCCAGATGCTGTTGATACTCTTCGAGGTGTACGTAGAAGGCACATTCTTTTTCTTTCTTCCAGCTATCAGCGTGGCGACGCCACCCATAACAGGAATGCCCAAGTAAAGCCATCCCCAGGCTCCTGGACCAGTATATGCCGCAACAAAGACGGCAAGCGACACGACCATACACACATAACCCCAAATCAGGAACGTATTGCCCGAACCTACTGTCGAATCCCTTCTTGTCTGCTCTATCATCTGGTTGATGAGCTCAAGGCTCTCCTGCTCAGAAATCTTCTTTTCTTCCATTTTTCTTTTAGTTTGCGACTCCTTATATAATAAAGGAGTCCGGTTGAACGCTTAGTTTATTTTATAAACCACATCACTCTTCACACTCATGATTTCGGGCACAAAGATAACATAGTTTATTTTATAAACCAAGCTTTTTCAAAGGCAAAAACAAATATTTAACTTTGGTTTACAAAATAAACCATTCCCCCCTTATATAGTTAATCATTGAACGCATTATAATCATCAATTATCAGAGTATCGTCCTCATAGAAATTTGCTTCCATTTGCCTGAAATATAGCAGAAACCTTCCAAAATTACTATTTGATTCCGATAAAGTCACTCAAAGGACGAATTTTTGCAGCAAAGGTATTGATGCTTTCCTTCAAATTGGGCTTTTTCTTTAGCTCAATAGGTTTTGTATTGTCAAAATGCAATACGATATAGTACGGAGCATGCGAAGGTGTAAAGCCATATTTTTTCAATGTCTCTTTTGTCCAGATATGGAAAAGCCCCTTTGATTTGAGCTTAAAGAGCTGGCAGTCTTCTCCTCCGGTATGAAGCAATACATATTGCATTCTTTCGAATCCTGAAGTAACACAAAGTGACCCTTTTGAGTCTCCTGCACGAAGATAACAAATGCCAGTCTCAATCATTTTTTCTTTCAATCCTTTTCGGCAATGATTGACCATAACCATCACTTCTTCAGGATTTTCAGACATTTTCTTCTTGATTAGTTCGGCAGTTTGAAGATCTTCGATTTCTTGCTTTCTACGAATGCCATACCTTAGATAATCAAGACTTTTGTCAATACCAATGAACTTTCTGTCAAGAAGACTCGCAGCAATGCCAGTTGTACAACTTCCCGCAAAAGGATCAAGAATTGTATCACCTTCATGAGTTGATGACAGTATAATACGATAAAGCAAGCGAAGAGGTTTTTGTGTTGGATGCTTTCCGCATTTCAATTCCCAAGAAGCAAGAAACGGGATACGCCAAACGTCAGACATTCTTGCACCACCATTCAATTGTTCCATCAAATTACAATTGAAGTAATGAGAAACCTTTTCGTTTTTTCGTGCCCAAACAATATATTCAGTTGTGAAGTTGAAATAATTTCTTGATAATGTGGGCTTTGCATCAGATTTTTGCCATACTATTATATTAAGAATTTTATATCCCAGTTCTACCATGCAAGTAGCAACAGAAAAGATATTGTGATACGTACCAGTAACAAAGATAGTACCATCTTCTTTGAGGACGTTACGGCATTCAGAAAGCCACTTTTTATTAAAGGCATTGATATTTTCCAGTGAAGTTACTCTATCCCATTCCCCTTTTTCAAAAGATTTCCAAGTACCGTTTATGCATGTTGAAATGTTTTTAGACAAGAAATAAGGAGGGTCAGCAAATATCATATCGACTTTTTTACCGATATTACTAATGAGTTCCATAGTATCACCATGATACAGCGTAAACTCCTCATTTCCTGTCTGATATAAAGGATTCATTTTATTCAAATGCCAATTCTAACTGAAGATTTTCTTCAACAACTACTTCTTGATTGATTTGGGCAGGTGCATGCAAATCAAAGTTAAAGACTAATGCTTCTATCATTGCATGCCTGTTCTCTATACGACCACCACCATGATAGAAATGCTCTTGAGTCTCAACATTAAAGTGATTCCAGAATCTCTCCATCATTTCATTTGCCCTAAACTCATTATGATGCCATGTCGATAGGATAAAATGAGCAGGCGTATGAAGTAAAGCATTATATAAAGCCTCTTCATCTTCCTCTGTCCAACCATTATAATAATCTACATATCTTCCAAAATATGGAGGATCACAATAAATCAAGTCTCCTGATTGAGCATGATTAATTGTTTCTATGAAGTTTTGATTGTGAAACTCCCAACGGTTTGCATGGATAATACGTTGAGCTGCAGCAACCTGATTACATATCTTTGTCACATATGCAGGCGCAAAGCGCTCGGGTTTTTTACAGAAAGGTATGTTCCACTGACCACGCCGATTGAAGCGCATCATACCATTAAAACCTGCACGTGACAAGAATATAAAGTCAAAAGGACTATGTTCTGCATTAAATCGGTCTTTAACAGCCCTATAATGTGCATAGCCATTTTCGTCAGCAGCAGCAAGGAGAGCACCTTCATGTTCGAGATACTCGCGCATATTTTGAGGAGTAATCTCTCCATTCAGAACTCCATTATAGAAGTTTATGATGTGGGGATTACTATCAGCAACATAACGGTTGCCACCAACAGGAGCATTCAGACCAACGACACCGGTTCCAAAGAAAGGCTCAATCCAGTTGGTATTTGCAAGATCCAGACCTGACTGTGTAATCAGATCGTTAATCCAAGGAACGAGTTTGGTCTTTATTCCTTGAGATTTTATGGGAGGTACTATTACGGGCATGATTATAATTTAGATAATTTATCGGCTTGTGATTTCAAATATTCCTTGTAGGTCTTCAGATTATGGTAGTGAGGAGAACCAATACCTGCAGTTCTTGCATCTACCTTATTAAAGTAACCCTGCCAGTAATCATTAAAGACATCTTCACCAAGTTCTGCAAATGGACCTTGTCCATTTATAAGCTTCTGAATATTAGAATCTCCTCCTATATTACGAGTATTTCCACTTCCAGGAGTGTCCTTGGCGATTTTCCACTTTGGCTGAACAAAGAAGATGAATTTCTCTATTACTGAGTGAATGGCTGAGAGCTCATCAACTGAATAGACATTTTTCTCATTCACATCAATTACACTTTGCTTATAAAGCATTCCCAACACAATATGAGAACTGTAAGAGTTGTATGTATGATCCATATTCTTGACAGAGTCTCTTTCCCTAAAATATCCCCAATAAGAGCCAAGGGTCAATCCATTAACAGTCTCTCCATCATAGTAGCTGGACTTGAAGTCAACAGCAAACAGATGACCCTCTTTGTCTTTGAAAGTTAAGTCGGGATAAAAATTTTGCTTAGAGGGCATTTCTAATTCAAGTCCATGATCACAAGCAAACTTGTCCAGCTTTGGAATAAGCAGGATTTCAATAATTTTTGAAACAACCTTTGTGTCGTTGGTTATTGTATAGACATTCTTGTCGATGTCGATAAACCCCTTAACTATCCAATCTTGGCTATCAGTTTCAAGAAAGGATTTATAGCTCTTGACTTCTTCAGTCAACAACTGAAAGAATTCTTCTTTTGTCATAATTGATACTATTATGATATTATATTAATAAACTTTCGAATGTACGGAAGTTACGGAATTGAATTGTTAATTATTTGCAAATATAGTTTATTTATCTGTGAAAAGCATAAGATAGCTACTGCTTTAACACGAATTTAACGTATCAGCAGTATTCTTTTTGTACGTCGAAGCAGGGACAGGCTTTGGCGGCGAACTCGTTGTGGCCGTGAACGGTGGCGAGAGGGAACTCTTCTTGCAGCTGTTCTACGAGTGCATGGAGCGAGGCTTTTTGTGCTGCCGTCCGAGTGTCCTTGGGCTTGCCGTCGATCGACAGACCGCCGATATAGCAGATGCCGATGCTGATAGTATTGTGACCTTTGCAGTGTGCGCCAATCTGGCGCTTCGACCTGCCTGCGTGTATGCTGCCGTCACGATATATCACGAAGTGATAGCCAATGCCGTTGAAGCCTCGCTGGCGATGCCAGCGGTCGATGTCCTCGACGGTGAAGTCCTTGCCCTCTGTAGTGGCACTGCAATGAATGATGATCTCTGTAATTTTTCTCATGATTTTTTTTTGATATTATATTTTTAACTGAAGTTTTGCCCCACACGCCCTGAAGGGGCAGAAGCTCTTAGCCCAGGGCAGCGCCCTGGGTTATTACGGGTGATAGCCTATCGCCCTGTAAGGGCAAAAGCTTTAAAACTCCAGGCAATTTACAAAGCTTTTGCCCTTACAGGGCGCCTTGTTGACTGCCAATATACCCAGGGCGTTGCCCTGGGCTGGGGGCTTCTGCCCTTTACCTTTCCGCTACGCGCCGGTGACCGTTGGTTCAGGGCGTGCTGCTTATATGAGCTTAGGGGCTTCATTCCGTACTGAACTACTTGCTAAACTTGAATAGAAATATACAGACACTTGCTCCTAATGCGATGATGCCGAGGAAAGCGAGGAACTTGGTGAAGGGCGGTGTGTAACGCTCCTTCTTCACTACAGGCACTTGCTTGACAACAGGGATTGTGTCGGTTCGGGTCTTATAGACTGTATCTCTGAGAAGGCGGTAACGAAACTCAGTTTTCGCTCTGTCGTAAAACACCGTGTCTGCCTTGCGCTCGATACGCTGCCATCGGTCGATATAGATTGAATCGTATTTCACCTTGCTGAGCAAAATGGTGTCGTGCGTAGCGGAATGCACAGGCACGATGGCAGTAGTGTTGCTGGCTGTCCTGCAGCTGCTCAGCAGGAGGAGCAGAAGTACGAGGAAAAGCAGGAACAGAAGTTTGCTGAATACTGTTTCGCTTTCGGGATGATTACAATATTTCATATACATTTTTCTTTCTGTCTTTAATGGTTAATGTGATGGATTTGTTGCTTTTGTTGCATCGGTCTGCTCTTTTCAACAGTACATTATATGTCTGTTCCGAATTGATAACTAAGCCAGAGGCTCGATACTTCCCAACAATAATGCTGCCATCGGTAGAGTGAAATGGACCATTGCCAGCCCTAATTGCTGGATATTTTGCCTTTTTTCCACATTTAACCAAACTATTTATGAATAGTTTTTCACCCATAAGGTTAACATCGTATTTTCCTACTGACAGGTGTCTGTCAGGATGTTCACACGTATGACAAATACATAATCCGTCAATATACAGAGCACCCATAACTCCCCATCGACTGTAGCAATATCTGATAATTATTATTTCCATATTCTATGATTTTAATATATGATTGGTATTGGCTTGGAATTGCCAGAAGTTGATGACCAACTTCCGACAAAAACCTTATTATAGAGTTAAGATTTTCTGAAAACGCCCGTCTGGTATTTGAGCAATAAGCCCTTGTTTTCTCCAGTTTTTCAACATCTGCCTGACCATAGTTTTAGTTACATTTGTACCCTTTATGGCAATACTTTGTTGTGTAGCCTGTTCGGAAGTGAAAACGGAATCTAATCGCGCAAAAATGGTGTCATTTTTACCCCGAATAACACGGGGCTTTTCAGTCTGTCCCATGTATTCTCTTGACGAGAAGGCCGCCTCGATACGTTCACGGAAGAAGTACAAGGCATTTTCCATCAGATAATCTGCAAGGACATCAAAAACAGCCAACATGGTGGGGGTTTGCGTCTTTACTATCATCTCTTTCCATAACTGCGGATTTTCCTTGAGGCGTTTTTCTGCACCTGCCAGTCCATGCGCCTTGATGAGCTGTTCTGCTACCTTGCAGAGCATGATGCAGGTCATCATGCGCATGGTCGAAGGACAGATACGGAAGCGCTGACGAGCTTTTGTCTTGTCATCATTTTTCATTGTTTCAAGACGTAGCTCTTCCAACCAATCCCGACCCTTTTTCTCCAACTTGGGCAGCACAATATCACCATCCATCAGCGGCAGCAGATGCGCTATCTGAAAGATTTGATCACGCTGAACGTCGGTCAGCACATACAGGTTTTCGGTGAGTGCGGCAAACGTATTGTCGGGCGTTCTTGCCACAGCTATACGGCTCTGAAAACCATCCGTATAATTGCTTACTACACGATAGAGCGCATCAGGAGTGCCGCACATGGTAACGTTCCAAAGCAACCTGTCGATATGGACATTTACGGCATCCGCACTCTTTGCCTCGCGTTCGTAACTGGTTCCGTCGTATGCCTGACGAAGCATCACAGAAAAATCACTCAGTCCAGAACGCCATTTCTGTGCTACGGTGTCAGCTTCTGGTGTAAAAGAAAATGCGTGTTTGCCTTCGGTATTTGAGAGGCGGTCAGCAAGGTTGGCGACAGTATTGTTCAGAGTCAGGATGCGAATGGGCAACTTTGGCTCCTCTGGCTGTTCCTTCTTGTTTTTCGCAGCACGCTTCTTTGCTCGCCAGTCCTCTTCCTGCTGCAAATACACCTTGTCCATCTGTTTGATTTCGCAGGTCCAGGCGTCTATCAGTGGGTCTATACTGCCCTTACCTGATGCAAAATCACCTGCCACATAGCTGATAAGATTAAGCGAGTTTTTGCGTCCGTGAATATCCACTTTCACACCAGTCGCCAGGCATCCGAGTACAGGACAAATGGCAATGAGGGCAGGCATGGCGAGGTGCGGACCTACAGAGTTGATGGAGTCCCTAATACCTTGTGGCAGAGTAGGAAGCGAGTTGTAGTAAAACAGCTCATCTTGCGCATTTGCCTCGTCCAAGGCGTTGATAGCCTCGTCGTTATCGCTGTTTTTGGCAGCGAGTAATTCCTGTCGAATAGCAGCCAGCACGTCTTTCAGTCGCTTTGGCATCTGGGTGCGTTTCTCGCCTAAAGCGGAGTCAATGCAAGCCAGCTTTTCGGTTTCAGGGAATCCATCGTAGCATGGTATTACCTGATTAAGCTGCTGGCGGTCGAAGCCGCAAATGTGGCGCAGATTGACTGCCAGTTCAAAGGTCAGTGTGTTACGGTTGGAGCGCACAGGCTCATGTCCGTCGTTATACATCTGCCACCATTTGCGGATGATGTCAGAATAGGGGATTCCACAGTATTCAAGAGTGCTGTTGTTAGATTTTTTTGAAGTATTTTCGACTGCTTCATCCTCTGCTTTCTGCTCTTTTTGTGTGTTGCAAGAATCACCTTTCGATATTTCGCTTTCTTGTATCTGTATCTTGCATTCCGTGTTGTCCAAAAGTTCTTTGTCGAAGTAGAGCAACCTGTCAGTTGGTGGTGTGTAGAAAACTCTTGTGATGTCTTTTGCTCCTTTGTCATATTCTACGCCCAACAATTTTGCAGCCCATTTCAAGTTGTCCTCTTGTGATAAATTTGGCTTACGGCGGAAAGCGATGTGATAGCCCTTGTTGGCTGAACGTTCCAACATCAGCAAACCCAAGTCCTTTTTCTTGCTGAGGATAAGTTCAGGCACATCTGCCATTTTCTTCTCATAGTCGGCATCGTCGGGACAAAAGTCTATATCCATACCCACACTCTTGCTGATGCGCTTGCTTCCTCTCAGCTTTCCGTCCTCGTTGGGCAGACAGCTGTAGTTCATCTGAACCATGTGCTTTTTGTCAGCTTTTTTGTTGTGTTCGCTGTCACGAAGTTGCCTGTATTCTTCCTCTGTGAGAATGGGGCGCATTTTCTTTGCCCCACCCTCATAATAAATGACGTGTATACTCATGTGTCAGCCTCCTCTTTTAGCGTTTGAGTTGATAATCTACCACAGCTTCACTTGCTTCTGCAGCTTCGTCTGCAAGTGCATCGCCGATATTCACTCCCTCATCGCAATACACCTTGAGCGTCAGCTGTATAGCTCCGTCAGCGGTTCGGGAAACCCTGCCGTGAGGAAGTTTTCTTATGAGTGTTGACATGGATTTGGGCTTTGGTAAAGCCACGAAATCGAATGTACCGTCAGTCAACTGCTGGGCGATTCCACGGCGGCGAAAGCTGTCAACACGTCCACGTACATTGTTGTCTGGAGCAAAGAAGAATGTGTTGCTGTTGTTGTATGTGGCTGTGCCTCCCAACTGGATGTGCTGACTGCCATTGACTATATTCTCACTTTGAATATTGTTCTGAATATTGTTATTCTTTTTCATAATCTGTTGTTGATTTTGCGAGAAGAAACTTTTGGATTGTTGCGCGCTTTACCATGGAAAATCTTCCGCAGTTTCAACTCAGATTAATAAATGATTTTGACCTGTACGGTTTAAATTACCCAATACGCCCTGAAGGGGCAGAAGCTCTTAGCCCAGGGCATCGCCCTGGGTATTTATGGGCGAAAAACCTGTCGCCCTGTAAGTGCAAAAGCTTTAAAACTCCCGACAATTTTAAGGCTGTTGCCCTTACAGGGCGCCTTGCTGACTGCCATTATACCCAGGGCGATGCCCTGGGCTAAGAGCTTCTGCCCCTTCAGGGCGTGCTGCTTATAAGAGCTTGGGGGCTTTCCAACCGTACAGGTCGATGTTGGTTTACTTTTTCACGCTGTCGATGTCAGCGACCACGATGTCCTGATACATCTGTCCGTTATACTCCCGAACCTGGAAGCGGAGAGAAGCTACAACAAGCTCGTGATTGCCGAAACTCAGTTCTGCTGTAGTTCCGAGCATGACCGCTGCGTAGGTGTTTTCGTATTTCCCGCCCATCTCACGAAGTATGATGTTGCGTTTTTTAAGCATCCCGCCCTCGCTTTTAGGACTCTGCACGGTCAGGACATCGCCCTGCTGTACCACTCTCATGATTTTTGTTTCCATCATTCTGTTTGTTAAATAAATTACTTAATTACTCTTACTGAAAGAGAGGTTGAAACTCACGTTGAAACTGTACTTCCAAATGCGGAAAGAAAAATAAATGTTCATAAGTTTGAATACAAGGCTTCACCTTCCTTTGAGGTTCGTTAGTTAGTAGCCCAACCTTGCCGAAGCTGATGCAAAGTTAGTACAAGGAAAAGGGGGAATCAAGAAAAAGGGCGTTTTTGAAGGGGTGAAAAAGGGGAAAAAGGAAACAAGAGGAAACAAAAGGAAACAACAGGAAACTTTTGCAGGAAACAAAAGGAAACAAGAATCATCTAAATAACGCAAAAACGGCAACAAACATCTTGCAAGGATGATTGTTGCCGTATCTCAATTTTACCCACTTTTAGAAAATTTCAGGAAGGCTATTTCTTTGTCATTTCTTCAAAAATCAGATTGCCTACTTTCTGATCTGCCTTCTTCCATCTACTATGGAATGCAGGAAGAGGTGGATATTTTCTGCCATCTTTAGAAAAGCCAAAAATCTTTTTTGTTACACCTGATGCCATGTTGGTGATAGCTTTGCTGTCAGTATAGGGCAGTGCTCCGATGCTTACCATTGCACGGATAAAGTCAGTACATGAGGTGCCAGGAAGTACAGCTCCAAGTTCCATTCCGATAGCCATGAGCATTGCCACCTGTACGTTGCTCGACTGCTTGATAACCTTTGCTGCCTTCAGAAATTGCGACTGAGTGTTGAGTACTGTCTGGTCGCTCAGCGTAAACTGTGGCTTCAGAACTTGCTGCACAATCTTGGCAAAATGCTCAGGAACAGGGATGGAATCTTTGCCTTTTTGGCTCTCAGCTTCTTTCTTCTGCTGCACGATTATATCCAACTGCTGCTGTAATCTCTCCACCAGCAGAATTGTCGCCATTACCTCATACATTTCCTGCCGGCTCAGATGCAAGTAGCGCAGCTTCGCGACAACAAACTCCTTGTCTACATCTTGCGCTCCGAATATGCCATTCGGCAAATTGTTCAGCCATTCCTTCAGCCTTTCCAGCTCTGCTCTTACCAGTTTTTCGGAAGCAAGGGAGAGTGGCACCTTGAAGTAGAACTCATCATAGAGCTTGTAGAAACTTTTAATGCCCGTCGAATAAAAGTTTCTGAGCCTCGCAAGCCTGTCCTCGAAGAATTGCAGCATCTCGCCGACGCTGTGTACCTGAGATACCAGTTCCTGCAGGCGTTTCTCGTACACCTTCAGGCGCAGCAGGGTGAAGCGGGGCAGTGATGGATTCTCTGCTATTATCTCTTTTACTTTGTAGAGTATTTTTCCAAGATAACTGCAATCGCAGTCACATACAGAAACCGCATGCATCTGTGTGAATTTCCCCAATCGCTGGATAAACTTTTTGATATTCTCAGAATTGTATTTCTTTTTCAGTATCATGTGTGCCAATAATTCCAGCTGATGGTCTTCCTCCACAAATGGGATGGTGATATGAAAGGGAGAGGAGTCCAGGACTCTCGCCCTGTTCTTTTCGGATGATGCACCATCAGGGACATCTACATGCCCAGTCAGTGAAATATGACCTGCAATGCCTGTTACCTGCGCCTCCAGTGGACTGCTGAGTTGTCCAAAGCTACAAGCCTCAAGCAAATCCATGGTGTTGTTTTCTGAAACATACCCCACCTTCCTGCATTCGTGGTAAACAGCAATGGCATGCGAACTGTAGATATTGTCCATTTCTCTCATCAGCATGACCTGACAGGGGAAAGTCAGCGAATCGATGAACTGTTCGGCTTGGGTTGTTTGCTCATCTTTGGTTGCGCCTTTCATTTGGAAACGAATTCCTGTAATCTCGAAAATCATAAATTTCGGTTTGTATAGTTATTATTTTGACTCTCTCTTACTTATATTTCGATTAGCAAACAGCTCTATTGTCTTGACAGCAGGGTCGGTTGGAAAAAAGTATAAGTAGACGCAAATGTAATATAAAAAATTCAGAATAAAGGGATGATTACAAACTTTAACACGAACTTTCTGAGTATGTGGATTTTTTAGGGTAAATTGTGGTCAAAGTGGTCATAGTCAAAGTGGTCAAACTCGAAATCTGATGAGAGAAAAAAGTTCTAAAGATAGTATATATAAATAATATATTATTT
>CEAJ01007550.1_pt1 | contig 38626 bp, 27 predicted proteins | sample 554971 | NCBI WGS metagenome assembly CEAJ01 (sample SAMEA3182047, study PRJEB8094) | gut metagenome | biome: human; feature: gut; material: Stool; isolation source: human stools | place: Canada | collected 2011-11-29
CTTTACTTGCTTCTTTAACTCTGCTATTTCCTGAAGCAATTGCTTATAGTCCTCAGGAATGATTTCCTTACCTTTTTTCTTCATATTTTCTGCCAATTCAGGGTTCTCGGCTTCAAATTTACGAATTTTATTGTGAATGCTGCTAAGAGCAAACCCAAATTTTACAGAAATTTCAGACATTGTAAGGTGCTCTAAAGCATAAAGACGATAAATCTCCTTACATAATTCAACTTCCTTTAATGTCTCTTCTAATGATTTTTTCATTTCACTTACATTTTAAGGAGTCAACCATATGTACAAAAAGACAATCGGATCTGCATTTCTGCAGACTGATAATCCGAGAGGTCGAGGGTGATCTTGGTATATTTGCCCGCAAACGATGCGTCTTCGTCTGTACAAGCATTGAAAATAGGTGTCCATGACTTTCCGTTGTCCTTGCTTACCTCCACATTATAATATTGAGGGTTTCTGGGTGTCTTTCCTGCAGCCGTTGTACGAGAGTAGAAGCTCAGCGTCTTGCCGTAAGCGAAGGTCTTAGATGTGAAATATTCATCTTGGTGAATATCTTCCCATGCGTAATACACAGTAGCAGCATAGCTTCCCTCGTATGGGCGGTATGTGCCCTTGTTAGGATCGCCTTTCTCCCATCTCCAACCACGATCGCCCGAAGTGGTGACAACCCAGCCATTGGGATTCTCTGTGTTCTCAAAGTCATCGTAGAGGAGCGTCTCGCCAGCCGAAGCCGCAGTCCAAGACAAATGGATGCCGTCGTCTTGTACACTTCCTTTCAGTTGCGATGGAGCCGTTACGATGTTTGACAACTGGGTGATGGTCAGTGTTGCCTCCGTGCTGGCAGTCTTCACCATGATGGTAGCCGTTCTGTTTTGTGGCTCATTGTTCTCGCTGTTCGCAGTGAAGGTGACCTCTGCATTTCCTGTACCCTCGGTCTGGCTCACTGTGATCCATGCAGGAAGGTTCTCTAATGTCCAAGTCTCGTCAGAGGAGATGGTTACTGTAGCCGAACTCTGTGCGCCTCCAGCCAAGGTAATCTCTTTCTTGTTTAGGGAAAGGTGGTTGGTAGATTCGTGGAGATAGAACGAGATGGTGCTTCCGCAAGTAGAAATGTTGCTGATGGCAAAAGGTGCCTCCTTGCCATTGCTATAGAAGGGCTTGGCTGTAGCCTCGCCACCAAAAGCAGTTCTTCCACTCTCGGCACTGAAGAAAGCCTTTGTGATATCACCATCCGATGTGGTGGTTCCGTTAGGACGGAAGATGTACTGTTCGTCGAGTCGGGTAGTGCCATTATAGTTGACGTTGCCTCCAGTGTAGGCAGGGTTGATTCTGTAAATAAGCAGACCCGAACCAGGAAGACTCTTGTCGAAACCTTCCTTTTTGCGATATTCCACTACGAAGTATTCATCGCTTCCTACTGGTTTGATTTTATAAGCAATGTTTTCTTTGCTGCTGCCACCTACGGGATTCAAGGTGTAGGTACCAGCTTTGGAAATCTCTGGTATCTCGTCAATCCATTTACAGTAGCGATACTTGGTGTAGGCTGTCATGTTTTGTGCTACGAGCTGATTGTCTGACATCAAGTCCCATATTCCTACAGGGTTGAGGCTTCCTGAAGCATGATACAGATCGTAGGTGCCCAATGAGTGAGACATCTCATGGCAAAGGACTCCGGTGTTGAGGGCGATGCCTTCGAAGTTTTCATAACCATTAGCCTCGTCGAAAACCATGATGTAGCCCACCAACTTCTTACCTTTTATATAGATAGCCTTTTCATCAGGCAAAGCCAAGTCCTTGCGTTGTGGCCAGAGGATGCCTCGCTTGTTGCTCAGTTCTGATTGTCCGCTGAAGATGATGCACAGGTTATCTATGTAGCCATCGTCGTTCTTGTCGATGTCGGTAGCGTCAGCCACGTCTTTCTCTATATAGTTGGCTATTTCTCTTACCAATGCCTGCATGCGTGCTTCACCCTCGGTTTCTGAGTTGTAGCCAGAGGGACGCAATGTGGCATCATACTTCTGGTAGTATGCTCTTTCGTAACGTGTCTTGTAAGACACGATCTTGGTGTCAGTAGTAACAGGATAGAAGGAACTCTTCCATTCCAGCTGGTTGTAGGAAGCCTGTCGGAAATAGTTGTATACCGAGTTGTCGGTAGTGTTGTTGCCGTTGAACAGGTTCTGATAGGTGTCTATCGTATGTTCAAAAATACTGGCATCCTCGTCGGCAAAGCGCACAAAGCACACCGTATTGCCAACGGTTCCTGTGTTCTTGTTGAATGCTCCTGCCTGGAAGGCAAAGAGGAGGCAAAGAATGGTTAGTGCTAATGACTTCTTCATAGTCGTACTTGTTGGATTGAAAAAAGTGCCATACCCATGGGACGTTTCGCCCATGCGATGTGGCACTTTATGAAATAAAATTATTAGAGGGCTACCTTGATAGCCTTGCCGTTGATGCTGACGATGTACAGACCCTTTGCAGCCTGAACATGAGCATTGGCAGAGTTGGCGTGGAAGTTAGCTACCACAGCACCACCCAAGTTGGCTACTGTTACAGCGTCGCCCTGTGAAAGTCCAGAGATAGAAATCTCATTACCTGCTGTGCTTACCTTCACTCCCTGAGCTGTTACAGCGTTGATGCCTGTAGAACCTTCTACCTTTGTGACGGTAGTCTTGTAGATGCTTGTGCCCGTAAACTTGCTATATAAAGCAGAACTCATGGTTACATATACAGCTTCTTGTGCCGTAAGGAATGTAATTTTACCGTCAGCAACCGTGTAGTCGGTGCCTTCTGTCAGAGCAGTTTTGTCTGACTTGTAAACAGCAAATTGGGTGTTCAAAGTGGCACTTGTCTGTGATGAAAGGTCGAGTACATCTCCTACCTTGTAAGATTCTGCTATGACATAGTCATTCTGTGGTGCATAAGTGAATGTCTTGGCAACGGTTGGAGCAGGGAGCGTAGCCAATGTGAAGTTATTCTTAGAAATTCTCAAAATACTCATCTTGGCACTGGGCAGTTTGATTTCTGTCAACTGGTTGCCTATTAGAAGAAGTGTTGCATTTTTAGCATCATTTATTCCTGATGCATCAATGCTTGTCAGCTTGTTGTAGTTAAAACTGAAATAAGGTTTAGATGCAGTGTTATTACCTATCTTAACAGAGTTAAGATCCATGTTAAGGGCATATACATATTTGAGGGCTGGATTGGTGGATAAATCCAATTCTCCAGCAAATTTGTTCTGGCTGATTCTTAGAGTCTGTAATGCCTGATTTTTGGTGATGTCTATTGCTGTCAGGAGATTTTCTTCAATGTTCAAAGTTGTCAGTTTGGTACACTTGCTGATATCAATGCTTGTCAACTGATTGATGTTGATGTATAGCTTCTCCAACTCAGTGTTCTTGGTCAGGTCAATGGAAGTCAGTTTGTTGGCATTGGCAGTCAAATCTTTCAAGGCTGTAGCCTTAGTTACATCCAAAGACAATACTTGGGCACCATCTACTCTTGATGAACATTCAAAATAAACAATGTTGTCGCCATAGATTTTTACCTTTCCATCACCTGATACGGTACCTGAGACGTCCACTTGATTCCAACCATCGAAAGCAGGAATCACTTCTGATGTGACTTTCTCGCCATTACCCCAGTCTATCTGTACTGTTCCTTCAGTGGCCAGTCCGATGGTAAATGTTCTGGTGTTACCATCTACCTCTGCCTTCAATTCAATGGCAGGTTCTGTCTGTGCGAAGGCTGTCATTGTACTGATGACAGCCAACAAAAGTGTAAAGAATTTCTTCATACTTGTAGTGTCTTATGTTGATAAATATAAAAGTTTGCGGTCATTTATTTAATGACCTTCTTGATGTTGTTACCCTGCTTGATAATGTACAAGCCCTGCTTCTGACCCTTCAAGGTGGTGCCTACCTTGACGCCATCAATAGTATATACCTCCTGTGCGGCTGTACCTTGTGTCTGTATGTTGGCAATGCCTGCAGTCTCCTGTTTAGGAGTGGTTACCTTGATGCCGTGGATGTAAACCTCATGTTTGGTTGTATTTTGGAAATAAACATAAACAGGCTTATCTGACTTGATGGTAATATTGTCTTTTCCATTTGTTTTTGTTTCCAGTCCATTTACAGACGTATTGCCTGCTCCTGCAATTTTTTTAAATGGTGCAAGATAAACTTGGCGTACACCATAATCTTTAAATGCAGTTTCAATTTTATCTGTACTCAAAAGGCGGCATGATACTTGATTATCGCATGAAATATTTATGCTGAATGTAGAGCAAGAAGGAAGGCAAAGTGCTATTCCACCACCATTGGTAGAACCCAGATCAGTTGCTGCAGGTAAGATGATAGCTCCTTTCTTGTAACCATCTGCACCCAACTCGCCGCCTTTTCCGAATCCAATCGCTTCTGGATCAACTGTAGTCGAAGGATATGTTGGCACTTGGTCTGCATAAACCATCTGGATGATTTTGCCTTCAGGGTCTACTTTGTAGTCTTCTTCATTGCAGACACCGACATACTGGTCAACGATCTCCTGGCTGTTGAACCATAACCAGCCATTTTCGTCGACTACTGAAGCTGGGAAAAGATTGTACTCCTGTGCTTGAACTCCGATTGCGCTGAGTAACAGCGCCCATGCTAAGTAAATTTTTCTCATAAAGATGATTCTTTTTGTTAAGGAATGTTCTTTCGTCAGCGTCTTGCTGACGAAAGAACTTTTATCCGTTGTTTGTATTGAGTGTTTTGTTGCTACTTCTGAATTTTCGTATGTACGGAAGTTATAGAAGTTAAAGAAGTTATCACTCCCTTCGGTCGTTAGAAGTTATAGCCAACAGCCTTTTTGTTTGAATATCTATTTGTAAAGCATATGGCTTTAACTTCTCTAACTTCTTTAAATTCTTTAACTTCCCCATTTTCGAAAGTTGAGTTCTTTATTGTTCTGTCCAGTCTGGGTTCTGGGCAATGCCGTGATACTTGATCTCGCTCCAAGGAATGGGCAGATAGTATTGTTTCTTGTCGAAGACTCTCACACGTTTAGGGAAACGGTTTACGTTGCTGATGGTGTACTTGGTGTTTACCACCTCGTTGTTTACCACAGTTACATCGACACGCATACCCTTCAGAGGATTGGTCTCGCCGTTCATCTTCTGCTCTGCCACACCCCATCTGAAGAGATCCCAGTAGGTGGTTTCCTCGAAAGCCATTTCCACACGACGCTCGTTCTTGATGTCGTCGAGTGTCGGATTCTCGATATCGGGCATGTGAACACGCTGACGGGTCTTGTTGACATACTCCTTTGCCAAGTCTGTATCTCCTAAGTCGTAGCAAACCTCTGCGTAGTCGAGCAGTGCCTCTGCAAATCGCCAGATGATGTAGTTCTGCTTGCTGGCATAAGTATCGTTGTTGTCGATAGTCTGGCTTGGATCAACAAACTTGCCCATGTAATAACCAGTCAAGGTTACGGCAGCCGACGTAGAAGTACCATAAGGTGTAAGGTCGACACCGGCAGTACGGTTTGTATAATGAATGTCCATCACGTGGTTGCGGTAGATACATCCATCATACAGGATGTTGGCATAGAAACGATAGTCTCTGTTGTCGTAGGGGTGCTGTGCATCGTAGGTCTTGCCAGGCTGCATGCCATACTCGTCCACATGGTTCTGGGTAGGAGTGTAGGCTGCTGTCGTACCTGTAAAGAAAGGAGAGGCCGCGTCTCTATCGAGCTTATGACCAAACTTATTGGCAAAGTCGCCATCATCAGAATGCTGTACCTCGAAGATAGACTCCTGTGAGTTCTTGGTCAAGAAGATTTTGCGATAGGCATCGCGAATATCGTCCTGTGTGGTGGCAGAGATAGGGATGAGGCTATACTGGTTCAGAGCGAAGAGGTCTTCGTAAGCCTTCTTGGCCTTCTCCAGCATGATGTGTGACTGGTCGTCGGCAAAACCTAAGTAGGTTAGTTCTTCACCCTTGTTCTGGAATACCTCGCTGGCAGCCCAGAGGTAAGTTTTCGCCTTGAGCATGAGGGCGGCACCCTTGGTGGCACGTCCTGTCTCGGTAGTGGCGTGAACCTGAGGCAAATATTTGGCAGCCTCGTCGGCTTCAGATACGATGAAGTCTACCATCTGCTGATAGCTTGCACGTGGGAACTTCTCTTCTTTGATAAGCGGATTATAAGTGTGGTCGATGAGGGTTACACCGCCAAACATTCTCCACAGCATATAATAGTAATAGCCTCGCATGAAGTGCGCCTCACCGATGATGCGGTTCTTCTGGTCGCCATTGCTGATATTACCTAAATTTTCCAGCAAGGTGTTGATAGACTGAATCTGAGTGAAGTAGTTGCTCCATACATTGGCAGCCCATTTGGTAATCTCCTGGCTGTTGCCTTTCAGTAAGTCGCCATAGCCGGCGTTGTAGTAAGAACTCTTACCCACACTAATCTGGTCGCCAAACCAAGGCATATAATATCTTGATTTGCTCTTTACCAGCGAAATGCTGGGAACATAAGTGCTGAAGCCATTGCTCATACATCTGTACCAAGAGTTCTCGTATTCGTCGAGAAGCTGAGGATTACTCCATACCGACTTCTCGGAAATCTTGTCGAGAGGAGCATCCCTGAACAGGCTGTCGCAACTCGTCAGCACACCGGTGGTGGCTGCGAGTGTAATGATGGTTATGATTCTATTGAATTGTATTTTCATACTTTCTGTGTTCTATATATAATATAATGTGGTCTCGTTAGAAACCTAAGTTGAGAGTTACACCGTAAGAACGCTGGATAGGGTAGCCACGGAGTGACTCTGGGTCCATGCTCTTCAGACTGCTGATGGTGAAGAGGTTGCTTGCCTGCAAAGCGATGCTGAGCGAAGAGAGGCTCATCTTCTTGACGATGCTGCCTGGGAAGTTGTAACCGAGGTTCAGCAACTTGAGGCGCACGAAATTACAGTCCTCAATCCAGAATGTAGACTTCTTGCGGTTGTTGTCGTTGGATGTGGCAATCTTCACGCGTGGATATTTGCCAGAAGGATTGCTCTCTGACCAACTGTCGGTAAGGTGATACTTCTGATACTTAGGCAGGGTACCGTTCTCCAATGTATAGTAGTCGGTAATGTTCTGCTTGTATCCAGACTCGCCCTGGAAGATGGCATTGAGGAAGAAACCCTTGTATTGCATTCCGAAACGGAAGCTGAAGTCCATGTCGGGTTGTGAAGAGTTCTTGACATAGATATAGTCATGAGAGTCGAGAACACCATCCTCGTTCTGGTCGATGTATTTGATGTCACCAGGAGCGATGGTTGCATTACCCTGTCCGTCCTGGTCGAGTGGCCAGTTGTCGATTTCTTCCTGGCTCTGGAACAGACCTGCTGCCTGATACATCTGCCATACCATGCTGCTGGTTCCCTTACGGCGAAGGTTGGGCAACTGGCTGCTCTCGTCGCCGAAGTCGAGGTATTTGTCGTTGCTCTTTGACAGGTTGATTGACATGTTGTACTTGAACTTGCCGATGGTGTTCTTGTGGCTGATGGTGAAGTCCCAGCCCCATGCCTTCAACTTGCTGAAGTTCTCAGAAGGATAAGCTCCGTCGGTACCTGTCGAAGGAGGGAAGAGATAATCGGGTGCCGATGTGATCTTGTCGGTCTCGTAACGTACGAAGTAATCGAAAGACACACCGATGCGTCCGTTCCAGAAGCCCATGTCCAAACCGAAGTTATAGTCGTGGGTCTTTCCCCATGACAGATCGGTGTTAGGATAACTCATGAGGGTGAATCCAGGACGGTAAACGCTTGAGGCAGAACCCTTGCTGCCGAAGCTGTAACCATAGTTGGCAGACTCGGTGTAGTTCTTCAGATATGAGTATGCACCCACCAAACCGTCATTACCCAACCATCCAGTAGAGGCTCTCAGCTTGAGGTTGGAGATAACGCCCTGCTTCCAGGCTTTGAAGAATTCCTCATTAGAGACAACCCATGAACCAGAGAATGATGGGAAGAAACCCCATCGGTTGGAGGGTGAGAAGTTGGTAGAACCGTCGACACGGAAACTGAACTCAGCAAAGTACTTGTTGGCGTAGCTGTAGTTGAGACGGCCGATGGTAGAGGCACGCTCGTTGATCGTCTCATTACCAGAGAGAGTTGAGCTCTTGGCCACACCCATGGTCTCGGGCACAGAAGTCTTGTCGAGGTTCTTGCCTATCATATACTGATTGTTGAGTCGCTGATAGTTCATGACCAGTGTGGCACCTACGGTATGCTTTGCCGCAAAGGTGTTGTTGTAGTTGATACCCGCCTCGTAGAGCTGACTCTTATAGAAACGGTCGGTCTGTTCTAAGGTTGTCTTAGCCTTAGGATAAACCGTATTCTGGTCGATGGCAAATTCTTCTGTAGTGGCATCGTAGGTGTAGAGAGTTACAGGAGTGCTGTATCTCTTTTCTATACGATGGTTGTCATCGAAGGTTCCACGTACATAGGCATTCAGACCCTTTACCCAAGGAATATCCCATCGCAGGTTGACATTCACAGTACCCATTCTTGACAGATCTTTGATGTATCCGCCCAAGCCACGAAGGTTGATGAGTGGGTTGCTACCATCGATACTTGCCAACTCGCCATTGGTAAACTCATATACCTGAAGGGGAGAATAGCTGTATGCAGCATCGAGGGTTGTGTAGCTGCTGTTCTTGGCGTTAGAGTTGGCGCCTGTATAGTCGACAGACAGAACGAGCCCCTTGGTAAGGGTGGCATCCAACTTCATGGAGTAGTTGATGCGGTCGCGACCAACACCACTATAGAGGCCCTTGGAGTTGGCATAGCCCAAAGAGAGATAATATCTTACGTAAGAGTTGCCGCCACTTGCCGAAACAGCATGAGTGGTAGAGTAGCCCGTCTTGTCGAGATAGTCTAAGAGGTTGCTGTCGCCATAGACGTTGGGGTTGGAGTGAGTGCGGATCTCTTCCAACTGCTCCTCTGTATAAGGAGCCAGGGTGCTGGAAGGTGAATTGGCAATAGCCTGGTTGCGAAGCTTGGCAAACTCATAGGCATCGAGGAACTCAGGCAGTTTGGTGGCTTCCTGGAGGTTGTACTGACCACGGTAGTTGATGCGTAACTTCTGGTTGCCCTCAGCACGCTTGGTCTGTACGAGGATAACACCATTAGCGGCACGTGCACCATATACGGCAGCAGCTGCAGCGTCTTTCAATACGGTGATGCTTTCGATATCATCGGGGTTGAGGTCAGAAAGACGAGTCTCACCATCAGAAGTGGTCGTACCGAATCTTGGCACACCATCGATGACGAGCAATGGTGATGAGTTGATACCACGGATATGAAGGGCAGCTTCCTTGGCAGTACTTGGGTCACCCGTAGAAGCCATGACCTGCAGACCAGCCACCTGTCCGGTAAGCGCATTGTCGAGGTTGGCGGTAGGCATCATGAGCAAGTCGTCAGCCTTGATGGTCTCAATAGAACCTGTGATAGACGATTTCTTCTGAAGACCATAACCTATTACGACAAACTCGTCGAGATGCTGGGCGTCTTCTTCCAGTTTCACTTCTATCTGTTTGCCAGACTGAGCGCTTACCTCCTTGGTCTTGTAGCCAAGGAAAGAAATGACCAACTTACCCTGATGGGCAGGGATGGAGAAGTTGCCATCCACATCGGTGCTGGCACCTATCTTGGTGTCTTTCCACCTTACATAGGCACCAGTGACAGGCTCACCAGCCTGGTCGATCACCTTACCCTTGACGAAGTCCTGGGCGTTTGCAAATTGACATACCCACATGAAAGTAAGCATGAGTGCCCACTTTATGTAGTAGTGCAGTGTTTTGTTCTCTCTCATAAAAATATTTATTTTCAAATATATAACTTGTTCTGGGGAGAATTCGGGGAGAATTCTTTTTGAGGAATTCGGGGAGTTAAAGGAGTTAAGGAGTTAAAGGAGTTAAGACGTATGTCTTGCTGTTTAAAAATTACGCTAAAAAGACTATTGTCTTAACTCCTCAGCGACCGTAGGGAGCGATAACTCCTTTAACTCCTTAACTCCTTTAAACTTCTGAACTTGCGAAAGTAGAGTTACTTATTGTTCAGCAACTTCTCCATGAGAAGAATCTGATAAGAGTAGAAGTCGCGGGTGCTGCCAGTAGCGGTAGCACGATAAGCACGATACTTGTTGAGTACACGCTGCAGGCTTCCTGTCATCAGGGCACCAGTCTCAGCATCGCTGAGCATGCTGCCACCATAATTGATACGTACGAAGCTGTCGGTCATATCGTTGGCATTGCAAATCTGCTGCGACATCTCGAGGTCGTTCTGCCACAACTGGTCGTCGGTGAGACCCTTGGTCTTCTTGCCTGTCTCGGGCTGCAAGCCAGTGCGCTGCATCATCAGATTGATGGCGTTAGACTGCAGAGCCTGCTCGGCATAAGAAAGCTTTCCACCCACAGGAGCCTTGAAGATCATGTTGGTCAGGTCGTTCATATAACCTTCGATGGTGTAGTTGGCGTTGGCATTTACCATTCCACCTTCCTTGATGCGATAGAGTGCTGTGGGGTTGAACAGTGAAGAAATGGTGCGCTTACAGATGTTCTTGTTGACATCCAAACTCAGTTCCATCTTGTTCAGCAGGGCATGAGGTGTGAGCCAACTGTCGAAGCTGCGCATCTGTGCAAGCAGCCATGTGAGGGCTTCCTTCTGACGTGCCTTGTTGATGTAGTTCATGCTCTGAGCCTGACCGTCGCCCTGTCTGATCTCAGTATATTCGATGCCACCGATATAAGATGCCACATGGTTGATGTAGCGGGTGTACTGCTTGGTAACCTCACGATAGAGTTTCTCCAAGTCGTCGTATCTCTCGCCCTTCTCCATGGTCCAGTTCTCGAAGTTCTTCATCAGAATCTTCATGTTGCTGATACCATAGTTGCTGGCTTTGATATGGTCGTTTCCAAGGTCCTCGGTCAGGTCGGTTGGGTCTACAGTACCTAAAACCTGCTGAGCGCCAAACTGGAATTTCTTATCGTTGGCTTTTTCGGCAATCCATTTGTTAAGAGTAGCCACTTCCTCCTCAGGAGTATTGGCGCCCTTGATGATTCTGTAACCCCAGTTGATGGCATACTTGTCGTATACACCGATAACAGGAGGAGTAAGACGCACGCCTTTCTCCAAATCGCCAGGCTGGGCGATGTAGTTGTTGCGGGCATAGTCCATGATACTTGGTGTGGTGCCATACTGCTGTGTGAACTTTGGATCTCTCAGTTGCTCAACGTCGAAAGCATAGCTGGCACCCATGTTGTGCATCAGACCCAGGGTATGACCAATCTCGTGGGCTGCTGCATAACGGATAGACTCGCGCATCACATCATCATCGAAGATGTTCTTGCGAACTCGCTTGTCTACAGCTGCAGTCTGGATGAATCGCCAGTTGTGCAACAGGGATACGATGTTGTGATACCAGATGACATCGGCAGTGAGAATCTCGCCGGTACGAGGGTCTTTATGACTTGGACCCATGGCATTGGCAGTAGATGTGACTGCATACTTGAAGCAGTTGTAGCGCATATCGTCTGGATCGAAGTCTGGATCGTTCTTGGGATAGTCTTTAGCAATGATGGCATTCTTGAAACCAGCCTGCTCGAAAGCCTGGTTCCAGTCTTCTATACCCGTCTTGATGGTTTCTCTCCACTTCTCAGGGAAGGCAGAATCGACATAGAACACGATAGGTTTCTGTGGCTCTACCAGTTCGCCGGCAAAGTACTTGTCCATATCCTCGGGCTTGGGTTGCAGGCGCCATCTGTTGATGTAGGTCTTGCTCTCCACCTTGTCCTTGGAAGAACTGTATATGTTCTTGTTGTTATTGAAGAAACCCACTCGGTTGTCCTGGTATCTCATAGGCATAGGATTCTCGGGCAGGACAAAGAGTGAACGGTGAACCTTCACAGAGTAAGGCTTCTTGATCATACCTGTGGTGTTGAACGACAGGGTGCTCTCTATCTCGATGTTCTTAGGGAAAGTCTTCACGAAGTCGATGCTGGAAGCATCGGCAGAGAAAGTACCCTTGATGGCATTGGCATCGCCGAAGAGTTTAGAAAAAACAGAAACCTCTTTCAGTGGAGAGATGTAAGCCTCGTTGGTACCGAAGAAAGAAGTCACGTCAATAACGACATTGCCATTATTGCGTGCAGCAATCTTGAAACCTTTCATACGAGGATTCAAGAAATTCTTGTCGAAAGAGGCTGCGATAGGGTCGTTCTTGTCAACGACATTGTTACTCTGTATGAGATTGATATATACGTTTCGTTCATCCTTTGAGAACTGTATGAGCAAAGGAGTGTTGATCATCTGCCCAGCCACAAAATCCTGTGTGTCGCTGGTGGCTGCCATTCTGTTGGCTAAGATATACTGGCGGTGGAAGGCAGAGTCGGGCAATTCAAAATACAGCTTGCCGCTTTTGCTATTGTAGATGACAGTAAATAAGCCTGTATCTTTCTTTCCGCCCTTGGTGACTTTAGCGTAGTCTGTTTTGGCGGAATCCGACTTAGCAGTCAGCAAGTTAAGGCTCTTTTTTTACTCTTGGCTTGGGTGGTAAGTGCGGGTGTCAAGCAGATGCTTGCAGCCAATACCAATGTGGATAATCTCATAATAAATGTTTTTTCTTTTCGTTTTATTCTGTACGTTAATTTTTTTAACGGCGCAAAGTTACGTATAAAAAATGAAAAAACAACCATAATAAAGAAAAAAATATCGATTTGTAGCAGAATTAACAAAAAAAGTAAGCGAATTGATAGGATTTTTTTGATAAACTATCACAAGTTGAGAAGGTTAGGGAAGAGTTAAGAAGTTAGAGAAGTTAAAGAAGTTATCACTCCCTGCGGTCGTTAGAAGTTAAAGCCAATAGCCTTGAAGTTTAATGTTTAATTTCAAGTCCACTTAAGCATTTGGCTTTAACTTCTCTAACTTCTTTAACTCCTTTAACTTCCCCATTTGTGAAAGTGGAGTATATATAATAAGGTATAGGGACGGAAAGAGGGATGGAAAAGAGCAGAAAGTGATAAAAAATAATCGAAATTGCAATTTTTATCGACAAAAAGTTTGTAGATTGAAAGAAAAAGTGTAAATTTGCAATCGAAACAATAACGAAACAATATTATTCATAAATAATAAGCAAATGACAACATTCGTATCTTCAACAGCATGGTGGTGGCGTATCTCAAGATTGAAACAGTCGTGAGTCGATAAGCCGTGTGTGGATATGAAAATCCTAAGAGAGATAGAAAAGGCCTGCCGTAACTTGCGACAGGTCTTTTTTCTTTAAGGTCTGTTACAGGTAGAAGGAGGGTTTGAACGAAGATAACAACAAAAAATATAGGAGACAAGACTTATGGAAATGAAGGACATTTTGAACAGAATGTTGAATCATGAGGAACTTTCCCGAGAGGAAACCAAGAACATCATCGTTGGCATCACAAAGAGTGAGTTCCCCGAAGAACAGATCACAGCCTTGCTTACAGGTTTGCAGATGCGTGGTGTGACCGTGGACGAGTTGTTGGGCTTTCGTGACGGTATCCTGGCGACAGGAGTTCCTGCCATCCTCGACTGCGACAGATATATAGACGTAGTAGGAACGGGAGGCGACCGTAAGAATACATTCAATATTTCTACCACCTCGTGCTTCGTCATAGCAGGAGCCGGATATAAGGTGGCCAAGCATGGAAACTATGCTGCCACATCGGTGAGTGGAGCTTCCAATGTGATTCTGAATCATGGAGTACATTTCACTGACGATCTCGACAAACTCAACCGCTCCATCAATGAGGCTGGTATCGTGTACCTTCATGCACAGTTGTTTGCCAAGGCGATGAAGTTTGTCGGTCCTATTCGCAAGGCCTTGCAGTTTCCTACCGTCTTCAATCTCTTAGGTCCTTTGGTCAACCCCAGCCAGCCTTCGTGTCAGTTGCTCGGAGTTGCCAATCTCGACCAGATGCGCCTCTATAACCAGGTATATCAGAAGATTGGCATCGACTATGGCATCGTCAACAGTATAGATGGATATGATGAGATTTCGCTGACCAGTGACTTCAAGGTAACAACCAACGACTATGAGCGCATCTTCAAACCTCAAGACTTAGGTTTCGAGACAGCCAAACCGGAAGAGGTGAGAGGTGGAGCTACCGAAGAGGAGGCAAAGGACATCTTTGATGCCGTACTTGAAAACCGAGCACTTCCTGCCCAGAAGAATATCGTTTTGGCAAATGCAGCCTTTGGTATCCAGGTGATGGAGAAGGGCAAGAAGAGCATTGAGGAGTGTGTGGAAATAGCACGCGAGAGTATAGACTCGGGCAAGGCCCTTGCCACTTTCAAGAAATTTGTGGAACTGAATAGTTAAAGGTAAAAAGGTAAAAAAGTAAAAAGGTAAAAAAGTAAAAAAAGTTGAACATGGCTGATATATTAGAAGAAATCGTAGCTCATAAGCGAATAGAGATGGAGCAGCGCAAGCGCTTCATATCTCCACGCCAGATGGTAACGCTGACCGACAGGAAGATAAAGGCTGACGAGGGACTTACCCCAGGAGGCAGCATGCGTGACGCCTTGATGTCATCATCCACAGGTATTATTGCCGAGTTCAAGCGCAAGTCGCCCAGCAAGGGATGGATCAAGAAAGAAGGCAAGGCGAGCGTTATTCCTTTGGGCTATCAGCAGAATGGAGCTTCGGCATTGAGTATTCTTACCGATATCGACTATTTCGGAGGCTACGACGAATATATACAGGAGGCCCGCCATGTGGGTGTTACCTTACCTATATTATATAAGAACTTCGTCGTAGAGGAATATCAGCTTTTGCAAGCCCGCTATTGTGGTGCTTCGGCTGTGCTTCTGATTGCTGCCTGTCTGACAAAGCAGGAATGTAAAGATCTTCTGAATATGGCGCATCAGTTGGGACTGGAAGTCTTGTTGGAGATGCATAACGCCCAGGACTTCGAATATGCTGAGTTGGCCCCCGATATGTATGGCATCAACAACCGCAACCTCGGAACTTTCGTTACGGATGTGGAGAACAGTTTCCGCCTGGCAGAACAGTTGCCCAAGGATGTATGCAGAGTGAGCGAAAGCGGTATCTCCAATCCGGAAGTTGTCAGAAGACTTCGTGAGGAAGGCGGTTTCAGAGGCTTCCTGATGGGAGAGCAGTTTATGAAACAGGCCGACCCGGGCATAGCCCTGAATGAGTTTATAGCCAATGTGTAATTTTAAAAGTAGAACCGTCTTTAAAGCATCATGATTATAAAGGTATGTGGCATGCGCGATGCCGACAACATTCGCGACATTTCTGCACTGGGAGTCGACATGATAGGACTGATTTTCTATCCTCCGTCACCCCGATATGTGCAGCAGTTCAGCAGTGGGGCTGGCATTATTCCCGACTATGCACCCGACATGGGAAAGACACCACTCAGGGTGGGTGTCTTTGTAGACGATATGCCTCAGAATATAGTGACAAGAGTCTATAATTACAAACTCGACTATATTCAGTTGCACGGCAACGAACCACGCGAGACATTGGAGAACCTGCGTGCCACTATCGACCCCGATATCAAACCCAAAATCAAGATAATCAAGGCCATCAGTGTAAGTTCGGCCGAAGACATTAAAAAATATAAGGAATATGTAGGAGCTGCCGACCTCTTCCTCTTCGACACCAAATGTAAGACTGTGGGTGGAAGTGGTGAGCTGTTTGATTGGCAAGTCCTGCAGGCTTATGATGGCGATGTGCCATTCCTACTGAGTGGTGGCATCGGACCCGATGATGCAGAGCGTATCAAGAACTTTCATCATCCCAAGTGCATAGGCATCGACCTCAACTCGAAGTTCGAGATTGAGCCAGCACTCAAAGATGTAGAGAAACTCAAGCAATTCCTTGTAAAGGTAAAAAGGTAAAAAGGCTTTTTAAAGGTAAAAAGGTAAAAAAGTAAAAAGGTAAAAAAGGTAAAAAAACAATGAACAAGATAAATCAACTATTTGAAAGTCGTAAAGACCGCAAGCTGCTGAGCTTGTATTTCTGTGCCGGTTGTCCCACTCTCGAAGGCACGGGTGATGTCATCAAGGCAATGGAACGTCATGGCATCGATATGATAGAGGTGGGCATACCTTTCAGTGACCCTTTGGCCGACGGACCTGTCATTCAGAGTGCCGGAACGCGGGCTCTGAAGAACGGTATGACCGTGAAGACTCTCTTCGGACAACTGAAAGCCATCAAGGGCGAAGTAAGCCTTCCTCTTGTGCTGATGGGCTATCTCAACCCAATCATGCACTTTGGCATCGAGGCTTTTTTCAAAGAATGTGTTGAGGCTGGAGTGAGTGGAACCATTATTCCCGACCTGCCTTTCGACGACTATCTCAAGGTGGTGAAACCTATAGCCGACAAGTATGACATTCGTGTCATCATGATGATAACTCCAGAAACCAGCGAGGAGCGAATCCGCTTTATCGACGAGCATACCGACGGTTTTATCTATATGGTCAGTTCGGCAAGTATCACTGGCGCTCAAAGCAGTTTCGGAGATGCCAAGCTCGCTTACTTCAACCATATCAACGGCATGAAACTTCGCAATCCCCGAATGATAGGTTTCGGTATCAGCAACAAGCAGACTCTCACCAGTGCCCAGGACAATGCAGCGGGAGCCATCATTGGAAGCAAGTTTGTTACCTTGCTCAATGAGACACTCGATCCAGACAAGGCACTTGATGAACTCTTTGAGGCACTGAAAAAATAAGTGAAGAGTGAAGAACGAAGAGTGAAGAATTCATCTGTTTCGTTTGTGGCACAAGGGCGAAAGTCTAATTTAATATTTAACATTTAACATTTAACTCACGATGTATCAAGTTGACGATAAAGGATTTTTTGGAAAATTCGGTGGCGCATACGTGCCAGAGATATTATATAAATGTGTGACAGAACTGCAGCAGGCCTACAAGCCTATCATTGAGAGCGAGGAGTTCAAGAAAGTATATCATCAGTTGCTCAGAGACTATGTTGGCCGTCCTTCACCTCTCTATTATGCCAAACGCATGAGCGAGAAATATGGTTGCCAGCTCTATCTGAAGCGTGAGGACCTGAACCATACAGGAGCACACAAGATCAACAATACCATCGGCCAGATTCTGATGGCAAAGAAGATGGGCAAGACCCGTATTATCGCCGAGACAGGAGCCGGTCAGCATGGTGTGGCAACAGCCACCGTCTGTGCCTTGATGGATATGAAGTGCGAAATCTTTATGGGTGCTACAGATGTGGAGCGTCAGCACACCAATGTGGAGCGTATGAAGATGTTGGGTGCCAAGGTGAATCCTGTGCGCACGGGCAACATGACCTTGAGTGATGCCTGTTCGGAGGCTATACGTGACTGGTGCTGTCATCCACAAGATACTTTCTATATCGTAGGAAGCACCATGGGTCCTCATCCTTATCCAGACATTGTGGCAAAGATGCAGAGTGTCATCTCCGAGGAACTGAAATGGCAGTTGCAGGAAAAGGTGGGTCGCGATTATCCTGATTACCTCATCGCCTGTGTGGGCGGAGGCAGCAATGCGGCAGGTACCATTTATCATTATATTGATGATGAGCGCGTTCAGATTTATCTTGCCGAGGCAGCAGGACATGGAATCGATACCAACTATACAGCAGCCACCATGCATTGCGGAACAGAAGGTATTATCCACGGTGCGAGAACACTCGTTATGCAGACCGAGGACGGACAGATAGAGGAAGCTTTTACCATCAGCGCAGGTCTTGACTATCCTGGTATCGGACCCATGCATGCCGACTTGGCAACCCGTGGCCGCAGTCATGTGCTTGCCATTAAGGACGATGAGGCTATCTATGCCGGTTATGAGTTGACACGTATGGAGGGAATCATCCCAGCCATAGAGAGTGCTCATGCTGTGGCAGCGCTGAAGAAAATGAAGTTCAAGAAAGACGATGTCGTTGTCCTGACAGTGAGCGGTCGAGGTGACAAGGATGTTGAAACTTATTTGTCTCATAAAGAAATGGCAGGAGAATATGGCAACTTTTAATTATACGACCCAAACACGTAAGATTCTTGCTGACCTCTATACACCGGTGGGAGTCTATATGCGATTACGAGATATTTATCCACAGTCGGCGTTGATGGAGAGTTCCGACTATCATGGTACAGAGAACTCGCGTTCCTTTATCGGTGTGCACCCCATAGCAAGCATCGCCGTAGGACATGGAGTGGTGACAGCCACCTATCCCGACGGAAGAGTGGAGGAAAAAGAGTTGCCCGCCTTCGGTGAGGGCAAAGGAGAAGAATGCAAACTCGCCATCTCGAAAGCCTTCAATGACTTTATCCAGACTTTCCATGTAGAGGGGGAGGGCAGTGAGTGTTGCGGTCTGTATGGTTTCACAACCTTTAATGCCGTGCGCTACTTCGAGAACATTCCCGTGCTGGATACGACGATGGAGAAGAACGATGCACCTGATATATATTATATAATGTATAAGAACATCATTGTCTTCGACCATTTCAACAACACCATGCAACTCATCACCCTCGGTGAGGAGGCAGAGCTCGATGCGCTCATGAAAGCCATCAACAAGGCCAATGTGAAACCTTACGATTTCCATCCTGTAGGCGAGACTACTTCCACCCTTACCGATGAGGAGCATAAGGCCAATATCCGCCGTTGCATACAGCATTGTCTGAGAGGCGATGTGTTCCAGATTGTGGTAAGCCGCAGGTTTGTGCAGAAATATGAGGGCGATGACTTCAAACTCTATCGAGCCCTTCGCAGCATCAATCCGTCGCCTTATCTTTTCTACTTCGACTTTGGCGGTTTCCGCATCTTCGGCTCATCGCCCGAGACCCACAACCGCATTGTCGGTGACAAGGCTTTCATCGACCCAATAGCAGGAACCACCAAGCGTACAGGCAACATGGAGCAAGACCGCAAGGCAGCAGAGTTCCTGCGCAACGATCCCAAGGAAAATGCCGAGCATGTGATGTTGGTGGACTTGGCACGCAACGACTTGAGCCGCAACTGTCATGGAGTAAAGGTGGATTTCTATAAGGACATGCAGTTCTATAGCCATGTGATTCATTTGGTGAGCAGAGTGAGCGGCACGCTTGATGAGCAGGCCGATCATATCAAGGCATTTATCGATACCTTCCCGGCAGGAACATTGAGTGGAGCGCCCAAGGTGAGAGCCATGCAGATTATCTCAGAGCTGGAGCCGCACAACCGAGGTGCCTATGGCGGTTGCATCGGTTTCATCGGACTCAATGGCGACTTGAACCAGGCTATTGTCATCAGAACCTTTATCAGCCGCAACGGTGAACTGTGGTTCCAGGCAGGAAGTGGTGTCGTGGCAAAGAGCAACGACCAGTATGAGTTGGAAGAATGCAACAACAAATTGGGAGCCTTGACCAAGGCAATTCATATTGCAGAAGAGCTATAGAAGAGTGAAGAATGAAGTGTGAAGAATTCTAATGCTTCAAGTAAACACTACACACTACACATTAAACATTATAAAGATGAAAATAGTAATCATAGATAATTATGACTCCTTTACCTACAATCTTGCCCATCTGGTAAAGGAATTGGGAGCCGATGTAACCGTTTACCGCAACGACCAGTTTCAGTTGCGTGAACTCGACCGGTTCGACAAGATCATATTGAGTCCTGGCCCTGGCATTCCTTCAGAGGCAGGCCTGCTGATGGATGTCATCAAGACCTATGCAGGCAGAAAGCCCATGCTGGGAGTCTGCTTAGGGCATCAGGCTATAGGCGAGGCTTTTGGTGCCAAACTCACCAATCTGTCGGAGGTTTATCATGGTGTGGCAACACCTTGCACCCAGTTTGGCAACGACCCTATCTTTGCCGGTATGGAGAAGCGTATAGAGATAGGGCGTTATCACTCGTGGGTGGTTGACCGCAGCGGTTTCCCCGATTGTCTGGATGTCACAGCCGTGAGCGATGATGGCTGTATCATGGGATTATGCCACAAGAACTACGACATTCATGGCATCCAGTTCCATCCCGAGAGTGTATTGACACCCCAGGGAAAAACAATCGTCAAGAACTGGTTGGAGATGTAAATGCTTAGTGGAATGCCACCTATATAATAAGGGTGCCAAACGTGTTGATATATGACACGATTGGCACCCTTTTTATATAGGTTACTGAACTTTCGCATGTGGGGAAGTTATTCCTTTACCGATATATTGACATTTTTGCAGATGGTGTTTTCTATTATATCTGCAGAAAATGCCATTTTCTTGTCGGTACAGGATATGTTTTCGAAGGTGAAGTGGGAGAGGCGATACTTGTCGCTTGTGCCCACATCGAAGAAGTTGTCGCAGTCCATGCGGATGTTCTTCATCGTGATGTTGTTGCATTGGCTCAGAGGCATGTCCTCTCTGTCGCCAGGCTTGAAGAACTGAGTCCATGGACGAATGGTAAGGAAACTTCCTGTGGTTCCGCTGATATTGTCGACTGTGACATACTCGTAATGTTGCGGTGTGTCGGGACGCAGTTTGAGCCATAACACGCGCTTGGCATTCTTTACGGTGATGTCACGAAGCACGATGTTGCGGTCGTTCACGCTCTCGCTTCCTAAGGTGAGGCATCCATGAACCTTGCCGTAGTTGCAATGCTGTATCAAGACATTGTATACCGGTCCGTTCTCGGGTGACTGGTCTGCCCATGTGCCTTTTCCTCCCTTGATGGCAATAGCATCATCGTTGACACTCATGTAACAGCCTTCCACCAGCACATCATGACAAACATCTATATCAATGGCATCGCTGCTGGGAGCCCTTAATCCCTGAGTAGGAGCGAAGATGTAGCAGTCGAGAAACCGCACATGGTCGCAGCGATAGATGTGATTGGTCCAGAAAGCGCTGTTCTGCAAATGCACGTCCTGAAGAGTCACGTTCGAGGAATTGCTGATGTATACGAGTCTTGGACGCTGTGCATCCTTGTTGGTGCAGCGGCTGTTCCACTGACGTCGAATCCAGAACTCTTCCCAATAATGTTTGCCATTTCCGTCGATGGTTCCCTTTCCGGCAATGGTGAAGCCATCGCAGTGGTCGGCATTGATGAAGGCGGAGAAGTATTTGCAGGTCTCGCCTTCGATGCGTGTCGTGAGTATGGGGAAGTTGACGATGCGGTCGCTTGCCTTCAACTTGCCTCCTTCGGATAGGAGCAGATGAGTCTTGGGACGGAAGAAGAGGGCGCCACTGAGGAAAGTACCTTCCGGTATGACGACGACGCCTCCTCCATTCTTTGAGGCGAGGTCGATGACTCCCTGTATGGCGCTGGTCTGCAACAAAGTACTGTCATTCTTAACTCCGTAATCGGTGATGACATACTGTTTGCCCAAGGTGTCTATATTCACTTTTTGGGCCTGCAGGAACCAAGTGTCCATCTTCGTGCCGTCGGGCCAGAGCTCTGTCTTAGCCTTCCTTGCCTTCTTCTGCTTCTTGGAAGCATTGGCGCTCAGTGGCATGAGCGCCACCAAGCAAGCCAATACATATAGATATACTCTCATGTCTTTTACCTTTTTTACTTTCTTACCTTTTTACCTTTAAAAGTTTGTAGTATTCAGCAGCACCCAACAGGAGGCATCCTGTGCCGTAGTCCTCGAAATCGGGAACAGACGTATAGGTGACAGGCTGTCCAGCCGATGGGTCCTTGCCAGTGCCCTGGTTGTAACCGATGAAACCATCTTCATGAACCGATGCAGCCAGCGCCTTCCATGCCTTGTCCATAGCTTTCTGATAAGTGGCAGCAGGCAGAATGCCCTGTCTCACGCCCCATGCCATGCCGTAGAGGAAGAGACCTGTACCCGTCATTTCAGGGCCGCCATAGTTGGCGGGGCAAACGAGGCTTACATTCCAGTATCCATCCTCGCGCTGGCATTTCAGCAGAGCTTTGCTCATGTTGATGAAGTCTTTTTTTAGATATTGGTAGTTCTTGTCGTTGGCAGGCAATGTCTCCATCACGCGAACCAAGGCTGCGTAAACCCAGCCATTGCCACGGCTCCAGTAACAGTTGCTGCCGTCTTTCTCCTTGTAGGGAGGAACGTAGTCCTTGTCTCTCCACCACAAACCTTCCTTCTCATTGAACAGTCCGCCTGCCAGTGTGTCGCGTGTCCACTTGTAGGAGTTCATGGCATAGTCGAGATACTTTTTCTCGCCGCTGACTTTTGCATATTTTGCATATATAGGCATAGCCATCTGTATGGCGTCGATCCATGTCCAGTAAGAAACACGGTTGGATGCAATCTGATGGTCGAGGTTTGCCTTCACATGACTTAAGTCTTTCTTTCCTCCGCTCTGTACGTAGCGGTCGATGTAAACCTGCATGCAGCACTGGTTGTCGGCATTGTCGTTGGTCTCTCCGCTGCGAGCCTGCCACTTGTGATAGTCAGCCCAGCGATCTGTATAGTCGAGATATTTCTGCTGAGGGTCAATCTCGTAGAGTGCCATGAGTCCCTCGTAGTACACGGCGCGTGTCCACAGGTTGCTGGTACGTACTCGTTTGACAAAGGTATCGAGTGTAGGGTCGCTGTACTTTGCCATGAAATAGTTGTTGGTGCGATGAGCCACCTCCATGATTTCCTTTTTCAGGTTTGTTACGTTTCTATGAACTTTCTGGGCTGAGGCAAAGCTCATACCCATGAGTACACAGAGTGATGTTAAGATCAGTTTTTTCATTTGTTGAGTTGTTTATTCAGTTTATGTCTGTTTTTACTTCCACCAGTTTGACGGTGCTGTTGAGTCCGCTTGGCACAGGTTCCCACTTGTCGTAGGTGGTTTTCTTGTAATTGATGTCTACGACGTTGATTTCCTTCATCTTGCGCCATTTCACACCTTCGCGGTCGAGTGCAGCAATGCGGTTGGCAGGCAGGTTGGTCACTTCTATGCGGATGGTGTTCTTGCCCTTCGACAGTGCATCCTTGCAGTGGAGAATGTAAGGCACAGCCCAGGCGCAGCCTATGTAATGGCCGTTGATGTAGACGCGGGCACTTTCGCGCACGTCGCCTAAGTCGATGCTCCATTGTTTCTTGGCTTGCTCTTTCGACAGCTTGAACGTTGTCTCGTAGACACCAGTTCCCATCGTCACCTGGGCCTTGTCGCTGAGGCTCTCCCATGTCTTGAGTCCCTGCAGGCTGAAGGTTCCCTCTACCTTGGGTGCTTCCTCAGTGAAGGAGAGCTTCCAGGTGTTGGCGGTGAGGTCGATGCTTTCACCCTTGTCTATGGTTTGAGGTTCGGTCTTTGCCAGGCGCAGTTTCTTGTCTTGCAACCAGGGTGCCGACTCTTTCTGTGCACTGAGGAGGATTCTGCTTTCGCCACTTTTGAGGTTGATATCCAGTTCTCCGCGTTCGTTTATCACAGCAGCATGGTAAGATCCGTTCATAGGATTGTACCACAGCGCAGCGTTCTCTCCTGTAGCAATAGGCACTTGGGCCTTGATATCGTGGTCGGTGAGATTGGCGATGAAGTAGTGATGACCGTACTTGTTGTTGCGTCGTATCAGCTTCAGTCCATATAGTTTTTTCATCATTTCAGGGTTGGCAGCCTTTGCCATCGCCTCAGTGTTGTCGCCCTTGATAATCTTGGCTCCTTGTGCCTTCAGCTGCGAGATGTGCTGTATCACGTCGCTTGGCATGATGTTGTTGCCGGGAATGACCAGCGCCTTATATCGTGTTCCGGCAGCAGTCTCTATCATGCCGTTCTTATAAGAACACGATCGCAGGTATTGGTCGCTGATGTAGTCGCAGTCGAATCCGGCCTTGTCGATATCGAGGATGCACTTGATAAACTCGGGAGCCTTCTTCGCCATGCTGTGAATGTCGAACATCATGAGCCATTTCTTGGTATTGGTGCGCCACATGTCTCTTACGGGCAGATACACCAAGAAGTCGTTGTCGGGCTGTCCCCATTGCAGATAGGTTTGACAGTGGGTGATGTATTTCATCAGTTCGGGCGCATCGCGCCAGATGCTGTTGGTGGGGCTCATGTCGATGGAAGCATAGAATTTCCATCCTGGCCATGGATCGTTCTTTGGCGAATAGGCTGTGCCGTGGAAGAACATGTGGTTGACACCGGCACAGAACATCAGGTCCATATCGGGTTTCATCTGACTCAGTGACGTGCGGAAGTGCTCGGTGAGCCAGGTGAAAGTCTCGCTTGATGTATATTTCTTGCCCGTGATGTGGGCAGCCGAAGGTGCATATTTCAGCATGCTCAGGTCGCTGAAGTTGGGACGAGTCTTCCCCGGATCCTTGCGCAGGCCCTTGATGCCGAAGTCGGTCAGTCCGAAGCCTTCTATCTCAGGAATGTCGACAGCCGCATAGCAGTCAATGAGGTTGGCGGGTGAGCCGTGCGCCTGGTTGCGTGTGATGGCTCCGTGCTTGTGTGCCCATGCAGTCCATTGTTTGGTGAAATTGTGCAGCAGCATCTCTCCCAGGGTCTCGCGATAATCGCTCACAACGATTGCGTCGCCATCCAGGAACTCGGGGAACTTGTCCTGCAATTTGTAGCCGTGCATATTTTCGAATTCAGTCAGCAGGGTAGGAGTCCAGTTGGCGCCATACACTTCGTAGCTGTCGTTGAAGAAAGTATGTGGAAAAGGTGTTCCCGAAGCCGTAAAGGCGCTGTCGATGTGTGCCAGATAATGGGCTACGGCAGTAGAGTCGAAGTGGTCGATGACGTAGCCTTCGCCTCCAGGCGCAGCACGCTTCACCATCTGTCGGGTGCGGCTCTCGTAGAGTGCGATGACGCGTTTCTTCTTGGTGGCTCCTGCCACAGGATAAGCCTTGATGACTTTCAGTTTGGCGAAGTTGCGCTCTTTCTCGGGCAGGGTGAAGTTGATGTCCAAGAGTTTCTTCTTGACACCTACAATGGTGTCGACGAAAACAGCCTTGCAGGCAGCCTCGCTCAGTGGAACCCAAGGTCCGCCGAAAGGCCATCCTGTTCCGGTAGCCATATCGGTCTCAATGCCCAATTCCTTGTCTTTCTTTTCCACGAATCTGAGCATCTCCATCCATCGTGGCGAGAGGTAAGGTATGTCGTTCTTGTCGTTTCCCTGTACGCCATAGAGTGGAGTTATCTCCACTGCGCCTATGCCAGCCTTGGCATATTGGTCGAGATTCCATCCCAAGTTCTCCTTGTCGACGGCCGATCCCATCCACCACCATCTTATACCAGGTTTGGCTTCCTGTGTGGGAGAAGGCAAGAACTGAGCCTGTGCGCTGACTGCTGTGAGCAGTGCGCAGGTGAGGCATGTTGCAATAAGTCTTTTGCGTTGTTGTCTGATCATATCGATTATAATAGCCTTTAAGTTTTTATTTCTTTTGCAAAGATAATGCAAATCGAATGCAGAATATCAAGCTTGCTTGAATATTTTGCTGAGATGCAGCTTATCTTCTGCAAAGATAGGTATAATTGTTCAATAAAGCATAAGAAATCGTCCATAAAGATGTAAAACCGTACAAAAGCGAGAGGTGTATGATTGTGCTGTCGGAAATTTTGCTTATCTTTGTACACACCAGCTTGGGATGCTTATATTAATAGGTACGCGAGACACAGGCAAGCCATGCGGCTTGGACGAGACAGAAAGTCGTAAATCCAACAGAAAAGAGACTTAACCAAGGCTTGAATAAAATATAAAACTTGAATAATAAGAAACCATCAACCAACATGAAACAAACTAAATTAAAAACTATCGCAGTCGTATCGGCTTGTATGATGGGAATGTTGTCCTCGTCAGCGCAAGGAGTGATGCAGCGTACTGCCAACTACTACCCCGACGGTAGAGGTTTTAGCTGTGTGAATGGCAACAATCGTTATACACGCGCCCTCTATGGCAGTGTGGATGAATGGCGATTGGAAACCAGCGACCGTCCTATATTCGCTATCTTTAAGAAGAACAATCATCGCAACATCCGTTTCGTGATCAAATGCAACGGTCAGGCTTTTCAGCTCGACTCGGTAGAGTACTGCAAGGCAAGATATGAGGCTGGAAAGCGTGAGTATCTGATGAAGGACAAACGATGGGGTAGCGGTGTACTGAAGCTCTCGGTGTTGGCTTATCCGCAGACGGAAGGTGCTGTCTGGAAATTCGCTGCCGAGAATTTTGGCAAGGCGAAAATAGAGATTGTGGGTATGATATGCGAAACCAGGGTGAGCAAGTTTAAGAGAGCCGGCGACATCGGCAAGTTTGACGGTCCAGAGGCCTTCGATGCGCCTGCCCAGCCCAAGATGCTCTCTACCGTTGCAGGCATGATGCCTCAGAAGGGTGCTGCCGAACTGTATTTTTCGGTCGACAACACCGTCTTGTCGACAGGCAAGAACTCAGAGATGTGCAAGCGTTATCAGGCAGCAGAGCAGTGGCGTTCCGACTTGTCTTCTTCCGTCATCTTCAATACTCCCGATGCTTATCTGAATCCTGTAGGCGGAACCATGGTCATGGCTGCAGACGGAGCCTGGAACGGGCAAGTGTGGACGCATGGCGCTGTGGGCTGGAGAATGCCTCTGCCAGGCTGGCGTGCAGCCTATATGGGCGATTTCTTGGGTATGTTCGACCGCCAGCGCATTCATTTCGACGCCTATGCCAAGAGTCAGGTGACCGACATCCCTGTGACCCGTCCTCATGTGATGGACAAGGAGCACAATCTCTCGCGTGGCGCCTACGAATGGGGCACACCGATGTACAGCAACGGCTACATCTGCCGCAATCCAGAGAACAACAAGCAGTTCCACCATTACGACATGAACCTGGTGTATATCGACGAGCTGCTTTGGCATTTCCAGTTTGACGCCGATACAGCCTATATACGCAAGATGTGGCCTGTCATCAAGAGTCATCTCGCCTGGGAGAAGAACACCTGGGATCCCGACAACGACGGACTCTACGATGCCTATTGCTGTATCTGGGCAAGCGATGCGCTGCAATACAACAGCGGTGGCGTAACCCATTCATCGGCCTATAACTACCGTGCCAACCTCTTGGCTGCCCGCATGGCAGAGATGATAGGCGAGAATCCAGCGCCTTATCGTGAGGAAGCCGACAGGATACTGAAAGCCATGAACAGCCGACTGTGGCTGAAAGATTTCGACCACTGGGCTGAATATCAGGACTTCATGGGACTGAAGCGAGTTCATAAGGACGCAGCGCTGTGGAGCGTCTACACACCGATAGACTGTGGCGCAGGAACTGGCGAACAGAACTATCTGGCAACGAAGTATGTGGACAGGCACATCCCGCGCGTACCTTATATATATGATGGACAGGAATATCAGACGGTGAGCACATCCGACTGGTCGCCTTACGAATGGAGTATCAACAATGTGGCGATGGCAGAGGTGATGCATACCGTGTTGGCTTATTATCAGGCAGGAAGAGCGGAGGAGGCTTACCGACTGCTGAAAGCCAATGTGCTCGACTTCATGTATCTTGGCAGCAGTCCGGGCAACTTCGGACAGTTGTCGACGATGGACCGTGCCACAGGCGAGGGCTATCGCGACTTCTCTGATGTGACGGGCATCTCGTCGCGTGCGTTTATCGAAGGCCTTTATGGCATCACGCCCAATGCTTTAGAGGGCAAGTGCATCATCCGTCCTGGTTTCCCTGCAGCATGGGACAGCGCGTCGGTGCATACGCCTTATTTGGACTACTCGTTCAGAAGAGTGGGCGGCAAGGAAGTCTTCGATATCGAGCAGAACTTCGCCCGTCCGCTGCAGATTGTGATACGTCAGAATATGGGTGGAGGAAAATATAAAGACACCGAACTGACAGCCGACAAGCGCCAGCACGTGGAGTTGGCAACCATCAAGCCCGTAGACAATGATGAGGTTGAGGTAAAGAAGACTTACACCTTGGCTGATGCCGTGGCAGAACAGACTGCCGACCGATGGGGAACGATGACAGGTGTGGGCAATGACTTCGACCAGTTGAACGACGGAAAGCGAAGAATGGTGAACATGGATGCTGCCTTCAATTCGGAAGTGAGCGACATCTTCAAGAACCAATACCTTACACCCCGCTCGCCTTATACCACACTCTGTGTGCCTACGCAGGGAATGGGCGACTGGTGTTCAACGAAGAAACTCGCCAAGATAGACGACTCCAAGTTGCGCAGCATGGTGAAGGACGGATCTTTCGAAACCTTGCCAGGCTTGTCGTTCCGCACACCTGCCGAGGGCAAGAATATTGCCTATACCAGTTTGTGGGACAATTATCCCGACAGCATCACCATTCCTTTGTCGGGCAAGGCTTCGCATGCCTATCTGCTGATGGCTGGCTCTACCAACCCTATGCAGTTTGCCATAGAGAATGCCGTGGTGAGAGTGGAATATACCGACGGCACGACAGACGAGCTGATGCTTGTTCCACCTGTCAACTGGTGTCCTATCGAGCAAGACTTCGTGGAGAACGCTGTGGCTTTTGCCATGCCTGCCGTTCGTCCTTACCGCATAGGTCTGAATACAGGTATTGTGAGCCGTCATCTTTTCCGCGACTCTCACTATCAGGAGGCAGCCACTGCTGGCGATCTTCCCGATATGAAGTTGGCGATGTGTGCCCTGCCTGGTGGCGCTGCCACGATGCTCGACATGCCTCTCAACGCCAAGAAGAAACTCCGTTCGCTGACTCTCCGCGCCTTGAGCAACGAGGTGGTTGTAGGACTGATGGGAATCACGCTGCAGAAGTAAAAACAGCTTTCGCGAATGGGGAAGTTAAGTTAAAGAAGTTATAGAAGTTAAAGCCATATGCTTTATGGCTAAGTATTCAATCAAAAAAGGCTGTGTCTTTGGGAAGAATCCCTTTGACACAGCCTTTCGTTTTTGTATGTAGTATTGTAGTAGAAGATTACTTAACCATGATCTTCTTGATAGAACCGTCGCTCATCTTCACGATGTTGAGTCCCTTGTTGAGCTGGGCGTTGCGAACACCGTTCACACTGAAAATAGCTTCAGTCTTGGCTGATGAGTTGGCATTGATTTTGTCGATACCTGTTGGAGTGCTGTTGAGGTAAGTCTTGATCGTATCGATAATGTTCTGCAATGTGGTCTTGTTCGTAGTATATGTACCGTAATTGGCTGTAGCTGTAGAGGTGAGGATTTCTTTCAGCTGGTTGAGCAAACTTGTAGAAATTTTCTCGTTGGTTGTCAATTCACTTGCTTCTTTGTAGAGCGCAGAATATGTGCTGTAAGCCTCTTTCTGTTCAGGAGAGATAAAGAGGAAGTCATTGTATTCGCTCTTGGTTTTTGCTGCTGTGTATTTGTTGTTATCAACGTTGAAATAGCGAGTAAATAAAGACGTAAGCCAGCCTTCTGTTTTAGATAATTTATAAGAAAAGCCTCTGTTTGTAGTACTTCCTGCTGTCATGTTGTATGTAGTGGCCTCGTCTGTGTTTATAGCAGTATGCCAATCTCTTCCTGCGCCAGCAGCACTCCGCATATTTATATGGTATTTCCCACAGCTGAACTGGTTGTTAGAAAGTGTCCAGAGTGCAGCATTGTCGATATTTTTCTCAGAGGGAGTGTCGTCGGTAGTTACGAAAATGCCAGCACCAACATTATATACATAAACTTGCTGTTCTTCGCCTGTTACTTCTTCGCCTCTCCACCAGTTGTTGGCTTCTGCTGGAGCATAGGTAGTGTTGTCGGCTTCTTGAGCATTTACTGTAGTCAAAGCGCTTGCTGTCATTACAGCTGCGAGCATGATGCTTTTGGCGTATTTAGCCACTGTGTAAATCTTTTTCATTTTACTTATTCTTTTGTGATTTTTAATTAAATGCGATTCTTAACTTGAAATGATGTTTAATACAATCGTATGAGAGTGCCGGACGACTGTGATGTGTCATGTTATCTTGTTTACAATCCTGTCCGCACCTTTGTTTTGGGTGTGCAAAGGTACGAAAAAACTATAAAAACGAGTGAGGTTTTGAGAAAAAAGTGCGGAATAAGAGGAAAAATTGATTTTCGTCATGTAAAAAAGTGCTTGAAATGTAGATTTCTGTCACGATTATGCAGCAGTTCTTTTTTAAAACAATGCTTCATTTTCTTTAAAACAATGCAGCAGTTCAATCAAAACCAATGTGTCATTTGTCACTAAATACATCTGTGATAAAAACGAGAATGCCTCCGAAGTCACTTCGGAGGCATTCTGTATGTTCCTGGAACGATAAACAAAAAAAGTCCAGGATTTTTGTAAAGATGATGACAAATTACATATCCCAACCCACAGCGCTTGCGCCGAGAACAGCTGCAGAGCTGCCGTCGAGAGTTGACACAAGGAACTTAGCCTTGCCCTTGAAGGTAGGAAATACGGTATTGTCGTATGACTCCTTGAGAGGTTTCATCAAGAGATCGCCAGCCTTGGTAAGACCGCCGAAGAAGACGAAAGCCTCAGGTGAAGCGAATGCTGCGAAGTCGGCACAAGCCTCACCGAGCATCTTGCCAGTGAAGTCGTACACGCGCTTAGCCAAGGCATCGCCCTTGCCGGCAGCAATACTTACATCGTAAGAGGTGATGTCCTCTGGCTTGATTTCGCGGAGCAATGAAGGCTCATCGCTCTTCTCGAGGAATTCGCGTGCAGTACGAGCCACACCTGTTGCAGAGCAGTAAGCTTCCAGACAGCCAGTTCTGCCGCAGCCGCATTTACGGCCTTCCTTGCCACGAACCATAATCACATGGCCCAGCTCGCCTGCGAAACCATCGCAGCCATAAACCATCTTTCCATCAATCACGATGCCAGAGCCTACGCCAGTACCCAAAGTGATGTCGATGAAGTTCTTCAGTCCACGTGCTGCGCCATAAGTCATTTCGCCCAGTGCGGCAGCATTGGCATCATTGGTAAGCGCTACTGGGAGTCCGCCAAGAGCCTTGCTGAAGAGGTCTGCCAAAGGAACTACACAAGTGTGAGCCCAGGGCAGGTTGGGAGCGTACTCGATAGTACCCTTATAGAAGTTGCCATTAGGTGCTCCGATACCCATAGCCTTGATTTTCTCAATACCACCAACAGTTTCGATAATAGGTTGTAGTGCTTCGACAGCTGCCTTTACGTAATCATTCACGTTGTCATAGCCACCGGTCTTGATGGCTGTAGTAGCCTTGATATCACCACGTGCGTCCACGATACCGAAAACAGAGTTGGTGCCGCCAAGGTCCAAGCCGATTACATACGGCTTCAATGCATTTTCTGTCATAATTGTTTATGTTTTTTAATAAGTTAGAATTTTTAAAATTTGATGGCAAAGATAAGAAAAAAAATGCATCGGACAAACTTTTAGACGGAAAATTTGCATTGTATGATTAAAAAATTGTATCTTTGCACCTCGTATGAATTCATTGTTTCCAATAGAGATAAACATCCTTGATTTTATTTTCAAGGGTATTGTCATAGGTATCATTGCCTCTGCTCCCATGGGTCCAGTAGGTATTTTGTGTATTCAGCGCACGTTGAACAAGGGGCGCTGGTATGGTTTTGTGACAGGCATCGGCGCTGCTTGCAGCGACATCGTGTATGCCATGTTCACGGGTTTGGGTATGAGTTTTGTGATGGATTTTGTCAACAATGCCCAGAACAAGTTCTATCTTCAGATTTCGGGCAGTCTGCTGCTGCTTGTCTTCGGAGTGTATTGTTTCATGAGCAACCCGATGAAGAATATGCACAAGAGCAGCAACAAGCAGGGCACATTGTTCCACAACGGCCTGACGGCCTTTCTCGTCACCCTCTCCAATCCGCTCATCGTGTTCCTCTTCATGGCCACATTTGCGCAGTTTGCCTTTGTGGTTCCCGACATGCCTATTGAGATGGGCGTGGGCTATCTCAGCATCGTGTTTGGCGCCTTGCTGTGGTGGTTTGGTCTTACCTGGCTCATCGACAAGATACGCGGCAAGTTTGATACCAATGGCATTCTTATTATTAATAAGGTGATAGGCAGTGTGGTGATCATCTTCTCGCTGATAGCGCTGATAGGCACGGTGTTCAACCTGTATCATCTGCCCGAGTTTTAGGCTGTCCTACGGGGCGTGTGCCCGGAAAGATTATATGAGAATATTATTTTCACAAAATATATGTTTGTAGCACAAGAGTTAAGAAAGAAAAGTATCGCCGAATACCTGTTGTATATGTGGCAGGTGGAGGACATTATCCGTGCCTATGGCTGTTCGCTGCCCGTTATCCGCAAGCAGTATATCGACCGTTTCGACTATACCGACGAGCAGAAAGCCGAGGAGCTGGACTGGTTTGGTAACCTCATCCGCATGATGAACGAGGAAGGAAAGCGCGAGTATGGACATCTCGATATCAACCGCGTGTTGCTCAAGGACGTCATCGACTTGCACGGAATGCTGCTGCAGAGCAGCAAGTTCCCCATCTATAATGCCGAATACTACAAGGTGTTGCCCTACATCGTAGAGCTGCGCAACAAGGGCGACAAGGATGTGAACGAGATAGAAACCTGCTTAGACGCACTCTATGGCGTGATGATGCTCCGCCTGCAGAAGAAGGAGATAACGCCCGAGACAGCCCGTGCCGTGACCGAGATCAGCACCTTCGTGGGCATGCTGAGCGATTATTACCTTAAGGACCGTACAGAGGGCTTGAAGTTTGACGACGACATGTAGTGTTTAATTTTTAGGATATACATATTTTATAATAATATACAGAACTTGAGAAAAGTTCAAAATATATATACAACGAGATGAAAGAGATTGAAAGAAGAAGAACGTTTGCCATTATTTCTCACCCTGATGCAGGTAAGACCACACTGACCGAGAAGTTCCTTCTCTTTGGTGGACAGATACAGGTGGCAGGTGCCGTAAAGAACAATAAGATACGCAAGACTGCCACTTCCGACTGGATGGATATAGAGAAACAGCGTGGTATTTCTGTTTCCACGTCGGTGATGGAGTTCGACTACTTGCCCGATGGCGAGCATGGCGATCCCTACAAGGTGAACATCCTCGATACTCCTGGTCACCAAGATTTTGCCGAGGACACTTACCGCACGCTGACAGCCGTTGACTCAGCCATCATCGTGGTCGACTCAGCCAAGGGTGTGGAGGCCCAGACCCGCAAGTTGATGGAAGTGTGCCGTATGCGCAATACGCCTGTTATCATCTTCATCAACAAGATGGACCGTGAGGGCCGCGATGCCTTCGACGTGCTCGACGAACTGGAGGAAGAACTCAAGATCAAGGTTCGACCCCTGAGCTGGCCTATCGGACAAGGAGCTCGGTTCAAGGGCGTGTACAATATCTACGAGCAGCAGCTCAACCTCTTTACTCCCAACAAGCAGCGCGTGACCGAGAAGGTGGAAGTGGACGTCAACTCCGAAGCGCTCGATCAGCATGTGGGTGAGCGCGAGGCTGCCCAGTTGCGTGAGGATCTGGAGTTGGTCAACGGCGTTTATCCAGCCTTCGATGTGGAGACTTACCGTTCGGCCGAGGTGGCACCGGTGTTCTTCGGTTCTGCGCTCAACAACTTCGGTGTGCAGGAACTTCTCGACTGCTTCGTCAAGATAGCACCGTCGCCCAAGCCCACTCAGGCCGAGGAGCGACTGGTAGAGCCAGAGGAAAGCAAGTTTACTGGTTTCATCTTCAAGATCACCGCCAATATCGACCCCAACCACCGTTCATGTATTGCCTTCTGCAAGATTTGTTCGGGCAAGTTTGTGCGCAATCAGCCTTACCTGCACGTACGATTGGGCAAGACCGTCCGTTTCTCTTCGCCCACACAGTTCATGGCGCAGCGCAAGAGCACCATCGACGAGGCTTATCCAGGCGATATCGTAGGTCTGCCCGACAACGGCATCTTCAAGATTGGCGACACGCTCACCGAGGGCGAGCAGCTGCACTTCCGTGGTTTGCCTTCGTTCTCGCCTCTGCTCTTCAAGTATATCGAGAACGACGACCCGATGAAGAGCAAGCAGTTCCAGAAGGGATTGGAGCAGTTGATGAACGAGGGTGTGGCACAGCTGTTTGTCAATCAGTTCAACGGCCGCCGCATCGTGGGAACCGTAGGACAGTTGCAGTTCGAGGTCATCCAGTATCGTTTGGAGAACGAGTACAACGCCAAGTGCCGCTGGGAACCTGTCCACCTGCACAAGGCTTGCTGGATAGAGGCCGACGATGAGCAGGAGCTGGAGAACTTCAAGAAGCGCAAGTATCAGTACATGGCCAAGGACATAGAGGGCAGAGACGTGTTCCTCGCCGACTCGGGCTATGTGCTCAGCATGGCACAGCAGGACTTCGAACATATCAGGTTCCATTTCACTTCGGAGTTTTAAGGAATGATGAGGCGCGGACAACACAAAGGCTGATGCCATATTCCTTGGTGAAAGCGTTGTGGCAGTCAGAAGATATAATCCGTGTAATCCGCGTAATCTGTGCCAAGATAAAATAATAAAGGATAATATATATATTAATGGATGACGATATTTTAGAAGCAAGGAAAAGTTGGGTCGACAAGATGGTGGCCTGGCAGAAGGAACATATTTCCGACCGCCAGATGACACTCATCCTCGCCTTTGTCATCGGGGTGCTCGCCTCGGTGGCAGGCTATTTCCTGCATGGAATCGTGCACGAGATACAGATTCTGCTCACATCGGGATTTGTCAAGAACACGTACAACCTGCTCTTCCTGCTCTTCCCAATCGTGGGCATTTACCTCACGTCGCTCTTTATCAAGTATGTGGTGCGCGACAATATCTCGCATGGTATTACCCGCGTGCTCTACGCCATCTCTACCAAGAACTCCAAGCTGCGCGGCCACAACTGCTGGTCGTCGGTGGTGGCTTCTGGCATCACCATTGGCTTCGGCGGTTCTGTGGGAGCCGAGGCGCCTATTGTGCTTACCGGTTCGGCCATCGGTTCCAATCTGGGACAGATCTTCCGCATGGACAAGAAGACGATGATCCTGCTGGTGGGCTGCGGAGCCAGTGCCGCCATTGCCGGAATCTTCAAGGCACCTATAGCCGGACTGGTCTTCACGCTCGAGGTGCTGATGGTCGACCTGTCGATGGCTTCGCTTCTGCCCATCCTCATCTCGTGTGTCACAGCCACCTGTTTCACTTATATTCTGATGGGCTCGAAGTCGCTCTTCGACTTCACGCTCACCTCGCCCTGGGTGCTCGACCGTGCGCCGGTATGTATCCTGTTGGGTATCTTCTGCGGCTTTGTCAGCCTTTACTTCATGCGCACCATGTCGGCTTGCGAGGGCATGTTCGCCCGTCTGGGCAAGCATCCTTATGCCAAACTCCTCTTGGGCGGACTCATCCTGAGCAGCCTTATCTTCCTGTTCCCTTCGCTCTATGGCGAGGGCTACTCGGCTGTCAACATCCTGCTCAAGGGCAGGACAGAGGCAGAGTGGGGGCAGGTGATGAGCAACTCGCTCTTCTATGGCAACAGCCATCTGCTGCTCGTCTATATCGGACTCGTCACCCTCACCAAGGTGTTTGCCACATCGGCAACCAATGGCAGTGGCGGTTGTGGTGGAACCTTCGCACCTTCGCTCTTTATCGGCGGTTTTGCGGGTTTCTTCTTCTCCCGCTTCTGGAATGCCAACGAGATAGGTGTCTACGTGCCCGAGCAGAACTTCACGCTCATGGGTATGGCAGGCGTGATGACGGGTGTGATGCATGCGCCGCTTACGGGCATCTTCCTCATCGCCGAGCTCACGGGAGGCTATCAGCTCTTCATGCCGCTCATGATTGTCTGCATCTCGTCATACCTCACCATCAGTATCTTCGAGAGCCACAGCATCTACGCCCTGCGACTGGCAAGAGAGGGCAAACTGCTCACTCATCACATCGACCGTGCGGCCCTCACGCTGATGAGCATGCAGAGCGTCATCGAGAAAGACTATCATCCCATTCATGCCGATCTGCCTATGGGCAAACTCGTGGCTGAGATAAGCCGCAGCAACAACAACTTCCTGCCAGTGGTCGACAAGGGAGGTGTACTCTTGGGAGTGATAGATATTACCCGCATCCGTCACATCATCTTCAGGTCAGAGCTTTACAACCGTTTCACCGTGCGACAGCTCATGTTGCAGCCATCGGCAGTACTTTCCGATCACGAGCCGATGGACGAGGTGATGAAGAAGTTCGACCAGACCGATGCGGCCCAGCTGCCTGTGGTCGACACAGCCGGCGTGCTCGTAGGCTATATCAGCCGTACCAAGGTGTACTCGGTGTATCGCAAGATTGTGGCCGATATGTCGGCAGAATAACTTTAACCCAACTGTTATGGAGAAGAAAGATTTAAGAATCGTTTTTATGGGAACACCTGAGTTTGCGGTGGAATCCCTCAAGAGCCTCGTAGAAGGCGGATATAATGTGGTGGCTGTGGTTACTCAGCCCGACAAACCCGTAGGACGCCATCAGGACACGCTGCAGGCGCCTCCTGTCAAGCAGTATGCCTTGGAGCAGGGCTTGCCCGTGCTGCAGCCTGTCAAGATGAAAGATCCCGAGTTCGTGGAGCAGCTGCGTGGCTTCCGTGCCGACCTTCAGGTGGTGGTGGCTTTCCGCATGCTGCCCGAGGTGGTGTGGGCCATGCCCCGCTTCGGCACGTTCAATGTGCATGCCGCCTTGTTGCCTCAGTATCGTGGCGCAGCGCCTATCAACTGGGCTGTCATCAATGGCGAGACGCAGACTGGTGTCACCACCTTCTTCCTCGATCACGACATCGACACCGGACGCATCATCATGCAGGAGCCTTTCGCTATTCCCGACGATGCCGATGTGGAGTATGTCTACGACGGACTGATGCACCTCGGTGCCGGTATCGCGCTCAAGACCATCGACAAGCTGATAGCTGCCGATGGCAACATCGACTCCATCTCGCAGGACGAGTTGGTGGCAGAACAGCAGGAACTGCATCATGCACCCAAAATCTTCAAGGAGACCTGTCGCATCAGTTTCGACCAGCCAGCCAAGAAGGTGTACGACTTCATCCGCGGTCTGTCGCCTTATCCTGGCGCATGGACAGAGATACAGAAGGAGGGCGGCAAGGCTCAGGTGCTGAAGGTTTTCAAGACTACGAAGACCGGCAAGGCACTGGCAGAAGGCATCGCTGTGGGCTCGCTCCGTGTAGAGGGCAAGAGTCTGCTCGTGGCTTGTGCCGACGAGTGGCTGCAACTCGACACCATTCAGATAAGCGGCAAGAAGCGCATGGAGGCACGCGACTTCCTCAACGGTATGCGCGACATCGAGCAGTATAAAACCATTTAGAAACATTATACATATTTATAATATCAGCATTATGACACAGCAAGAAGACATTAAGAATGCAGTGGAGTGCATGCGAAAGGGTGGAGTGATACTCTATCCCACAGATACGGTATGGGGCATCGGCTGCGATGCCACCAATGCCGAGGCAGTAGCAAAGGTTTATCAGATCAAGCGTCGTGACGATTCCAAGGCGCTCATCTGTCTTGTAGACAGCGCTGACCGTATGGCGCGTTATTTCCGTAATGTGCCTCAGGTGGCGTGGGACTTTATCGATGCAGCCATGCCTGTGAAGCCTACAACCGTCATCCTCGACGATGCTACGGGCGTGGCCAACAATCTGGTGGCAGAGGATGGCAGTCTGGCCATGCGTGTCACCTTCGAGCCTTTCAGCAAGGAGTTGTGTTACCGCTTCCAGAAGCCTTTGGTCAGCACCAGCGCCAATGTGAGTGGTGAGCCTGCGGCACAGAATTATCGTGATATTTCGCCCGAAATCCTGGAGGCTGTCGACTATGTTTGCTGGAGTCGCCGCCAGGAGCACAAGCCCCACACGCCTTCCAGCATTGTGAAACTGAGCAAGAATGGCGAGGTGAAGGTGATAAGATAATCGCTTCTTCATCTTCAGTTATTTCCCCATTTGCGAAAGCTGAGGTGGAATTTACTGTCAAGAATTAGAGAAACATCGCTCGATGGCCGTGGAAATGGCTTCTCTAATTCTCTAATTCTTGACTAAAATTATTCGACCTGTATGGTTGGCACGCCCTGAAAGGGCAGAAGCTCTTAGCCCAGGGCAACGCCCTGGGTTATTACGGACGCAAACCTGTCGCCCTGTAAGGGCAAAAGCTTTAAAACTCCAGACAATTAGTAAAGCTTTTGCCCTTACAGGGCGCCTTGCTGATTGCTGTTATACCCAGGGCGTTGCCCTGGGCTAAGAGCTTCTGCCCTTTCAGGTAGGGTGTTCAAAATCCGTTTAAAATCCGACGCATTTTTTACCTATGGTATTGATGCGTTTCACTGCCAAATTTGGAGAGAGGTTTGCATTAGTCCATTCTTTAATGTGCCGATGTCTTCCTTCCTCCAAACGTTCTTTAAAATCAAAACCAACTCGCCTGTTTTTGTCAGCCAAGGCTATGCGCAGAGGCATTATAAGAATCATTGGGGTAACACCGGTAAGTTTGTCGTTAGACATTCTGTCCTTAGTCACTCCAAATGTTGATTCTATTGGGTCAGAACTTGCATTGTGTACATCTCCTTCATTTAAGAGAGAGAGCTCACGTTCTAAATATCCCAAGATATAAGAGCCAACTTTTCGCTGTCGCTCATGCCTCAATATCAAGCTTTCTGTCACGAGTTTTTTG
>CEAJ01007827.1_pt1 | contig 37505 bp, 36 predicted proteins | sample 554971 | NCBI WGS metagenome assembly CEAJ01 (sample SAMEA3182047, study PRJEB8094) | gut metagenome | biome: human; feature: gut; material: Stool; isolation source: human stools | place: Canada | collected 2011-11-29
ATATAAAAATATATTATTAACATTTCTTTACTTTTCTGCTCCTTCACAGGAGAAAAGAAAAGAGGGGTGCGGAAAATCGGACTGTCAGTGTCAGTGTCAGCAAGGCGTCGCATAAAAGCGAGGTCGTGAGAAACTATGACTTCGGAAGAAGAAAACTAAATTTGCGCGCGCCGAAAGCTATGGATTTCCGTAGGGTAAACTTACTGAACGCATTTTTGCTGAAAATCGCCAGTTTACGCATACCGAAATTTGGCGGCTTCAAAAAATAGTCGTAACTTTGCAAACAGATAAACGATTAAAGGAGTTAAGGAGTTAAGGAGTTAAGAAGTTAAGACAACAGTCTTATTGCTTGAAATCAAACATTAAAACATTGCCCACAAAGGCATTTGTCTTAACTCCTCAGCGACCGCAGGGAGCGATAACTCCTTAACTCCCTTAACTCCCTCTTAAATAACCATTAAAACACATTACAACTATGGCAAACAACACAAAAGGAACATTGAAGTATCGTAAGGTAAAGCGCACTCCACCCTTAGGTGAAAACGCTGGTAAGGAAAAGTGGTACGCCACGGTGGTAACCGACCGAGAGTTGTCGTTCGAAGACTTCGTCAACCACATCTCCGACCACGGCTCGCCCTACTCACGAGGCTGTATCAACGGTGTACTCACCGATGCACTCGACTGCCTGCAGGAGCTCATCCTCGACGGCAAGAGCGTACGCCTCGGCGACCTGGGACTCTTCTCCATCGGCATGGCTTCGAAGGCTGAAGAGACTGCCAAGGACGTGAGCGCCCAGAGCATCAAGAAGGTGCACCTCATCGTGCGCAACACCCGCACCTGGAGCAACTCGGAGCTCAGCAAGAAGTGCAAGCTCAAGGAGTACGACGCCTTCGGTACTGACGGCACTCAGACCAACTCGCCCGGCTCTGGCGACAACGGAGGCGCAGGCGGCTCCGGCACCACTGGCGGCACCACCCCCGGAGGCACTGGCAATCCAGGAGGCTCTGAAAGCACCGGAGGCGGCGACGGAGAATAGGCATCCTGACTCCTGAGCAACGCCAAGGGGAGTTGCCCGAAAACTCCCCTATCGAGAATCATTCACCGAAACACAGAACCCTTAAACATCTATCACTATGAAAAAGGACACTTGGAAAACCCTCATTCAGATCGCCATCAGCATCTTGACTGCTATTGCCACCACGCTCGGCATCACCAGCTGCACCCTGGCGTAGGCCTTCCGCCACGCCTGGCTGGCATCTCTGAACGCCCCTCTCATCCTCTCTTCGCCCAAAGCCCGCGAGCCCCTCACAGCAAGGAGCCGCGGGCTTTTCGCTTTGGCATACTGAAAAAAAAGAGGAAAACATTTGACCTGTACGGATGGAATTACGCAGCACGCCCTGAACCAACGGTCACCGGCGCGTAGCGGAAAGGTAAAGGGCAGAAGCTCTTAGCCCAGGGCAACGCCCTGGGTTGTTTTGGACGCAAATCTGTCGCCCTGTAAGGGCAAAAGCTTTAAAAATCAAGGCAATACATAAAGCTTTTGCCCTTACAGGGCGCCTTGCCGATTGCCATTATACCCAGGGCGTTGCCCTGGGCTATGAGCTTCTGCCCCTTCAGGGCGTGCTGCGTAATTCCATCCGTACAGGTCGAACTTATTTGAACCTTTGAGTCAAAGGAGTTAAGGAGTTAAGGAGTTAAGGAGTTAAGACAACAGTCTTATTGCTTGAAATCAAACATTAAAACATTGCCCACAAAGGCATTTGTCTTAACTCCTCAGCGACCGCAGGGAGCGATAACTCCTTAACTCCCTTAACTCCTGAAAAATAACTCCTAAAAAAGCTCCCGAGAATTCTCCTCAGAGCATCATGGGAACTGTGGATAGTCGTCGAAGCGGGGCTTGCGCTTCTCGAGGAAGGCCTTGCCGCCCTCCTGCGCCTCGTCCATGGTGTAATAGAGCATGGTGGCATCGCCTGCCAGCTCCTGGATGCCTGCCTGTCCGTCGAGCTCGGCATTGAGTCCGGCCTTGATCATACGCAGTGCCAAGGGCGAGCGTTCCATCATGATCTCTGCCCACTCCACGCAGGTGTCCTCCAGCTCGGCGAGGGGCACTACCTTGTTGACCATGCCCATCTCCTCGGCCTCACGGGCGCTGTACTGGCGGCACAGGAACCATATCTCGCGGGCCTTCTTCTGTCCCACCATGCGTGCCAGGTAAGAGGCGCCGAAGCCTGCGTCGAAGCTTCCCACCTTGGGCCCCGTCTGTCCGAAGATGGCATTCTCGGAGGCGATGGTGAGGTCGCACATCACGTGGAGCACATGGCCGCCACCGATGGCATAGCCGTTCACCATGGCGATGACGGGCTTAGGCAGACGGCGTATCTGCATCTGCACGTCGAGCACATTGAGGCGTGGCACTCCGTCGGTTCCCACGTATCCTCCGCGCCCCTTGACGTGCATGTCGCCTCCGGCACAGAAGGCCTTGTCGCCGGCACCGGTGAGGATGACTACTCGTATGTTCTGACTCTCACGGCAATAGCTGAAGGCCTGCGACATCTCCCATGTGGTGAGGGGTGTGAAGGCATTGCGATAACGCTCTCGGTTGATGGTTATCTTGGCTATGTGATGATACTCTTCGAAGATGATTTCCTTGAAATCAAATCCTTCTATTTTTTTCCATTCTCTCATATTTTTATGTCAAATTTATTTGGTATTTTATTAATGCTGAACGATTAGTTGTATCTAATAATGGGGACTTTCAATTAAGTATGCACAAAATTACTAATAATCATCAAAACAAAAGAACCAAATCTTGTTTTTCAGAAGTAGTTTAAGCTTATTTATCACAATAGCTCTTTTCGGGGCACCCTACAGCCATGAGCTTTTACTCCTTTCGAGTGTAACAAAATCGGCATAAATTGGCAAAAAAATAAAAAAAACATATCAAGGAGCAAGTTTTATCAAAAATTATGCTTATCTTTGCCTTGTGTTAGATAATCCTTGTCGAAGTAATGGCAGACGATAAGACAAACGATTCTTCCGGCACACGATTTTTTGGCATCCTTGACTGGGCTGAGTCCTCAGAATTAGCACTTCAAAAACACGTCAGTAAGTTGAGGCAACGATGTCTGTGTTCCAATACAGGGGCGCGGAAAGGTAGATTGTTGTCTGACGTGGGCTGTGCTAAGCCTTGAGGTTCAATCACCTCCACGCCCTTTTTAACAAGAAGGGAAAGAGTTATGAAGCCTGACAAACAATTTATCATCATTGACCACAACATTGAAAAAATCAAAGAATTCATCAATGAAATTATCATTGAACCTAAGCATTTATTGAGCAAATGGGCAAAGATTACCAATCAAACACCAGCTGCCAAGATTGGCTACATCGGCCAGCATCTCGCCTCTTTGATTACAGGAGTCCCCGGCACAGGAAGCGGTGCCAGGGGAAACGACCTAACTGACAGGTCGGAAGTGAAATCCTGCAACAAGGTAGACCAAGTGGACAAATGTAACAATTGCGGAGCAAGAGTGCTTCGCCTTGAGGACAAGTGCCCTGACTGTGGCAGCGCAGACATCAAACGCAAAGACGACAGCAAGTGGCTCTTTTCCGTAAGGGATGAGCAAGAGCTTAAACAATATAAGAATCTCGACAGGATCGTATTACTATTGATGGATTATCCTAACTTTGCCTCTGGAGATTTCAAGGACATTAGAATCTGTGTTTTTGAGATATATCCCAAGGAAGAAAGAATGAAAGCATTCAAAGAATTGATATCAAACCATTATTACAATATCTTTGTGCCCAAGCAAGAGAAAAACAAGAAAACAAACCCGATGAATTTTCATCCGTGGTCTTTCCAATTTTACAAGTGCAATCCTATAAAAACGTTCGAATGCATCATCAAGGATATTGATACCTGCCCCAACATCGCCATCAATTCATATATCGCCCCATCATGTGAGAGGGACAATTCTCTGAAACCACTTCCAATGCCTTCGACTTTGCTAAAGAAAGAAGAATGGAAAGAAATAATCAAGAAGGCCAATTATGCCGAAGAAATACAACCGCTGATAGACAACGGGTTCTTGAAAGAAAAGGGGCTTGGCAAACTAACAAAATGCCAATTTGCCAAGCTTCCAATAAAAGACAAGGCAGCAGCACTCCCATTCTTAGACCAGAACCTTAGGGATATGGTGCCATTGCGCCCTATCGTATCTGCCCTGCAAAAAAAGCATTACCAAAGAGGTTAGAAGACCTTTCATCATGTTCCTCTTTGATTCTTTGCAAGCCAATCTTGTAATATTCTTCATCCAACTCAATCCCTATATAATGGCGGTTGAGCTGGATACAACTCACCAAAGTAGATCCTGACCCAGAAAAGGGGTCTAAGACCACATCGCCGGGATTGCTGCTGGCCTCTACGAGACGGCGTATGAGTTTTAGCGGTTTTTGGGTTGGATGAAGATGCTTCTCTTTATAAAAATCAATATCCGTCCATACATCCGTATATCCCATTTGTGGGTTAAAGGTCTGCGCTACCTTGCCATAAGGGCAATCAAAGCCTAAAATCGCAGACAATCGCTCCCAGAGTTCTTTTGTGGGGAATTGCTCGCACACGTTCTTGCCCGTATATATGCTCCACATGCCGCCTCCATTCGACTTGACTCCAAGAGCTTCATTGATTTGCTTGGCCGTCAATTCCAAGGCCGCCTGGCGGTTTTTCAAGAAAGGTTTGACAAACTTCTTGTTGTCTTTCACAATAAACAAAATACTTTCTGTGACATTAGGGAATATTTTGTATTTCTTTGTAGCTCTACCACTGACCGAACGCATACCTTTGTCTATAACTATCTGCTGCCTTAATTCCAGCCCCATCTCATTAAAATATGGAACAAGCAATGCCAAAGTTCTGAAGTAACCAAAGCAATAGAAAGTGCCACCTATACGCAGGATGCGAGCCACTTCCTTTATCCATTTCAGCGACCATTCTACGTAATCTTGTTCCGTTTTCCATTGATAATCCCATTTTTCACCTACTACTTTCCAGTACGGAGGGTCAGCAATAACAAGGTCAATTGAATTATCTTCCATTTCCTTCATTGCTGATATGCAGTCGCCATTTATGCTTACGTCAATTCTCATATGTACTATTTATTTAATAAATATTTTGTTCGACCTAATTTCCGCAACACTATAATTTAATATATTTTATAAGCACCTGAGCAATAAAAAGTAGCTCATGATTGTTGCCATATCAGAAATTTCACTTATCTTAGCGCCGCAAAAATAACAAATCAAAATCTGAATGACATGGCAAAAGTACAAATAAAATCTGAGAAACTCACTCCTTTTGGAGGAATCTTTTTCGATTGGGGACTATTTGCTGCCCTTTTAACTCTAACTATAGACTCCACCTTGAAATTGAGATGCACATTGTTGGATTATCAATATAGTAAGATTCTACGCTCTCTGATATTTATTTTTTGCGAGGCGCAAGTCCAATAAAGTGACGATAAACATCAAACATTGAACATCCCCTCCACGGCCTCGTTGTCGGCATCGATGTCGGTGAACACCTCCATGAGCATAGGGCGGTCGGACTCGGTATGGATGAGCCAGTCGATGCCCTCACGCAACGACGCCATGTCGTCGGCATTCTGATAAGCCACTCCGTGAGCCTGACAGAGGTGACAGGCCGAGGTGACGTGCTCTGCCATCACCAAGCGCTCGCGGGCGGCACTCTCCTTCAGTCCCTCGAACTTGCCGAAGATGGCACCTCCGCCATTGTTGAGCAGGAGGATGCGCAGACTGCCGTTGATATTGCTGTTCCAGAGGGCGTTCTGGTCGTAGAAGAAGCTCAGGTCGCCCAGCACGCAGAACACCTTCTGCTGGCTCTTGGCGTCGGGATGATGCTGTTCGGAGAGCACCACCGACAGGCCTGCTGCTGCAGAGAGCGTGCCCTCGATGCCGTTGACACCACGACAGCAATGCACATACTGGCAGGCGTAGATGCCCGCCAGGCGGATGGGCATGCTGTTGCCATAGAAGAGACGGCACTCGCTCGTGTCGCCCAGCACGGAGTGGGCAAGATACTCCTGCTGGAAGTATTTCACTGCCGCCATGCTGCTGTAGGGCGGCTCATAGTCGTAGGCGTGCCGCTTGGCCGCACGCAGAGCCCAGAACCATCGGTCCTTGAAGTCGCTCACATCGGCATCGTAGGCCTGGTCGTAATCGGTCATGGCAGAGGCCAGCTGGTCGGGGTCGCACTGGAAGATGCGGTCTATGTGCATGAAGGTGTCCACCATCTCGCCGTCCTTGCTCACCCGCCACACCTTGGCTCCGCCTCCGCCCTGCTCCCTGCTGCGGGCTGCCCGTCGCAGGAACTGCTTGAGGCGCTTGCTCACCAGCGTGCCGCCCACATAGAGGATGAAGTCGGGCATGAGGTCCTCGATATCGTAGGTCACCATGCGTCGCCGCATCACGGGCACCTCTATCTCTCCTTTCTCCAACCGGGCGAGCACCTCCTCGAAACTGCTTGCCAAGAGGTTGCTGGAGTAGTCGTGCGAGGCGGGGTCCTTGCTCGACGTGCCGAGAGCGGTGGGCTCGATGAGCGTCACTGCCCACGAGCTGATGTTCTTGATGCCATGGAGCGAGGTCGAGGGATAGTCCTGTCCCACGACGATCATCGGCCTGCGGGCGTTCAGGAAGTCGAGCAGGTCGCCATAGTGGAATCCGCCTCCGTAGAGACCGGTCCTCACATAGTCTACCCAGTGGGTATGGGGGAGCTCCTTCTGGGTGAACTCGTAGAGGGGTTCGGCGATGTGTATGTTGATGTGCACGGGGCCCGACTTGCGGTGCACGCAGTCGATGACGGCCTCGTGGGCCTGTCGCTCGCAATACCATGCCTGCTCGTCGTGCATCTGGGCAGAGGCAGGGTGGTCTATTATATAAGGTGTAATCATCGGCAGGTCGACACTCCTGTTCACCATCTGTCCGAAGACGTGGGCTTGCGGAAGGGTCTGCCCGTCCTGCTGACCTATCCACGCCTCGGGGCGGTCGGCAGAGATGACGATGATGGGCAACTTCTGATAGTAGGCCTCGGCGACGGCGGGATAGACATTGAGCAGGGCTGAGCCCGAGGTGACGCACACCGCCACGGGGTCGGGACTATAGCCCAGCGAGCCTGCCATCGACATGCCCAAGGCCATGAAACCGGCACTGCGCTCGTCGGTGACGGGATAGCACGTGATGCCCTCCGCCTCGTTGAAATTGTGAACCAAGGGGGCGTTCCTGCTTCCGGGACACACCACCACTCGCCTTACACCATGGCTCTTGAGCACACTGGTCAGGATATTGACATTCTCGATATTGCTATACATTTTTTTTATGAATGTTTAATTTCAGGAGTTAAAGGAGTTAAGGAGTTATCGCTCCCTGCGGTCGCTGAGGAGTTAAGACAAATGCTTTTAGAGGGCAATGTTTTAATGTTTGATTTCAAGCAATAAGACTGTTGTCTTAACTCCTTTAACTCCTTAACTCCTTAACTCCTGAGTATTCTCCTTAACTCCTTTAACTCAAACCAGCTCCATCATGGTCTGCATCTTGGCCTCGGTCTCCCTCCACTCCTTCTCCATCTCGCTCTCCTTCAGGAGGCCGCCACCGGCATAGAGCTCGCAGATGCCGCCAGGCAGAAGACGCATACAGCGGAGCGACACGAAGAGATGGGTATCGGCACGGGGCGACAGCATGCCCACGAAACCACTGTAGTACCGACGGGGCTCGTGCTCATGACGCAGGATAAACCTGCGGGCTGGCTCCTTGGGAATGCCACACACGGCTGGCGTGGGATAGAGCGCTTCGAGCACATCGCCCAGCACGTCGGCACAGGGCAGACGGAATTGGATGTCGGTACGCAGATGGCACAGATGGGCCGCCGTCATCGTGTAGGGACCCTGCAGACGATAATCGTCGGAGAAGGTCCTGATGCACGCCTCGATATAATCGGTGACGTACTGCTGCTCCTCCTGGTCCTTCTGCGGCCACTCCAGGCCCTCGGTCGCCTCGTGAGGGATGGGGCACACGGATGTCATGGGCGCTTTCTGAGTGCCGGCAAGCGACATGGTGTGGTACTCGCCCGCACGCCCATTGAGCAGCACCTCGGGCGTCGCCATGAGCCACATGCCCGAAGCCTCGGAACACACTAATGCCACGAAGAGACGCGGATACATGCGGCAAGCCTTGGCGAAGAGCGCCTCGGCCGACAGGCGGGTTGTCTGCACCGACCTGCGTGCCAGCACGATCTTGCGGAACACTCCCTTCTGCAACTGCCCGTGAAAGCATCCAAAGTCGCGGACATAGCCGTCCTTCTCCTCTGATTTTCCGTTCCCCTTCAAGCCTCCATTCTCGTCCTTCAAGCCTCCATCCGAGTTTTTCTCGTCCAGGCCTCCCTCGAAGTTCTCGCCAGTCAAGTGAATCACCTTTTTCTCGTCGGGATGAATCAGCACCACGGGGCATTCGGCCGAAGGCTGGAAGGGCGCTATCACGAAGCCTTCCTTGCCATTGAGCTGAGCCACAGAGGAGAGGATTTCGGGCTCTCCCACGTGCTGCGCCACATAGGTGGCATGCTGCTCGCAGGGCAAACGATAATACGCAAAAGCCGTCATCTTCTTATTCTGCCTGTTTCTTGGGTTGGTCTTTCTTCGGAGTGATCACATAGTTGGTCACCTGCACGGTGCACACGGTCTCGCCCTGCGAGTTGCGTATGTCCACCTGCCATGTGTGCAGCACTCTTCCCTTGTGCACCAACTTGGCGTAAGCGGTAACGGTGTCGCCCTCGGATACGGCGATGACATGGGTGCCGCTCACGTTGATGCCCACGGCAATGCGTCCCGGACAGAGTGCCAGCGAGCCTATGCCCGCCACATTCTCGGCCAGCGCCAGCGAGGCGCCACCACTCAGGAATCCAAAGGGCTGGCGATTGCGCTCGTCGACCTTCATCGTCGCCATGATGGTATCGGGCTCGGGGGTAGAGATGAATTTCATACCCAGCGTCTTCGACAGTCCGTCGGTCTTACTTATCCTCTTTACTATTTCATCTATGTTCATTGTGCTGTTTTTTTTAAGTATAATGCAAAATTAATAGAAATAAGAGATAAAACAAAATAAATAAGGTAATTTTATACTTTTATCGAGAAAAAACAAATTTGGAAGAATAAATTTGGAGTTTACAAAGAAAACTCGTACTTTTGCAAAAGAGTATACTTAAAAAAGTTAGCAAAATGGAAGACAAATATAAGATTCCTTTTATAAATGCGTGCATTCGATGTATGGGGAGTAGATATAATCTTCCCATCAAGAACGCATACCAATACTTGAAACATTTTCAAGGCATCCACTTTTTAATACAATTCTATAACACCCTTCATCTTCAGTCTATCGAAGATACTGTAGACGATTTAGTTGTTATATGTCAAAAAAATGGAGGAACTTTAGCATGATACTCTACCACGGCACTAATGTTGATTTCGATGAAATAGAAATCAAAAAGACAAGGAATTACAAAGATTTCGGACAAGGTTTTTACCTTACTGACATAAAAAGCCAGGCCGAAGAATTGGCTACCAAAAGAGCACTCATGTTTGGAGGCACCCCTATTGTACAAAAATACGAGTTCGACGAACAGCTCTTAGAATCCCCTGATATTAAAGTCCTCCAGTTCGATTCTGTTTGCGCAGAATGGGCTGAGTTTATCTACAAAAACCGAAGCAGGACGACCCCACCTTTCAAGCACAATTATGATATTGTCATCGGTCCAATCGCTGACGACGGCGTTGCCTACTTACTTGGACGATACGAAGAAGGTACCTATACGATAGAAGAACTGGCAGAAGAATTGAAATTCAAACATCTCAACAACCAATACTTCTTTGGAACAAGCAAAGCTATTCTCTTACTCAAAAGATTGAAAAAATGACAAAAGAACAGATAAACAAATACTTGACAAACAGAGCTGTTGATAAAATGACAGAATACTTGATGCAGGATTACAACATATCCATAGAGCAAGCTTTAGATTTCATTTACAATTCAGATACATACCAAAAGCTCAATGACAAAGAAACCGGTCTTTACGTCGAAAGCCCTGCTTATATATATCAGTTGCTTGACAGAGAATACAAGACTGGCGTTTTTGCATAACACTCAATATCTGACTCAACTTCCGCACATGAGGAAGTTCCTGTCTTTTTCTGATTTAACGAAGGGAAAACTCATCTATTTTGCATCGTTTGCACATTATTAATATATTAAAAAGCATAAAATACTACGTCAGTTAAAATTTTATTCGTATTTTTGCACCACGAATAATAAGATATATCTCAATAGAATATGAACATTTTAGAGTTGAGCGAACAGGAAATAGTTCGCAGACAGTGTCTTCAGACATTGCGAGAGATGGGTATCGACCCATACCCAGCAGCAGAGTTTCCAACCAATGCATTCAGCACAGACATCAAGGCTGAGTTCAAAGACGAGGACGAGCCACGTCAGGTAGTGATCGCAGGCCGTATGATGGGCCGACGCGTGATGGGCAAGGCAAGCTTCGCCGAGTTGCAGGATTCTAAGGGAAGAATACAGGTCTATATCGCCCGCGATGAAATCTGTCCCGACGAGAACAAGGACCTTTACAATACGGTATTCAAAAAATTGCTCGACATCGGTGACTTCATCGGTGTCAAGGGATTCGTCTTCCGCACACAGACAGGCGAGATCTCCGTTCACGCCAAGGAGCTGTGCCTGCTCTCCAAGAGCCTCAAGCCACTCCCTATCGTGAAGTACAAGGACGGCGTGGCATACGACAAGTTCGACGACCCTGAGCTGCGCTATCGCCAGCGCTATGTCGACCTCATCGTCAACGACGGCGTGAAGGACACCTTCCTGCAGCGTGCCACAGTATTGCGCACCCTGCGCAGTGTGCTCGACAACGCTGGTTATACAGAGGTGGAGACTCCTACCCTGCAGAGCATCGCAGGTGGTGCTTCGGCCCGCCCATTCATCACTCACTTCAATGCGCTCGACCAGGATATGTACATGCGTATCGCCACCGAGCTCTATCTGAAGCGACTCATCGTAGGCGGCTTCGAGGGTGTCTATGAGATCGGAAAGAACTTCCGCAACGAGGGTATGGACCGCAACCACAACCCTGAGTTCACCTGCATGGAGCTCTACGTACAGTACAAGGACTACAACTGGATGATGTCATTCACTGAGAAGTTGCTCGAAACCATCTGTATCGCTGTCAACGGCAAGCCAGAGCGCGAGATCGACGGCAACATCGTAAGCTTCAAGGCACCTTACCGCCGTCTGCCTATCCTCGACGCCATCAAGGAGAAGACCGGCTTCGACTGCAACGGAAAGACCGAGGAGGAAATACGCAACTTCTGCAAGGAGAAGGGCATGGACGTAGACGAGACCATGGGCAAGGGCAAACTCATCGACGAACTCTTCGGAGAGTTCTGCGAGGGAACCTTCATCCAGCCTACCTTTATCACCGACTACCCTGTGGAGATGTCGCCACTCACCAAGATGCACCGCTCTAAGCCAGGACTCACCGAGCGCTTCGAACTCATGGTCAACGGCAAGGAGCTGGCCAACGCATACTCTGAGCTCAACGACCCCATCGACCAGGAAGAGCGCTTCATCGACCAGATGAAACTGGCCGACAAGGGCGACGACGAGGCGATGATCATCGACCAGGACTTCCTGCGCGCACTCCAGTATGGTATGCCTCCTACATCGGGCATCGGCATCGGTATCGACCGTCTCGTCATGCTCATGACGGGCAAGACATTCATCCAGGAGGTGCTCTTCTTCCCACAGATGAAACCCGAGAAAAAGATGCCTCAGAGCTCTATCAAGGAATGGGAAGAGATCGGCGTGCCAGAAGACTGGGCATACGTGCTCCGCAAGGCTGGCTTCAACCTCATCTCCGACATCCGCGACGAGAAGGCTCAGGGATTACAGCAGAAGATCGGCGAAATCAACAAGAAGTACAAACTCGGATACGAGAAGCCTTCTGTTGATGATATCCAGGGCTGGATTGATGCAGCAAACAAATAAAATTCAAGTTTTTGGGTTTCAAGAATTAGGGAATTGGAGATAATTCTGATATTCTCTAATTCTTGAAAAAAACTTGAGAACATTAAACATTAAATAAAAGGTGTATAATTGCGGTAAAATTGCGATAATTGGCGGAGGAAGCTGGGCAACAGCTATAGCCAAGATTGTGGTGGGACATACTCATCACATAGGTTGGTATATGCGTCGCGACGACCGCATCGAGGACTTCAAGCGACTGGGACACAACCCTGCCTATCTCATAGCAGCACGGTTCAATGTCGAAGAGATATTCTTCTCCTCAGACATCAACAAGATAGTGCAGAACTACGACACACTCGTGTTCGTAACACCATCGCCCTACCTGAAGAATCATCTCAAGAAACTCAAAACCCGGATTGACGACAAGTTCATCATCACGGCCATTAAGGGTATCGTGCCCGACGAAAACCTCGTATGCTCGGAATATTTCCATCAGGTGTACGACGTGCCCTATGAGAACCTTGCCTGCATCGGCGGACCGTCACATGCCGAGGAAGTGGCGCTCGAAAGACTCAGCTACCTCACCGTGGGATGCAGCGACACCGAGAAAGCCAAGGCCTTTGCCAATGACTGTCTGGCAAGCGAGTTTATCAAGACCAAGACCTCGAGCGACGTGATCGGCATCGAGTACTCTTCCGTGCTCAAAAACGTTTACGCCATTGCTGCCGGTATCTGTGGAGGACTGAAGTATGGCGACAACTTCCAGGCGGTGCTCATGTCGAACGCCGTGCAGGAGATGCACCGCTTCCTCACTTCCGTGCACCCCATCGAGCGAAGCATGTACGACTCGGTCTACCTCGGCGACCTGCTCGTGACGGGATACAGCAACTTCTCGCGCAACCGCACCTTCGGAACCATGATAGGCAAGGGTTACAGCGTGAAGAGTGCACAGGTAGAGATGGAGATGATTGCAGAGGGATATTTCGGCACCAAGTGCATGAAGGAAATCAATCGCCACATGCACGTCAACATGCCGATTCTCGATGCCGTATATAATATATTGTACGAGCGCATCAGCCCGCAAATCGAAATCAAACTCCTGACCGACTCCTTCAGATAAGGACACGCACAGCCCCCGTCAACCGGTTTCGGAACAAGAGCTTGTCTTCAAGTAGAAACTTTTTAACACATTCATTTAGATATTTAAATCATTTAGATAAAAGTAGAAATGAAAAGTATCAGCTTAAACATTACAAAGGCTGCTTCCTTCCTCGCAGAAGGTGCAGTAAAGGCTTACGAGCCTAAGGTAAAGGCCGCTCAGGAAGCTCTTGAGAACGGCACTTGTGAAGGTAACGACTTCTTGGGATGGTTGCATCTGCCATCTTCTATCACTCCTGAGTTCCTCGACGAGATTCAGGCTGTGGCCAACACCCTGCGCGAAAAGTGCGAGGTGGTTGTGGTAGCAGGTATCGGTGGTAGCTACCTCGGTGCACGCGCCGTCATCGAAGGCCTCGGAAACTCTTTCGCATGGCTCGTAGCAGACAAGAAGAACCCTACCATCCTCTTCGCAGGAAACAACATCGGTGAGGACTACCTCTACGAGTTGACTACATACTTGAAGGACAAGAAATTTGGTGTCATCAACATCTCTAAGTCGGGTACCACTACCGAGACTGCCCTGGCTTTCCGCCTCTTGAAGAAGCAGTGCGAGGACCAGCGTGGCAAGGACGAGGCCAAGGATGTCATCGTGGCCGTTACCGACGCCAAGAAGGGTGCTGCTCGCACTTGCGCTGACAAGGAGGGCTACAAGAGCTTCATCATCCCCGACAACGTAGGTGGTCGCTTCTCAGTACTGACTCCAGTAGGTTTGTTGCCTATCGCCGTAGCTGGCTTCGATGTAAAGCAGCTCGTTGCAGGTGCTGTCGACATGGAGAAGGCTTGCGGCAAGGACGTAGCTTTCGACGAGAACCCTGCAGCCATCTATGCTGCCACACGTCAGGCACTCTACACACAGGCTGGCAAGAAGATCGAGATCGTATGCAACTTCCAGCCTAAGCTGCACTACTTCGCTGAATGGTGGAAGCAGCTCTATGGCGAGAGCGAGGGCAAGGACCAGAAGGGTATCTTCCCTGCTGCCTGCGACTTCACTACCGACCTCCACTCTATGGGTCAGTGGATTCAGCAGGGCGAGCGCTCTATCTTCGAGACCGTCATCAGCGTTGAGACTCCTAACGAGAAGCTGCTCTTCCCTCACGACGATGAGAACCTCGACGGCTTGAACTTCCTCGAGGGCAAGCGTGTGGACGAGGTGAACAAGATGGCTGAGCTCGGTACCCGTCTGGCTCACGTAGACGGTGGTGTGCCTAACATCTTGGTTAACGTACCTGAGTTGAACGCCTACTACCTCGGCCAGCTCATCTATTTCTTCGAGAAGGCTTGCGGCATCAGCGGTCTCCTGGAAGAGGTGAACCCATTCAACCAGCCTGGTGTTGAGGCATACAAGAAGAATATGTTCGCATTGCTCAACAAGCCTGGCTATGAGGCAGAGAGCAAAGCCATCCAGGAGCGTCTGGCTAACGAGAAGTAATAGATATATTTTAGTAGTTAAAGGTGTTAAGGAGTTAAAGGAGTTAAGACAAATGCTTTTCTCCAAGAAAAACAGAGAGGACATAAGATTATAAACTATTGTCTTAACTCCTTAACTTCTTTAAATCCTTAACTCCTTCAAATTATGAAAGATATTATTTCAAAATACTTAAAAGACCACGGCTTTGGGGAGTTCAACCCTAAAGCCGTTCTTTTTGATATGGACGGTGTGCTGTACGACAGCATGCCCAATCATGCCGTTGCATGGCAGGAATCCATGAAGCAGTTCGACATCCACATGACGGCATCCGACGCCTATGCCACAGAGGGCGCTCGAGGCATAGACACCATTCAGATGATGGTGAAGAAGCAGAAAGGCATCGACATCTCGCTCGACGAGGCACAGAAGATGTACGACGTGAAGACCGAAATCTTCCACACCATGCCTACTGCACAGATCTTCCCCGGGGTAAAGGACATCATGCAGAAAATCAAGAATGCCGGTATGCAGGTGGGCGTGGTGACGGGAAGCGGACAACGACCGCTCATCCTGAGATTGCTCGACGACTTCGGCGACTTCCTCGACGAGTCGCACATCGTTACGGCATACGACGTGAAACGGGGCAAACCCAATCCCGACCCTTATCTCATGGGACTTCAGAAGGCAGGAAACCTGAAGCCCTGGCAGGGCATCGTGGTGGAGAATGCGCCCTTAGGCGTTCGTGCAGGTGTTGCTGCCAATATCTTCACCGTGGCCATCAACTCGGGACCTCTTCCCGACGAAGAGCTCTCCCATCAAGGTTGCAACCTGCTCTATCACAAGATGACCGAGTTCTGCAATGACTTCGAATCACTGATTTCAATCCTATAGCGACAAAGCCCCCTTCGCTATAGGATTTTTTCTATCCGTCAAACCAAGAACAAGCGGTCTCTAAACATCTATTTCGGTTTCTTGCAGAACGTGGAGCAACTTAGAATAATCGGCTTTTGAGATGCGTCGCCCTCTGAGGCTTCTCACCTGAGGATAATCTTCGAAATAAGACTCCTGGGTGGTATACCACTGATGATGTCTCACCTCTCGAAGTGCCCGGATCTTTCGCTCTATCCCCGTGGCAAAACTCGGATTGACACGCGACAGGTAATATTTACCATCGTGCATTTCGATGGCCAACATCAAGTAAGTCTGCGGACCTCGCAAAGTCTGTTTAGCCTTTACCTGCTCACTCACCTTCCACCCCTTGGTAGAGGTCATGACCCTGATATCCCAACCATACTTCCGGTTCAGGTTGTCCATCATCCCACGAAACACGACACCATGCGAAGAGGTATCGCGAAGCCCCGTATAGGCTATGGCGTAATGTATCATCTCATGAAGCAACACACTCTTGGCCTGACGATCGGTCATGTCGTAATAGGTTGTCATCGATATCTTGAAATCGTAAAGACGCACCTTGCCCCACCTCGACGCACGCTTAAACGCCATTTGTCCCAAACGGGTTCTGGCACGACTCAAAGCCATAACTGGCAATGGCAGTTGGGCATCGAAATAGGAGCTGTTGAATGTTTCAAACCATCTCTCCATCCATTCCACGGTTACTATCATGATTCTTTATTACTTTATTCAAGTTTCGCAAGTAAGCAGCACGCCCTGAAGGGGCAGAAGCTCTTAGCCCAGGGCAGCACCCTGGGTAATTACGTCAGCAAACCTGTCGCCCTGTAAGGGCAAAAGCTTTAAAACTCCAGGCAATTTACAAAGCTTTTGCCCTTACAGGGCGCCTTGCTGATTGCCATTATACCCAGGGCGATTCCCTGGGCTAAGAGCTTTTGGGCCTTCAGCCCGTACTTGAACCACATGCGAAACTTCAGTTACTTTATTACTTTATTCCTTGTTGCTATGTCCGAAATGTCGGCACAAAGATACTACTTTTTCTGCATTTATACGAACCGAAGCCTAAAAGAATCGTTTCTGCAAAAGAATACAAAAGTACACCCGAAATGGTTGCTCATAAAAAAAACGCTTTTTTCAGAAAATCACGCTAAAATCTGCCGAATAGCTTAAAATGAGCGATTTATGAGTGTTTCACCTCAATGGAGGTAATGATTTGGCAACAGTGCTATTTTCTGCAATGTGCATAGGATTGCCTGTCAAACAACTCTTATCGTTTGCAAAACTACTAATAAAATTTGGATTATTCTATAAATCCATTAAAATTTTTGTTTTTATGCTATCCCCTAAATATAACGATTTTTTTGGACTCTTTTTCAGTTTCTTCTAACTATTTCATGTGCCTTTTTGAATAGGGAGTGAATTGTAATGCAAAGCGTTTATGTGCTGCTTTAAGATATGAGTCGTAGGCATGGTCAGAATGGTTATATTTATAAGGTACAATTTTCCCTTTTCTTAAGCGGACAATACGCCCTTGTTCGTCTATTCGATAGAAGAAAGTATGATAGTAGTTGTCCAAACATGGATTTTGGTCTTTGTCAAGCCATGAAATTTCTTCAAACACCTCTAATTTTAGAAGTTTACTTTGCTCGTAATATACCCATTTGCTTCTTTGGATATCCTCCATAGGAATATGCCGTTTGCTGTTGAAACTGAACTTTACAAATGTAGGTTTAATTTCGTTCATACCTAAATACAACACATCTGCAATTTTTCCTTCATGTCCATAAGTAACAAGAAATGTTTCATTTGTTTTCCATTCAAAACCAATGCTCTTTATGTTAAAGGCACAGGCAAGGACTTGTGTATATGGTTGACTGACACCGACGAGCCTAACTTCTCTGTTTTGTACCTCTTTACGGTGATAGAAAATATCTCCGAGAAGTTCTTTTACTAAAGTTTCTTTTAGTAGGACACCGCTATCCGGTGGAGCTTGTTGTAAAGTGTAGAAATGAGTATTTATGCTATGTATTTTTTCTACAAGATGCGAAAAACTTACAGACCTTGGTTGACATAGACAAGAGGATAGCCCCATTGCTATGACCAAGACTATAACGATTGTCAATAAGAAATGCCTCATATTACTTTTTACTTTGGTATTTTGAAATTAGATTTTTATTTGCAAGAATATTAATCATTTCCGTATCTTCAATTTGCTTTGCGAAATCTAAAGGAGAGCGCATAGCATTATTTTTACTTAATGCATCTGCTCCGTATTTTACAAGCAATTTGACTAAACAATAATCATCATTAGCATTGAATACAGCATACCATAGAGGATTATTGCCATAGCAATCAATAATATTTACCTTTGCTCCCTCTTGTAATAACAATTCTGCAATGGTTATATTGTTGTATTGCGCACAGAAATGTAAAGGAGTCCATCCCATTTTATCTTGATGATCAATATCAATGCCTTTATTCACTAAATCAATAGCAATTGCATTTTCACAAGATACAATAGCTTCTTGTAGAAGATTTCTACCATACGCATTGCTATAATTTATATTTCTTTCAAGTATATTTTTTCGTTCATAGATTCTCATTTCAAGAACATTTTATTTATGATAAATCTGTATGCCTTTAACATCTGCGATACCCTCAAACATAATGGTTTCGTCATCGACTTTATTGATTTTATTTACGTATTGTCTTCCATTTATGTCATTGAGATATAAGGAATCATTTTGCAAACAATAGGTATATCTGTATAGGGTATCAGCTTGTGAGTATAATTCCACCGTACTATCATTGAAAAATTCAATCTCAGGATAATTGATCTGTCTTTCTCCCCCATTCAAAGTCCAATGACCAACCAAATCCTCATTAGTGCAAAATTCGGTATTGTCTATTTTCGGAGCACTGATTGTACTAATTGAAAATAACAACCTAAAAATTAATATTGGTACTATCGGACATAGATAATAAAGCCAAGTTGCTCTTAAGTTCTTTGAAAGTTGAAACATAAATCTCAACAAAGGGAACAAGTAGATAGGATACAAGTAGATGGTTATAAGCATACCATAACGACATATTTTGTCTACATCAGAGCGAACAGGGGCATCAAAGAAGAATATAGAAACATAGCATCCCAAGGGCCATAATATCAGCGAAAATGCCATAAGTATAAAGAACACCTTCTGTAAAATAGTGGGTGTTCCTCCTAATATGCGAGCTATTAGCCCTTTATTTTGTTCTTGTTTTATTTCTTCTTTATTCATATTAAGCATCTTGGCTCGTTATTCTCGATTATCTTTCAATCCCTTTTCCAATTCCTCAATAGTCGGCATGGAAGATTTGAAGTCTTTCGGGAAGAGCTTTGACAGTTGATATTCTGATATACCCATTGGTTCTTTGTATGAATCCAAGGCGTATTTTGCCACCACATTGTCTTTGTCCTTGCAAATGAGCAAACCGATGGTAGGGTTGTCGATGTCGGTCTTGAACTGATGGTTGACGGCTGACACATAGAAACTTAGTTGCCCCAAGAATGATGGATGGAACGACTGGGCTTTTAGCTCTATGACTACATAGGCATGGAGGTGGGCATTGTAAAACAACAAGTCTGGGAAGAATTCCTGTTGTCCTACCTCCAAGCGGAATTGTCTGCCCATATACGAGAAGCCTTTTCCGAGTTCCAAGAGGAAACGTGTTACATTGTTCACCAATTCATCTTCGATGTCTCGCTCGTCAAATTTCTCTCTCAGATTGAGGAAGTCAAATTGATACGGGTCTTTGGTTATCTGTTGTGCCAAGTTGCTCTGCACGGCAGGAAGAGTAGATTGGAAATTTGTAACAGCCTTACCATCACGTTCATATAGGTCTGTGTCAAGCCAATTAAGCAACGCATCACGTCCCCAATTATTTTCCCATGTTTTTCTTACAAAGAACAGGGCTTTGTCCATATCATCCTTGCATTTGTCGATGATACGGCGATGATGGTCCCAAGGAATAGAGAACAACAAATTGAAATCATCAACAGGCTGTTGACGTTTTTCAAATTGTTCCGCAACTTGCGGAACAATTGAGTCTGACAACGAATCAGAGAAAAGTTCCGCAGTCTGCGGAATATTTCTATATAGAGGAGCATAGAGTTTGAAAAACTTACTCATATAGCGCAAGTTTATAGGCGAGAACCCTTTTACGCCAGGCATCTCGTTCTTCAAGTCTTGACTGAGATTCTTATAAAAACCAGAGCCGTAAGTGTTGGTATATTGCTTGGCTTCAATGTCTCGTCCCAACTTCCAATAGAAATCCAACAAATAACCGTTGGTGGCACACGATGCTTTAAGGCGATGGCTGTAGAATCTTTCTTTCAATTCTACAAGCCAGTCCTTATAGTCACTATTATCATGAAGGACTACAGATAAGTCTATATTGTTCTTTGCCATTATTCTAAAACATTTAATGTTACAAATATAATGTTTTATCTTGATAATCAATCAGAAAAAAATGAATAATTGGCATATATTGCTACTATTTAGACAAATTAAAATTATTATCTGTAAGATTGACCGACTTAGGAGGACAATTCGTTTGTTCTTTCAAGAGTAACTTGAAAGGTTTCGAGTAACTCGAAACATACCTTGCTGTGTCTTTATGGACACCATGTTTTGGCAAGAGTAAATCTAATACCATTGAAAACACTGCGGAGGTTCGCCCAGTGGCTGGAGGCGCAAAGCCTCCAAGGAACGGCTCATTTTCTTTATGCTAAAGGATGAAAACGAAAAAAATCCCGAAGAATGAGTTTTCCTTGAATGCCATTCCTCGGGATGAACAAAAATGTATTCCTGCATGTCATACGTTTTATATGTCATACGATAAAAATGTAAAACGTATGGCATCAATGCATATATGCTTACACACTTCTTTGCATGGATACTTCTTTATCAAATTGCAACTGCACTTCCATACGACAATGAATCAGTACGTCAATAAGTCAATACTACAGCGAATCATCGAAGCGTCAAAAAAGCGACCATTCTCAACTAAAGGAATTAGTCCCTCCATAGAGTTGCAAGACAATGTTTGTTTTCTCTTTTGCTCCGTACAATCTCTTGATGATGGCATCACGAAGTTGTGCCGCACCATTAGAGTTTAGACGGAAGCAAATGGCAACAACCATAGGGAATCCATACAACGTTTGCCAAATACCCTTGGAAAGTTCTTCCCTTCGTTGGACTTCCGACATAGACAACATACCTTCTTTATATATAGCTCGTATCACAGCATTGAGTTTCGGGGCAGTGATATAAAGCATATCAATCAAATCACTCTCACTCATCCACAAGTCCTCCAAGTTGGACGGAATGGAAAGCCTTCCATTGCCATCCACGGTGATTACAGTCCGTTTCATGCCATTCCTCCCATTACAGGCAAATGCCCTTGATTCGACTTTCAAAGACAGATATGTCATGGTCAAGTTTTGTGCTTGTCACCTTGGCGTATATCTGTGTTGTGGTGATATTCGTGTGACCAAGAATCTTGCTCACGCTCTCTATCGGCATACCATACTCCAAGGCTAAAACTGCCCAACTATGACGTGAGACATGAAATGATACATGCTTCTTTATACCACACATTGCAGCAACTTTCTTGATGCGCTTGTTAATGCTGTCAAGATTACCGATATTGAACAAGTGGTTGTCTTTTCTGAAAGACTTGTATCTCTCAACAATCTGCATGGGAATATCCATCAGCTTGATTTGGAACGGTACGCCTGTCTTCTGACGCTTGGACACTATCCAAGGAGCACCGTTTACCATGCTGATGTTATCTTCCGTCAAGTTCTTGATGTCGATGAAAGCTATACCTGTCCAACTGCCAAAGATAAAAAGGTCTCTCGCAAATGCCATGTTGGGGTCTTCCAACTTTATCTCAGTCATGGCGGTAAGCTCGTCCAAGGTCAAGAACTCACGTTCCTTGTGGTCTGGATCAACGTGGTACATGGCAAACGGATTTCTCGGTATCTTGCCGTTGTAGTGTGCCGCCGTGACGATATGTTTCAGAGGTATGGAGTAAATCCAAATGGAGGACTGCGCAAGCCCTACCACATTTTTCAAGTAAAGGCAATAGTCACGGATAAACTCCTCGGTAAGCTCATTCATGGACATATCGCTGCGCTTGTACTGATACTTGATGAACTCAGCAACGTACTTTCTCACCACAAGATACTTGTTGTAAGTGTTCTTGGCCCTGTCCTTGCCTACACGCTTGGCAAAGGCTGCGTTCTCCTTGTCGAAAGCTCTGAGCAAGGTCTCGTATTCGGTGCCTATGCCTTGATAGGCGTTTCTCACCATTTCAGCGGTAACGAACGCCTCACGGTCGGAAAGTCGTTGGTAATGCTTGGCGATTTGAGCCTTGATGTTGTCAAGCGCAAAATTCACCTCCTTGGCTTCCTTACTCTTGCCTATGGCTCTGTTGCCCTTGGCATCCCAGATTGCCTTGGTAACGCTCTGCTTGCAACTGAACTGTGCGATAGTTCCGTTGATTGTCACACGTCCCATGATAGGGACAATTCCGTTTCTCTCCTTGCTTCCATTTACATAGAAGACTGTCTTGAAAGTGCATCTCATAATTCTTACTTTTTTGTTCGGTGCAAAATTAAACTATGAGAGTTGCATGGCAAAACCAAAACTTACGCAGAATGGAGAAGATTGAACCGCCACCGTTAAAAATGCTTATTAGGGCGTTTCCATTGGGTAATGATTTGAAAGCGTTTCTATTTCTCTAATCTGCTTTTTCCTCATTTCCTTGTCACTGCCAACTAAAGCCAACGACTGCCACAACCACTTGAAACTCAAACCAAATGCTCTATTTTGCTATTTTTTGCCTTTTTAGGCGTTCTTTTTGAGAGAAAAGGCCTACAAAACCCACCTATAGACAAGAAAAAACTACCAAACAGAAGAAAAACAAAGGAAAATATAAAAATAAATGCCAAAATATTTGGTGGAACAAAATAAAAGCAGTACCTTTGCAATCGCTTTTGAAAAGCAAGGGTGGTTACCAGAGTGGCCAAATGGGGCAGACTGTAAATCTGCTGGCTATGCCTTCGGTGGTTCGAATCCATCACCACCCACTTTTCCCAACATAACTCGTGATAAAAGAGTCCGGATTTCCTACGAAATCTGGATTTTTTTCGTTTATACGTCACTTATACCAAACCAACATTAAACAAACAGCCCCCGTTCATAAAAGATACGGGGGCTATCGGTTTACTTCAAACTGTCACGATACCATTTGTAGAGTTTCTCCACACCGTCTTCGATCTCCACCTTGTGGGTCCAACCCAGGGAGTGCAGCTTCTCTACATCAATGAGCTTACGGGGAGTTCCATCAGGCTTGCTGGCATCAAACTCTACGGTTCCCTCGAATCCTACGGCCTTGACCACCAGCTCGGACAACTCGCGGATGGTAAGCTCCTTGCCTGTGCCCACATTGATGTGGCAATTACGTATCTCACCCAAAGAAGGAATGGCTCCACCACGTCCCTCAGAGTTGTTGCGGTCTACTGCTCCATCCACCTTGGCACCATAGAATACCGAAGAATACTTCTCTATTCCGATAATATCGCTGAAGTCTACATTGAGCAGCACGTGCACGCTGGCATCAGCCATATCCTCGCTCCACAAGAACTCACGCAGAGGTGTTCCTGTTCCCCAGAGCACCACCTTGTTGTCGTAGATGCCATAGAACTCCAGAGCCTTGAGTATTCGCTCATGCGAGTTGTTGCCGTCCACGTTTCCCTCGCCTATGAGGGCACGGAGCTTGTCGGTAGGGTTAATGGGGCGCTTGTTCATATCCACCTCGATACTGTGCCAGTCGCCGTCGTGGATGAGCTTGGCAAGATAAATCTTGCGCATCATGGCTGGCATCACATGACTGTTCTCCAAGTGGAAGTTGTCATTGGGACCATAGAGGTTGGTAGGCATCACGGCGATATAATTGGTGCCATACTGCAGGTTGTAGCTCTCGCACATCTTCAGACCTGCTATCTTGGCAATGGCATATTCCTCGTTGGTATACTCGAGTGGCGAGGTGAGGAGCACGTCCTCCTTCATGGGCTGTGGTGCATCCTTAGGATAGATGCAGGTAGAACCCAGGAAGAGCAGCTTCTTCACGCCGTGCGAATAGGCATTGCTGATCACATTGCACTGCATCTTCATGTTCTGCATGATGAAGTCGGCACGATAGAGCGAGTTGGCCATGATACCTCCCACGAAGGCTGCTGCCAAGACCACTGCATCGGGCTTCTCCTCATCGAAGAACTTCTGTACGGCATACTGGTCTGTCAGGTCGAGTTCCTTGTGTGAACGGCCTACAAGATTGTGATAACCTCTCTTCTCGAGGTTGTTCCAAATTGCAGAACCCACCAGTCCGTGGTGTCCTGCAATATAAATCTTAGAATCTTTGCTTAATGACATATTTCTATTTTTATCAAGAATTTTCTTATCTCTATTTTTTATTTAGTCAAGAATTACAGGAATTAGAGATATACAAATATCCATATTTAAACCTGCATTAACAAACATAATTCTTATTTATTGAAGTTTCGCAAGTTTTGTGCCCCACACGTCCTGAAGGGGCAGAAGCTCTTAGCCCAGGGCAGCGCCCTGGGTTATTTTGGGCGCAAACCTGTCGCCCTGTAAGGGCAAAAGCTTTAAAACTCCAGGCAATACATAAAGCTTTTGCCCTTACAGGGCGCCTTGCTGATTGCTATTATACCCAGGGCGATGCCCTGGGCTAGGAGCTTTTGGGCCTTCAGCCCGTACTTAAACCACTTGCGAAAGTTCAGTTATTTATCTTCAAAAAGAGATACCAAATAGAACTCTGTAATTCTCTAATTCTTGAAAAATAAAACTCTTGATTATTTCACAATACCCTTCTCCAAGTACTCAGCCAGGTTGCAACGAACCTTCTGACCGGCATCCTCGGCGGCAACCTTGGCCATATCGCTCTCTACCATGATCTTGACAAGGTCTTCGAAAGAAGTGGTGTTGGGATTCCAGTTGAGCTTGGCCTTTGCCTTGGTAGGATCGCCCCAGAGATTGACAACATCGGTAGGACGATAGAAATCGGGAGACACCTCGACGAGAGTCTTGCCGATCAACTCCTCAGGACCTTCCACGCAGATACCCTTCTCGTTCTCTTCCTTGCCTTCCCACTTCAGTTCGATACCTACATAATGGAAAGCCAGCTGGGCGAACTCACGAACAGAGTGCTGCTTGCCGGTGGCAATGACGAAGTCCTCAGGCTTCTCTGCCTGGAGGATGAGCCACATACACTCCACATAGTCCTTGGCATAACCCCAGTCGCGCAATGAATCCAGGTTGCCCAGATAGAGTTTCTCCTGCTTACCCTGCTTGATGCGGGCTGCGGCAAGAGTGATCTTACGTGTCACGAAAGTCTCGCCACGGCGCTCACTCTCATGATTGAAGAGGATACCCGAACAGCAGAACATATTGTAAGCCTCACGATACTCCTTCACAATCCAGAAACCATACTGCTTGGCAACAGCATATGGCGAATAAGGATGGAATGGAGTATTCTCGTTCTGAGGAACCTCCTCCACCTTGCCATAAAGCTCGGAAGTGGAAGCCTGATACATGCGGCAGGTCTTCTCCAAACCGCACTGGCGGATGGCCTCAAGGATGCGGAGCACACCTGTGGCATCTACATCGGCAGTAAACTCAGGAGAGTCGAAGCTTACCTGTACGTGGCTCTGAGCAGCCAGGTTGTAAACCTCGGTAGGTTTCACCTTGTTCATCACCTGGATGATACTCATAGAGTCGCCGAGATCGGCATAGTGAAGATGGAAGTTGGGCTTGCCTTCCAGGTGGGCGATACGCTCACGATAGTCGACTGACGAACGGCGGATCGTGCCATGAACATCATAACCTTTCTCCAACAACAACTCTGCCAGGTAAGAACCGTCCTGGCCTGTGATACCCGTGATAAGGGCTACTTTCTTCTGTTCCATTTATTTCTTTTATTTAAGTTTCGGTTTTTTAAAAAACACAGTACATATCTATAATGCTGCAAAAGTACGACTTTTTATGCAAATAATCAAGTTTTTAAGCCCGAAAATCTACTTTATTCGTCTACAGATCTGTTGGTTCGCAGGTTTGCTCCTTGGGCCAGTTGACCAGAAACAGCTTGTCTGTGGCACGCGTGAAGGCTGTATAGAGCCAGTGAATATAGTCGGGAGTAAGCATATCGTCGGTCATGTATCCCTGGTCCACATATACATGCGCCCATTGTCCGCCCTGTGCCTTATGGCAGGTCACGGCATAGGCGTACTTGATTTGCAGGGCATTGAAATAAGCATCCTGGCGAATAGACTTCATGCGGTCGGCCTTCAATGGCACAAAGTGCTGATAGTCTTCCTCCACTTGCCTGAAGAGTTCCTCCTGCTGCTCGTGGGTAAGGGCCGGTGCCTCGCTCTGCAAGGTGTCGAGCATACCCGTCACCTGCATCTCGTAATCATCATAGTCGGGCAACTGCAACAGCAATGTGGCAAAGCGGAACCCATACAGTTCGATATAGTTGCTCACCCTCAACACCTTAGCCCTGTCGCCATTGGCAAGAAAGGCAGGAACAGCGCCGGCACTTCCCTCCCCGCTCTCCTTCTTCTCCTTCTCCGTCCAGAAGTAGTTGTTCTTCACGATCATGAGCATATCGCCCGACGAGAGTTCCTCCTCACGGTCGAGCACCATGTTCCTGATACCATTATTATATATATTGGCGCGCTTGTTGCTTCGGGTGATGACCATCGTCTCGTCCATCCCCACATGATGATAACTGTCGCCAAGACTCTCCACCAGCTCTGCTCCCGGCATCATCACGATATCGGCAAAGCCCTTGAAGCGTATCAGCGGAAGTCCTGTCACAGCATCATGGGTTATCATCTGTCTGATGAGGGTGGCATTATAGAGGATGCCCGACGACTGACTCTGTCGCAACACCTCATTGAGGTCGCACTCGTAAACCTTCAGACCGTATCCCTCCATCACCGATGCGCTGAGGGCAGGCGACTCCTCCTCGCCCACAGGGGGCAACTGTGCCTTGTCGCCTATGAGCAACAGGCGGTCGTTATGTCCCTGATACACAAACTTCACCAGGTCGTCGAGCAGACATCCACTGCCGAAAGTTGTTCCCCCCAGCCCCATATTGGCTATCATCGAAGCCTCGTCCACCATGAAGAGCGTGTCGGTGTAAAGATTGTCGTTCAGACCGAACTGACCGTCAACACCGGCAAAAGCCTTCTCTCTGTAGATGCGGCGATGGATGGTATAGGCAGGAGCCCCACTGCCCAGCGAGAACACCTTGGCAGCCCTGCCCGTAGGGGCAAGGAGCATCACCTTCTGGCGTATCTGCAGCAGGGTACGCACGATGGCTCCCGAAAGCGAGGTCTTTCCCGTACCGGCACTGCCTCGCAATATCATCACTGCCTGAGGGTCGCGGTCGGTCAGAAAACTGACAAAAGTATCGAGTGCCTGCCCCTGCTCCTGCGTAGGAGCAAAGCCAAACTGTTGCAATATCTTATATTTTAGGGATTCGATGACCATAACTCAAAAAAAAATTGTATCTTTGCACCATGCAAAAGTAACAATACTTTTTGAAATGAGAAAGAAAATAAGCAACAATTCTATCCTGGCAGCCTGTGTGCTCGTGGTTTTGACGCTCTGCCTGCTGAGTGTATGGCAACCCATCCACTTCCAGAAGGAAAAGGAACAAAGGGAGACGGCCGTCAAGCAAAGGCTCATGAAGATAAGAACTGCCGAGGAGAACTACAAGAGGCGGCACGGAACCTACACCGGCGACTTCGCCACGCTTATCAAGGGGAAATGGCTCGACAGGGAAATGCAGTACATTCCCTTCTCTGACAACAGGAGATTCTCGCTCTCGGCAACCACCATCGTGACCAAGAACGGCAAACAGATACCGCTCATGGAATGTGGAGCCACCTACGAGGAATACTTGGATGGCCTCAACGAAGATGCCATACAGCAGGAAACCGACAATGCCAACATGGAAGGAAGGTTCCCAGGACTAAAAATTGGAGACATCACAACAAACAACGACAATGCAGGCAACTGGTAACAACAACACAACGAAACTTCTGCAGACACGGCTCACCATCCGTGCCGGCAAGAACAGCCTCAGCTTCTCGGTAGCAGAAGACGAACGCCAAGTGACATACGAGCCCTATGCCATGAAGAGTGGCGTATCAATGGCAGCCAACCTAAGACAGGCTTTCAAGGAAAGCGAACTGCTGTTGCGTGGTTACAGAAAGGCACGCCTCTTCATCGACACCCCTGTCTTGCTCGTCCCTGTCGACGAGTTCGACGAGAAACAGAAAGATACTTTCTATCAGTACAGCTTCGAGGAGCACGAGAGCGACATCATCATGCACAGAGTACAGCCTCAGCTCAACGCCGTGGCGCTCTTCCCTCTCAACAAAGACTTGAGAACGGTGATGGAGGACAACTTTGCCGACGTGCGATTCACTCCTGTGCTGCAACCCGTATGGAACCATCTGCACCAGCGCAGCTTCGTGGGCATACAGAAGAAGCTGTTCGCCTATTTCCACGACGGAAAACTCGACATCTTCTGCTTCGACAAGAACCGCTTCAAGTTCTTCAACTCCTATGCCACCACACATGCCAAGGACGCCATCTACTTCATCCTATATGTATGGAAACTGCTCGGCATGGACCAGAAGAAAGACGAGTTGCACGTTGTGGGCGATGTGCCGGACAAGGACTGGTTCATCCACAACACCAAGCTCTACATTCAGAAGACTTACCTTCTCAACCCTGCTGCTGAATTCAACCGGGCACCGCTTACCGAAATCAAGAACATACCTTTCGATCTGCAGGCGCTCTACCTCAGCAAGTAGGAAAGCCCTCCCTGAGGGATGGCCTCACTCAAACCATACATCAACCAACATCACACTCAACAAAAGAATGCGCATCATAACAGGACAATATAAAGGAAGACATTTTGATATTCCACGTACCTTCAAGGCACGTCCTACCACCGATTTTGCCAAAGAGAATATCTTCAACGTACTTCAAGGATACATCGATTTCGAGGATGCTGTCGCCCTCGACCTCTTCGCAGGCACAGGCAGCATTTCGCTCGAACTGGTTTCACGAGGCTGTAGCCGAGTGGTAAGCGTCGAGGCCGACAGAGACCATGCCAACTTCATACGCCAGTGCTTCAAGAAGTTGGGCGATGAGAGCGACCTGCTCATCCGTGGCGACGTGTTCCGCTTCCTGAAGAGCTGTCATCAGAAGTTCGACTTCATCTTCGCCGACCCTCCTTATGCTCTCAAGGAACTGCCCGAGATACCCCGGCTCATCCTCGAAGGCGACCTGCTCAACGAGGGAGGCATCTTCGTCTTCGAACATGGCAAGAACTACGACTTCTCCGACCATCCCCGCTTCCTGGAACACAGAAGCTATGGCAGTGTCAACTTCTCTATCTTCAGATAATCATCTAAAGCAGTGGTGACAAGAGCCTTACTGTCGACTCGAAGAGGCGCTTCAGGAAGGGACGCTTGATGTAATAAGTCACATCATCGGTCACCTGACAGTGTGCCTCATCTTCCAGAAAAATGTTCTTGATTCGCAAGGCCATGTCTGTGTCGAAGAAGAAGGCATTGGCCTCAAAGTTGTTCTCAAAACTGCGGAAGTCGACATTCGTACTTCCACACGAGCATATCTTGTCGTCGCTCACCAACAGCTTGCTGTGGTTGAATCCCGCCTCATACAAGTACACTTTCACTCCTGCCTCTATGGCTTCCATCATGTATGACCGCGAAGCCCACTCCACCAGCCGTGCATCGCTGTGACGAGGCACCATGAGTCTGACGTCCACACCAGCCAAAGCCGCCGTTCGCATGGCAAAGAGCACGGGTTCGGTAGGAAGAAAATAAGGGGTTTCGAGATACACATAGTGCTGCGCCTGCAACAGGATGCGCACATAGCCCTGCATGATGTCGGGCCAGGGAGTTACCGGACTGCTGGTCACCACCTGCACCAAGCAGTTGTTGCGGATAGCCGCATCGACAGGTGGATAATAACGACGGTCGGTAATCAGCGTGCGGTCTACGAAATACCAGTCTACTAAGAAAGCACGCTGTATGGCATAAACGCCACCTCCCTCTATGCGCAGATGCGTGTCGCGCCAGACTCTTCCACCTCTTCCCTTCACATAGCGAAGAGCCAAGTTCATACCTCCTATGAATCCCACCTTGCCGTCTACCACACACAACTTGCGGTGGTTGCGATAGTTCACCTTGCTGGTAAAAGCAGGAAACCGTACCGGCATAAAGGCATGAACATCTATTCCGGCATCGCGCATACGCTCAAAGAAGGAATCGCTGACGCGCCAACAGCCCACATCATCATATATCAGACGTACCTCCACACCCTGCCTGGCCTTGTCTGCCAAAGCATCGGCTATCAGATTTCCCAAGGGGTCGTCCTCTATGATATAGGTATCTATATGGATGTGCTTCTCCGCCCTGCCGATGGCTTGCAGCAGACTGAACACGAAACCATAGCCATCGGTATAAATCTCCACCTGATTGTCTTTGAAAGGAAGCGCCCAGTTCTGGTTGGCAAAGAGGCGCATCAGGGGCTGGCTGTCGGCAGGCAGATGCAGGTTCTCCTGCTCAGCAAACTCCAGCATCGAGCGCTTGGTGAGCTGGTCCATGGAACGGTTGCTGATGAGTCGCTGCTTACGGATGTCCTGCCCGAAGAACACATAGAGCACGATGCCGAGAAAGGGCATAAAGAGCAGCACCATAATCCAGGCTATGGTCTTCGCCGGCTGTTTATTGTCCATCAATACCGCCACGACGGTGGGGATGGTAAGCAGCGCATATACTAATAAATATATCCAGTGGAAATATATCATATCATTGAAGTTTCACATGTACGGAAGTTATAGAAGTTAACTTCCCTTTCTGCACTTCACATCATCGTTAGTTAAAGATGAAGTTGGCTTGTGCCGCCAGCAGACTGTTCATCTGCTTCAACTTAGTGAACTCTGCTATCAGTTCCATGTTGTTGGGGTTCTGCACGAACTGCTGTCTCACCTCTACCAGGCGCTGGGCGATGTAATGAGTACGAAAACTCAGCATGTCCTTAAACACCATCTGCCTGAGCTTTTCGGGGTTCAACTTGAGTTGCAGACTGGCTGTCGTCACCTCCTGTTCGCCCGTCATCATGCCCGCCAGCCGACTCACGGCAGGGTCGGGATGATTGGCAAAGTAGGTCTCTGCCTTGAAGTCCTCGTCACCTATATGTTCCACGGCCTCGTGCAACACCTTATTATATATAGGGTTGTGAAACTCGAAACCATCGCCCTGCATATCGAGCATGATGTATTGTGCCACGGGCAACTCCACATCCTGCTGCTCAGAGTCTTTCACGGTGATGAGTTCCTCGCCATGATGAATCACGATCTGTATGATGAGGTCTTCCACCTCGCGCAGTTTGGCCTCGGGAGTCGTTCCTCCCATCTGCTGTCCCGTCTGCGCCGCCTGCTGCACCACCTGGTCGCGCAGACCTGCCGCCCGTCTTTCTTCCTTCACCTGTTCGCTGAGCCCGTTGCGCACAAAGTTGTTGAGCGCATTCACGATGATGGCCTCGCTCACGCCCAGTCGGTGCGAGCAGTCGGTGATGTAGGAGGCACGCGTTATCTGGTTCTTTATCTTCGAGATGCTCTCCACGATCGAGTTGATGGCCTCGCTTCGCTTCACTGGGTCGGTAACGCCCTTGAGCATCAGATGGGTCTTGAATTGTATGAAGTCTGTCTGGTTTTCCTCGATATACTTTCTGAAGTCGCTCGCCGTATGACTGCGTGCAAAGCTGTCGGGGTCATTGCCGTCGGGCAGCAGGAGCACCTTCACGTTCATCTCTTCCTCCAAGAGCATGTCGGTACCTCTCAGGGCAGCATGCACACCTGCCGCATCGCCATCATAGAGCAACACGATATTGTTGGTGAAACGGTGCAGGAGCCTTATCTGGTGCACACTGAGTGCCGTTCCCGAGTTGGCCACCACATTCTCTATACCGCATTGGTGCATGGAGATGACGTCGGTGTAGCCCTCCACCATGTACACACAGTTTTCCTTGGCAATGGCTTTCTTGGCCTGATAGAGTCCATAGAGCTCCCGTTCTTTATGATAGATATCGCTGTCGGGCGAGTTGACATACTTCTGGTTGACTCCTTTCGTACGGCTGTCGAGCACACGACCTCCGAAAGCCACCACCTTGCCGCTCACGCTGAACCAGGGGAAGATGGCTCGTCCCGAGAATCGGTCGAGATACTTGTCCTCTCCGCTCTTGTTGGATGCCTCGTCCTTGTCCACCTTGAAGCAGAGGCCCGTTGCCACCAGATACTTGGGATTATAGCCTTTCTTGATAGCCTCGTCATACAAGGCCGTCCTGCTGTTGGGATCAAATCCCAGCCTGAACTTGCGGATGATGTCATCACGGAATCCACGGCTGCGGAAGTACTGCATACCGATGGCTCGTCCGTCCACATCGTTCTGCAGGATGTCCTCGAAGTATTTCGATGCCCATTCGTTGACGATGAACATCGACTCCCGCTCGCTCTCCTTCTCCTTCTCCTCGCTTGTCAGTTCCCGCTCCTTGATCTCGATGTGATATTTGTTGGCCAACCAGCGCAGCGCATCGGGATAGGTCATCTGTTCCAGCTCCATCAGGAAGTTGATGGCGTTGCCTCCCTTTCCACAGGTGAAACAATGGCAGATGCCGCGTGCGGGCGAGACAGAGAAGGAAGGATGCGAATCATTATGGAAAGGGCACAAACCGATATAGTTCACGCCGCGTTTTTTGAGCGACACGAACTCCGACACCACGTCAACGATGTTGGTGGCGTCCATGATTCGGGCTATGGTCGGTTTGTCTATCATTCTATTTCAGTTCCTGTTTCATTCTGTTGGCCTGCTTCTGTGCTGCGGCACGTGCTGCGGCATTCACTTCATGGGCATTGGCCTTGCGGTGATAAGTGTATGTCTTGCCTTGCGAGTCGCTGAGCACCAGCGAGTCTTTCTTCATATAGACGAAAGAGAGGGTATCTATGGAAGTCTTCTCGTTGAAGACGACTCCCTGCATCTCGAAACGTCCCCTCACAAGCAGCAGCTTGCCATTGTAGGCATGCCACTCTGTATACTGTGGCACTTCGGGATATTCCACCGGACTGTCATCCTCCACCGAACTGTTCTGCATGACAAAGCCCACCGATCGGGCCTCGCCCATCCGCTTGAGTGTGAAACCATATTCGCGTGGCACCATATAGTTTTCCACGATGCTGTCGGGCATATTGGCAAGGATGCGTGCCTGCTGACGGCGTGACAGATGACTCAGGTCACGCAGATGGGGCATCACCTGATAGGTCCATGTAGCCTTCAGCTTGTCGAGATCCACCACCATTCTGGCACGGTTCTTCTCTCCCTCTACCGGCAACACACATATCCAGTCGCCTATCTCTATATCGCCAAACACCTGGTGCTTCCTTGTCGCCTCCAATATATTGTAGCGCACAGGGTCTCCGCCGCTGTTGGGCAAGAGCACCACCACACTGTCGGTACATCCCATGCAGGCAAGTCCGTAGATGGCATGGTCGCCCTTGGCAGGCTTCGCCGTACTGATGGGCAGGTTGATATTAGGACGTGGTCCTTTCTTGCAGGCGGCAAGCAGGACAACGGCAAAGACGAGGAGTATGAGAGTTTTGTATCTATGCATCATTCTGACTGTTATTTTTGGTAATGCTTTCGACTTATCGACTACAATCACTACCTTATTTATCTATATAATGATGCAAAGTTACTACTTTTTTCGGAAAAACGAAGGAAAAAAAAGTTTAATAGATAGGTAAATCTATTTTTTTTAGTACTTTTGTAAGCAAAAACTATAGATATCTACATGACAACAACATTATACTTGGTTCGTCACGGCGAGACTGTCGACAATGCAGCCCACATCATGCAGGGACAGACACCAGGCGAACTCAATGACAAAGGTATTGCCCAGGCTGAAGAAGTGGCAGCCCGCATGGCCGACCATCCCATCGACGTATTCGTATCGAGCGACCTGAAGCGCAGCATTCAGACTTGCGAGATTATAGCCCGTCCCCATCATGCCGAGGTGATTACCACTCCTCTGCTGCGCGAACGCGACTGGGGAAGTTTCACTGGCAAGTTTATCCCTTCCCTGCCCCAAGACCCCAAAGACTGGCCCGACGATATCGAGTCGATAGAAAGCATGAAGTCGAGGGCTCAAAACTTCATCACCTGGCTTCGCGTCACCTATCCCGGCAAGACCATTCTTGCCGTAGGTCATGGCATCATCAACAAAGCCCTGCAGAGTGTTTACTTCCGCCGACCAATGAACGAGATCGAGAAAATGGGCAACGCCGAAGTGAGAATCCTGATATTGTAATTAAAAGCATTAAACCAAAAAACATAATAATCATGGCAAGAAAAATAGCTCTTATCACAGGCGCCACAAGCGGTATTGGCGAAGGATGCGCCCGAAGATTCGCACAAGGAGGCTACAACCTCATCATCACAGGCCGCAACACAGGCAAGTTGGAAATTCTGAAACAGGAACTCGAAGAGGAAGGTATCCAAGTGCTGGCACTGGCTTTCGACGTGCGCAACAGAGAAGCGGCTCGCAAGGCTGTTGACTATATTCCTGAGACATGGCGCAACATCGATGTCCTGATCAATAATGCAGGACTGGCACGAGGCCTGGAACCAGAGTACGAAGGCGACTTCGACGACTGGGACCAGATGATAGATACCAACATTAAAGGTCTGCTCACCATGACCCGACTCATCGTTCCCGGCATGGTGGAACGCAATCGTGGTCATGTCATCAACATCGGAAGTGTAGCTGGCGATGCTGCCTATGCGGGCGGAAATGTGTACTGTGCCACCAAGAGTGCAGTAAAAGCCATCACCGATGGTCTGCGCATCGACGTGGCTCATACCCGCGTTCGCGTTACCAACATCAAGCCGGGACTGGTGGAGACCAATTTCTCCAACATCCGTTTCCATGGCGACACCCAGCGTGCCGACAATGTTTACCGTGGCATAGAGCCATTGACTGGCGATGACATTGCCGACGTGGCATTCTATGCCGCCTGCGCTCCCGAGCATGTTCAAATAGCCGAGGTGCTGGTTCTCGCCACCCATCAGGCCAATGGCACCGTGATTCACCGAGACTAAAAACTTCTTACAAGATATCCATGATTTCCTCGAAACGGGAAATACGACGGAGGCGTTCGTGAGCGAACTCCTCCGTTTTTTCATGCGCCCATGTTGTATGGAAAGGTATATGAACAGCCGAGGCACCAATCTTCAACGCAGGCACAATATCGCTCTTGAAACTGTTGCCCACCATGACCAACTCTTCGGGCTTCACCTCCAACTCACGGCAGAGTCTTCGATAAGCCTCGGGCGTCTTGTCGCTCACGATGCTCACCACGTCAAAGTAACGTTGCAATCCCGAACGCCACAGTTTGTTCTCCTGGTCTTGCAACTCACCCTTGGTGAATACCGCAAGTTTGTAATGACGCGTCTGTCTGAGCCTTGCCAGCGTCTCCTCCACGCCCTCCAAAGGACGGGCATCGAGCCTCAGCAAGGTCTTGCCCAGCTCCACGATTCGCCCTATCAGCTTGGCAGACACCTCGCCCTGACTCACCTTCACGGCATTCTCCACCAGCGAGATGGTAAAGGCTTTCACACCATATCCCAGGTCTTCCATATTACCGCTCTCTGTCTCGAAGAGCGAAGCAGATATCTCCTCCTTGCTTCCATAGTCTGAAAGCAAGTCACAGTATTCGTCCTCTACGTCTTCAAAATAGTTCTGCAATGCCCACAACGTATCGTCAGCATCAAAGGCTATGGCCTTGACAGAACCCGCTATCTTGTTGTTTTCTTTCATTTTCGTAATCTCTTTTTTACTTGATACAGAAGTATTACCTTCCTTACCTCCATCAACTCCCACAAAATAATTCCCTATCCTTTCCCTCAACAAAAGTACAATATTCTTTTCTATCTCCCAAATATTTCCTTTCAAAAAGCATCACTTACCCGAATAAAAAAAACGTGTGCTCAACCATCAACGGACAAGCACACGCACATTTTCGTATTAACCAGAAAAACACATATTTACTAAAAACGAGTCATAAACTCAACTACTATCTTGTCTTTCTCCGAAGGTTTGGCAATACCGCCCTCACGATAGAAATACTTCTCATAGTTGATGCGGATATCGGAGATAAATGGCTTCGACAGACTCAACGTAACACCGCCGGTGACACGATGGCGCTTATAGTCGTTGATAATCAACTCGCCCAGATCATCGTCTGTCGCATTGTAACGGGAGCCGTCGCTATGATCGCTCATGAAATCATAACGCACCAAGGGCGAAACCTTCTTGATCAGTCGTGTGCGAACAGGGATATCATAGCAGGCAAAACCATCGAAGGCATGCACATCGTGGAAGGCGTTATGAGAATAATGCTTGTAGAGATACTCCACCTCGGCGATGAAACCACCATAGTGGAAGGTAAGACCAGCATCATACATATTCACAGTCACGTCAGAAGGCTTGATCTTCTGAGTACTCAGCACCAGGTTGACATTGGGGAAGAGAAACTGTGCCTTAGCAGAATAGTTGACACCCTTGGTCCAGTAATCCTTCTGATTGGTAAGACCAGAGCCGTTGAACACACCGGCATTCACCACGATGGGGAAACCGACATTCCATGTATAACCCACCTCGGCACCCACGTCACGCACGTTACCCACCTGCTTGGCGATAAACGAGCGGTTGGCAAAATACTGCTGATGGGGCGAACGATGGGCGTCGATGGTAAAGGGAACTCGCTCCTGACCGATGGTAAACTGCAGGGTGCTCCAGGGCTTGATGCGTGTGTAGGCATCAAGCATCTTGATCTTTCCCTCATCGCAGAGATCAATCTCTGCCTTGTAGCTCACCTCCTTGGTCACATTTCCCGACACACTGACACGGGCTGTACGAACCTCAAAGCGTCCCTCGCCCTCCTCGGTTTGGTATTCATACTTCGAGCGAATGGTACCGCCTATCTTTGGTGTTCTGTCTACCTCCTCTTCATCGTTCTGAGCATAAACTGCCGCTGTCAACATCGAAAGCAACAGCATGGTCGTCATTTTTTTGTTCATATCTTACATTATTATATTATTCTATAATGATATTTTCAAGAAGTTATCTTTATGGGGAGTTATAGGAGTTAAGGGAAGTTATCACTCCCTTAACTCCTTAAGAAAATCTCCATTCATTCTTTCGGGTGCAAAATTACGAAAATTATATTTCTATTCTACAACACAGATGTTACAAAATCGTAACATTTTAAAATCCCGCCTATTCATTCTTGTCTTGAAAGCTATAAAATTGTTTTCTGTTCGCTTTGAAATCTATATTCTAAACTTTAGAACATAAGTTCGAAACTTTCGGATACAAGTTCTAAACTTTAGAACATAAGTTCTATAGTTTAGAACAGGGCAAACGCATCAAACTTTTTACCTTTTAACATATAGATATTAATGTCGTATCTTATTGAATATTAACTATTTATATTTGCTTATGCCAAAAATATTTTGTATCTTTGTAAAGAATAATTAAACACTTAAAAGTTACAAAATGAGCATAATTAAGTTATCTAAACAAATTCCAGACCCAAGAGTCACAGGACGAACTGTTCATAAAATGGAACATATTATCTATATTACCATAGCAGCAGTACTGGCTGGATGTCAAACATGGGATGATATTGCTGAGTTTGGAAG
>CEAJ01014593.1_pt1 | contig 37088 bp, 20 predicted proteins | sample 554971 | NCBI WGS metagenome assembly CEAJ01 (sample SAMEA3182047, study PRJEB8094) | gut metagenome | biome: human; feature: gut; material: Stool; isolation source: human stools | place: Canada | collected 2011-11-29
TGGTTGACCACTCCGTTGTCCCCGCCTTCGGCGACAAGGATGCGGTTGCAACCTACACGGGCGGCATCCAGAGCGTCACTCGCGTTGTGGATACCAACCCGATTCAGGCCACGCTGGGCGTCTCCGCTCAGAACGGCGCCTGGACGTTTGGTCTCAACTACGGTCTGACGGCCGGCGGCGACGATCGCATGAACAATGCCTTCAACGCCAACCTCCGTTACTCGTTCTAAAAACGCGCATCGAATTGAGGACATTATTCCTCAGTCGTGAGCTCCAAGCCTCCGCCGGCCGTACTCCAAGGGTCGGCGGAGGCGGGTGAACAACCAATGAACTGAGGTGAGACGGACTGCCCGGCAGTTCGATCCCGCCTCTCATCTCGCGCCCGTCTGCCGCCTGTGCGGGGGACGGGCTTTTTTTATCTTGAATTCGGATTGCGAGGTTCAAATGCCGTTCTCAGCTCCCTCATCTCCGCCCGAACCGTCCGTACGCAACCGGCTGCGTCCGAAGTACTGCAACCCCGCCCAGCTTCGCGGAAGCGCCGTTAAGCTCTTTGAAGCCGGGTATGGCTACGTGCGCGCGGCGAGGATGCTCAATATTCCGGCCAATACCGTGAAGGACTGGTCAAACGCTTGGAAGAAGGACACTTTCAAAACGGAAATTTCGCCGTCGCTCTTTCGCTATAACCGCTACATCAAAGAGAAGGCTGTCCGTTTGCGGCTGACCGGCCATACCCTCAAAGAAGTGTCTGAAATGACAGGCGCATCACAGACAAGCGTGAAGCGGTGGGTAGAAGCCTATGTTGCCAAAAAAGGGCTGCAGGGATCGGTGTTTGGTCCCAGAGCGCAGGAGGAGGGCGGCATTAACCAGTAAGCCGCAGCTCCAGGCGTTGCGGCCATTGCGCGGACAAAACGATTTGCGGTTGAGCGGCAGCCGTAAGAATGCCGTCGCTTTTAAGCGCCCGAACGGTCTCCCCAAAAGCGCATTGATGCATCAAGCGGTCAAAGACGGCCGCAAGGACGACGAGCCGGCCATTATCGACCTTTCGCAAGTCCCTGAAGCACTCTTCTTACGGCCCATGCGGGCTGCCGATCGGAGCCGATATTGGACTACTTTTAGTTAGTCTGTCGGTGGCTGAAATCATTCCCGCCCGTTCCTGCCGAGGCAGACATCTGCGGTACCGCTGAAGCCGTCTTTTCAGCTCATCACTATTCGAATCAAGCAGGTATTGACGACTTCATTTTCAGTGCAGAATGCATTTCTGCTCAAGAATATTTCTGAATTAAAACGACCATTCGAATAAAAAGAGCGCGTTTGGCCAATAGCCCGTTCCTCAGTGTTTGGTGCTCTTCACTTTCAAGATGACGGACAGAAGAAGGGCAGCCGACATCAAACCGGCAAAAACCAGCATCGTTTGGTGGTAGCTCCCGGTCGTTTCCTTAATGACGGATAAGAGCATCGGCCCGGCAATGCCGGCCAGAGCCCAAGCTGTCAGCATGATGCCGTGAATGGAGGAGAGCTGGCGAACACCGAACAAATCCGAAAGGAAGGCGGGCATGCAGGAAAAACCGCCGCCGTAGCAGCTGATGATTGTGAGAACGAGGATATAAAAAAAGGCTTCCGACGGGGTTTGGGCGAGCGCAAAGAAAGCTGCCGTTTCAATCACAAAGAAAAGCACATAGGTCGCGGCACGTCCCATCCAATCGGAAAGCGTGGACCAGGCGAGCCGGCCAAGACCATTGACGATGCCGATGGCGCCCACGAGGGCGGCAGCACCGGCAGCATTCATGCCGACGGCTTCCTGAGCCATCGGAGACGCTACGGCGAGGAGTCCGATGCCGCAGGTGATGTTGGTGAAGAAAAGCCACCAAAGCGACCAAAATTCCCAGGTCTGGACGGCTTCGCGGCGCGTGTACTGTCTGCCGGTTTGGGCGGCAGCGGCTTTCTTCAGTTTTTCCGATGCATCGTCGGAAAGCTTGGTGAGATCTACCGTTTCACCGGCTTTTGGAGGCATCAAATAAAGCGATGAGAGCGTCATGACTACCGCGTAAGCCCCTCCCATGATGAGAAAGTTCGCTGATAGACCATAGAGGGCTGTGAGCTTTTGCATCAGCGGCCCGCCGATGAGCGAAGCAAAGCCGAACCCCATAATGGCCAGGCCGGTTGCAAATCCGCGGCGAGCGGGGAACCATTTGACTAAAGTTGAAACCGGCGTGATATAGCCGATGCCGAGCCCAATGCCGCCGACAGCACCGTAAAAGAAATAGAGGAGCGCGACGCTCTTCATCGAAACGGCCAGCGCAGTGCCGATCAGACCGGAACAGAAAAAGAGCATGGAAAGGAGGCCCGAAGCACGAGGGCCGATGCGTTCAACGAACTTGCCGAGGAACGCCGCAGACAGCCCGAGAAACAAAATGGCGATGGAAAACGCCCAGGTCGTGCTCGAGAGCGAGATGCCCATCTCTGCCATCACAGGCTTCGTCAGTACGCTCCAGGCATAGACGCTGCCGATGGACGCATGAATGCCTACAGCGGAAAGGGCAATGCCGACTCGGTTTCGCTTCATTAAATACTCCGGCTGAGCCGCAAAGAAAGCAGCATTTTTATGGGGTCTTTTGGACGGCAGAGCAGACATCAAAGCAATGGGAAAGGATCCTCTTAAAGATCGGACTTCGATGTGCCTGCTGCCGCTTGGGGGGCGAACAGATGGTTTACAAAGCCTAAAAGAGTCCGCCGTTTAAAGTCAATGACATTAGATCTTGTTTCTTTTATGTAAATGCAAAAAAAGGAGAAAATAGATATTTCAGCCTAGTTATTTTGGTGATCAAAACGCAGGAATTTTCGTATTCCGATGTCGCTCTCTGCCGGCGTTTCAGGAAGTCAGTACTTTTCTGATTGAGCGAACACCATAAACGGATGCGGGAGATAACCAGCCCAATCGCGCCGTCAGTGAGGAGGACAGTAATGCTCCAAGGCATGGATCTGCGGCAGACCGCACGATGCCAACGCGAATTTTCAGCTCTTGAAAAAAGCGTTCCAGATAACGCTCACCGCAAGGAGCCAGAAAAGAACGGCGCTGATGCGGTTGAGCCAAAAGGAGAACCTTGGGCCGGCGAGCCGCTTGGCGCCGGCAGCGGCGATCCAGCTGTAGCCCAAATGCACGACGAAGCAGACGAGCACAAAAAGCGCCGAAAGCATGACCGCCTGGGGCAGGTAGGGCTCCTCCGTGCGGATGAAGGGCGGCATCAGTGAGAGCAGGAACACAATCAGCATGATGTTGGAGGCCTGCAGAACCACGGCGCCCCAAAAAATCTTCCGGAATGTGAAGCGCTCCTGGCCGGAGCCCAGCCCCTCACGCGCGGCCGAATCACTGGCTGCAGAGAGATCAAGCGCGCCCGAGCGCCAGCTCTGAAGGCCGAACCACCCCAATACCAGTGCGGAGACCACCTGAAGCACGTTGTATGCCGCAGGGGAATTGGCTATCAGGGCGCCAAGCCCCGTAGCGGAAAGCGCTGACATTAATGAACACCCCAAACACGTGCCGAGCGGAGACGCCAAAACGCACTTCATGCCGCCGCGGAATCCGCTTGCAATCGTGTAGAGCACGCCAGATCCCGGCGTGATGCAGGCAACGAAAGAAACGAAGAGATATAGCGCAATGCTCTTGTCCATGGCTCTCGGGGTCCAATTCGATGGTTCAGGTTCGAGCGTTAAATGCCGGACGAAGAAAGCGAAAAGATGGACTTAATTTCGTCGTCTGTCAGGTCACCGATCCAGGATTCGCCGACACCGACGGCAAGGTCGGCCAACTCACGCTTTTTCTTAAGCATTTCGTTCACCTTTTCTTCAAAGGTGCCGGCCGTGATGAAGCGATAGACCACCACATCCCGGCGCTGACCGATTCGCCATGCCCGGTCCGAGGCCTGATCTTCTACAGCCGGATTCCACCAAAGGTCATAGTGAATGACGGCGGAGGCGGCGGTGAGGTTCAGACCCGTGCCGCCCGCCTTGAGCGACAAAATGAAGATTTCCGAGTCCGGGTTGTTCTGGAAGGCATCTACCATTTCCATGCGCTTGGCTGCGGGCACGCCGCCATGGAGAAATTCGGGCTTGCGGCCCGTAGCGTCTTCAATCCATCGAACCAGGCGTTCCCCCATTTCGCGGAACTGCGTAAAGACAAGGGCCTTGCGTCCGGACTGGCGGCAGCGGCGAAGGAGCTCGAGGAGCGCTTCAGCTTTGCCGGAGTCGGGTTTATCGACAAATTCTTTTTGGAACTGCGAGGGCGAATTGGAGATCTGCTTAAGGTTAAGAATCATGCGCAGAATCTGTCCGCGGCGTGAGAGCCGCGCCTGCGCCGCATGGAGCCTGTCGCCCGCGGCTTCCTGCTCCCGGGATTCGCGGTCAAGCGTTTCGAGCGACTCCAGATTGGCCTTGAGGCATTCTTCATAGAGCGCCACCTGCTTGGGCGTGAGCGTCGTGAAGTAGTCAACCACATTCTTTTCGGGCAGTTCATCCAGAATTCCCGGATCCGTCTTCACGCGGCGGAGGAGAAATGGCGACGTAATGCGGCGGAACCGGTCAATCGCTGCGCGGTCGCGGTGCTCTTCAATCGGCATGACAAAATCACGTCGGAACTGCGCGGGCGACCCCAAGAGGCCGGGCTCCACAATAGAAAAAATGGACCAGTACTCTGCGAGCCGGTTTTCAACCGGCGTGCCCGTGAGCGCGATGACGGAATCAGCAGGAAATTCCTGTGCGGCTTTTGCCTGGCCGGTTTTGGCGTTCTTTACCGCCTGGGCTTCGTCGAGCACCAAGAGACGGAACTGCATCTGCGAGAGCTGCGGGAGTTCGCGTTTCAAAATGCCGTAAGACGTGATGATGACGTCAGGGCGGCTGTGGTCGAGCGCAAAGATCGTGCGGTCCTTGCCGTGATAGATCTGCGCCGTGAGGCTGGGCGCAAAGCGCTCAATCTCACGCTCCCAATTGACGAGAAGAGACGCGGGCGCGGCGATCAGAACTTTGCCGCGGTCCAGTTCTCCGCGGGCTTTAAGTTCTGCAACGCAGGCGATGACCTGCACGGTTTTGCCTAGGCCCATGTCGTCAGCCAAAAGGGACCCGAGCCCAAGCATGGCATTCTGAACGAGCCACGAGAAGCCGCGGATCTGATAGGGGCGAAGAACCGCATTGAGTTCCACTGGGGGCGGCAGTTCCTTGACGGCAGCCGATTCGCGAATGCGCTCAAGGAGCGCCTCGGCGGCTTCTACCCGTCGGCCGTTGGAGGACCCTGAAAGCAGGGCGCGGAGCTTGTCCCAGTTGGAAAGTTCCTTCTTCTGAGCTTCCGCCCATTCGGCCACCAAGCGGTCCAGATCTTCCTTAGTGAGGTGAAAGAGCGCGCTCCCGGAGGTGAGGAGTTCTCCCTCTTGATTGATGCGTGCGCGAAGCTCAGCGAGCGTCATGCGTTCGTCGCCCACCGCGATTTCCCAGCGGAAGTCTGCAAGCGCTGCGGCATTGAGCATGCCCTGAGTGGCCAAGCGCTTTTGCATTCTGGCATTGCCGGGCGCCGCCGCCGTGAGGACGATTTCGGGTTTTTCGATCCGCCGCATGCTCTCAGGCAGCACCGCGTCGACACCGCAGGCAGAAAGCTCCGGGAGCTCGGTAAAGAGAAAGTATTCCCAGCGGCTGCGCTCAATCCGGCTCGGCAGATCGAAGTTCGGACCGAATTCAGCAAAAAGCGGGTAATCCGCCGCCAGAAGCTTCAGGGCCTCACGAACAATGCTGTTGGGGCCGGCCGTAATCCCATCGGGGCCATCCCAGTCGGCGAGCGTGAGCGGTTCACCCTTGCGCGGACCTTGCCGCGGGGGAAGACTGAGCGTGAGCTTCAGTGCGCCGTTTTCGAGTACGCCCGTCAGGAGGAGCTTAGCCGGAAGCGCCGCGCCGGCGATGGGGAGTGCGAAAAACCCCGCCAAAACGTTTTTCAGGTCCGGCAGCGATGCTACATTAGGCGCAAACCCTTCGCCGGTGAGCGTACTGCGCACGCGGCGCCCGACGAGGTGACGCGCGATCTCCCGATTTCGCTTGGACGTATGCCGCATGAGCGAAGTAATGAGGAGCGTGAGCGCAAGATAAACGCCCGCATAGGGCGCGTCGGGGTGAGTGCTCAAGCCGGCAAAGGCTCGGCACTGCGGTGCGAGCGGCTGCAGGGGGAGGAGCGGTCCGATTAAAGCACTCACCTGCGCGAGGAGGTTCTTTACGCCCGGCGCATTCAGTGCCGGATGCCAATAGACACACATGCCGTCGGCGGACTGATCCGCAGCGTCGGATTCGTAATGCGCCGGGGCAGGGAGCGGCAGCACAGCGCGGGCCGCCAAAATCTGCGCAGCCGCTTCAGCGAGCGCGCGCCAGACGACAAACGAGGCATCCGCCCCCGCCAGATCCCGGCGGGTCGGGATCAGAAGCGCCATGATCATGTCGCCGCTTTCCTCGGCCCAATGGATCGACTGGTCTTCCGTCTGCAGGGCAAACACAATGCGGTCCCAGGTGTGGTGCCCTGAGAGGAGCTTCAAGGAGGGGAGTTCCGCGGACGGCTCCTTCTCAATGGTGGTGAGCAGAAACCGAGTCCATTTGCTGTTGGGAGAAGCGGTACCGAGCCGCTCCTGGCGAGCCTCGCGGCGGGCGAGCATTTTCAGGGCTTCGTCCGCCGTGAGCGATGCTGCCGAGAGGAGGTTCTGCATGAAGGTTCGCGCCTCAATGTCGCCGAACGCGCACCAGGAACGCTTAGCCTGAACAGCAGAGAGCCCAGAGGACGGCAATGCGGAAACGATCGTGGGCGAGAGCATCGGTACACCCGGAGCCTGCCAAAGCCGCAGACGCGTGAGATTAGCCTCTGCGCCCAAGTCCGGAATATCAGCTGGCGCAATGTCTGCGCTCAGCCGAAGCGCATCGTCCTCAAGATTGGCAAAGGGGAAGGTGCCTGTGAGCGCTTCGCCCGCAGCAAAAAGCGGCTCTTGAGCATGGGCGGCCGACGCCGCGTTCGTTTGAGCTTCTGAGAGCGTTTCCGCAGCGGGACCATTGGGAGACTGAGCTGCCGAATGGTTATCGCCCGCGGCTGAAAGCGCTTCATCGGCGCTCTTTTGAAAGTCGATGCCGATAAATTTGAACCAGCGCCCCGGATCGAGCTCCAAATCATGCATGAAAGCGGCAATGAGGAGCGCGCATTCGCTCGACATCATTCCGGGATCAAATTGAATCGAGCCGGGACGGCGCATGAAAATGTCGAGCCCAGAAGCATTAATGGCTTCAAGGAGCGGCGCAGGCAGGTCGCCCGCCCGAAGGCATTCCAGAAGGCCCGGAATCTTGGCTGCAGCTTCAACGATCGGGGCGGCAGCATGCACGGCACCCGGATAGAAATGCATGGCAAGCGTATACGGCTGTCCGCGTGAATTTTTAAGCTTCAGGCGCACTGTTCGGGTAGTGGCATCCCATTCGAGCTTAGCTCCCCGAAGCGAGGCAAGGCGCTCCTCAGCTGCTATCCAGATGCCCGGCTGGGTGTATTGGGGAAAGGATTCCGAAAACGTGCGGAACCACTCATCCGTTTCCCAACTGATGCCGCTCGTGAAGGTCGCCATGCGCGTCGTCCTATGCCTTGGTTTTGTATTTACATTTTTGCTCAGGCGCAATCGGCGTTTCAACGCACTGCCCGGCTGCTGAATCTGAAGCAAAGAGTGCAATTTTAAACCAGGCGCTTCCTCTTGGGGCCGCTCAGCGCTTTGAGTCGGGCGCATTGGCCTTCATGCTTTGATTGTCTTTATGCGTCTAAGATCGACGCAGGCGTGCAGATAATGATCTTGTCAGAAGGAAATAAATCAAAACACGGAGTGAGGAGAGACGCTCTGAGCAGTCGTCTCACCCGACATCCGGAAGGAAAAAAGCAATGCGCAAACGCAGAAGAACGTGTACCACTATTTATCTGGGCAGCAATGACAAGCGCTTTGAGTACGTTACCGACGGCAATGTCAAATTGGCTGATTCGGTCACCATTGAGCGTTGGGTTGTGCGCCTCATGGCCTGCACAAAAGCATGGATGCGGCTCGATGCCGATGGAATGCGGACGATTCACGGCACGCGTATCGAGGGGCTTCTCAATATCGAACTCCAATGGCTGGCGGAACTCACCAAGGCCCGAACCATCGAAAGTGAAGCTTTCAGCGTAGATGACGATGACGACGACGATGACGGCGACGACAAACTCAAGCTGCGTCCGCTCACGGCCCGGGCCATCGTCGCTGCTGAAAAGGATCTCGATAAGCGCTTTGCCGATTTTGAAGTCGCCGGGGAAGCGGTGACATGCGTCTGGGAGGATGAAGATTTTGGTTCGCTCGGAAAAGATATCCCGCAGCGCTTGAAGCAGCTGGGCTTTAAACGCACGGCACCGCGGGCGCTCGAATTCTGCCGAAAATTGGTCTTCGGCAATGGCGATATCTCAACAGCGGAGGCGTCTGCGGAGGACATGGTTGCCGGGCTGCCTTCCACTTTCGGCCGGAACATCCGTCTCATTGCCGAAGCTTTTGATCTGACCCGTGATGAGCTTGAAACGCTGGCCTTTCTGGCGGTCGTCAAACATTTTGCCGGACTGCGCTCTATTTGCAATGCCTATGACTATGAGCGCCGCGGACTTGACTTGGTGGTTGAAGTGCTTTCGGCCGCATTCGGCCGCAAAGTCAGCAAAACTGTTTTTTCAAAATCGAAAACATTGTGGAATACCGGACTGATCAGCGGCATTAACAGCAGGACCCCGGATTTTGAAGATCAGATTAGCTTTCTCGATGACGGGGATTTGCTCGACACCATCTTTACGATTCCGCAGACGCTCGAGGAGATGTTTGCGCATGCCGTCACCGCGGCGCCGCAGTCCATCTTGACGCTCAAGGACTTCAGCCATCAGCCGGAAATTGAATCCTACCTGCTGCCCTACCTTAAAAAAGCTTTGGCAGAGCACCGGCAGGGCGTCAACGTGCTCCTTTACGGTCCCCCGGGAACGGGCAAAACGGAGCTCGCTCGCCTGCTGGCCAAAGAAACGGGGTCGGCGCTCTATGAAGTGAGTCCCAAAAGCGGGCCGGACAACGGTTATCGCAGCGACAAAAACAATCGCCTGACGCGGTGGCACTGCGGGGAACGACTCTTTGCCAACACGTCTCAGACGATGCTTCTGCTCGATGAGGCTGATGACGTCTGCAATGCAGGACTCATTTCCGTCTTCGGCATGGCAACGACCGCCCGCACCAATAAAGCTGAGCTCAATAAGACGCTCGAGACGGCGCCGGTGCCTACGATTTGGGCCTGCAATTCCACCGAGTCCATGGATCCCGCTCTGATGCGCCGATTCGATGTGGTGCTCGAAATTCCGATTCCGCCCGAAAGCGTGCGCCGGCGCATCTGCCGCAAGGCGTTTGACGGCGCCGTGTCAGAACACTTCATTGACCGCTGCGCGGCCTGCGAAGAACTGTCACCCGGCGTTGCCGCCAGAACGGCCGGCGTAGTGAAGACTTTGTCGGGCGAGGTGGATGCGGATGAAACAGCTGAAAAACTCATTAACGCTACCCTCATGGCGCAGTTCGGCAAGGAGCTCCCCGCAGCCTTAAACAATGTGTCAGACATGTACAGCACTGCGTTTGTCAATACCGACGCTGATCTTGACGCCATCGCAGAGGGACTCAAACGCACCCGTTCGGGGCGGCTTTGCCTCTACGGGGCGCCCGGGACAGGCAAGTCCGAGTATGTCCGGTGGCTGGCAGCCCGTCTGGATATGCCGCTCGTGATTAAACGCGCGAGCGACCTCTTGTCGCCCTATGTCGGCATGACGGAAAAGCTCATTGCCGCCGCGTTTCACAGTGCTCGCCAGCAGGGGGCGGTGCTCCTCATTGACGAAGCCGACTCGTTCCTTCAGGACCGAGCGAACGCTCGGGCTTCCTGGGAAGTGTCTCAGGTCAATGAGCTCCTCACCCAAATGGAAAGTTTCCCCGGCATCTTCTGCGCCACGACGAATCTCTTCAAAGAGATCGATCGTGCTTCGCTGCGCCGCTTTGATCTGAAGGCCGAATTTCGTCCCATGACGACGAAGCAGACGGTTGAATTTGCGAAATGCTGCGCGGGAAAGCTTGCTCTTGGTGAAATCAGTGCCGCGGATCTTGCCCGGCTCGAGCGGCTCGACGGACTGACCCCGGGCGATTTTGCCGCGGTTCGCCGCGGCGGGCGGTTTAATCCATTAAAGAACACGGCCGATTTCGTGACTCGGCTCGAGGGCGAAGTTGAGATGAAGGAGGAGGGCCGCAAGAAGCCGCAAATCGGTATCTACTAATAATGGATGGACTGCAAGAGGGGATTACACAATGTAACAAATATTAATAAATGCGGCTGGGAATGATTCGTATTTGTGATAATAACATTCAGTTACGTTTGTATTCGGGATTGTATGCATTCGCAGTCCCGAATGAAATCCCTCGAACTATCAGCAAACTACAACATCATGCCTGTCCGTTATCAGACACTCTCAAAATCTGCTCTCGCCGCAGCAGTTGCAGCTGCCTGTGTTTCTTTTCCCGCATGGGCTGAGGAAGATCCGGTCGACCTCGGCGCCGTCACGATCACTGCCACTGACATCAGTACCCGAACCGAACGCAATTCGACCTATAAGTCATCTGCCATGAGTACGACTACCGGGCTGGCGCTGTCGCCTCGGGAAACACCGCAGTCGGTTTCCAACGTCACGATGACCCGAATCGAGGATGAGGGGATTACGGACATGAGTGAAGCCATGCGCAAAACCACCGGCATCACCGTTATTCAGAATTCCGGTACGACTCGCTTTCTCTCGCGCGGTTTTTATGTCGACCAGATTCAGGAAGACGGCGTTTCGTCCACAGTGAGCGGCGGCGCCAGCGGGAACCCATACCGCGACGCCCAATCGCTCACCGATCTGGCGATTTATGACCACATTGAAGTGGTCCGCGGACCGACGGGACTGACGCAGTCAAACGGAGAACCCGGCGGCACTATCAATGCAGTCCGCAAACGCCCGACAGCAGATTTTCAGGCTTCGGCGAGCGCCGAAGTCGGGAGCTGGGATACCTATCGTACCGTGGGCGACATCTCCGGAAGTCTCAATGAGGCTCAGACGCTTCGCGGCCGCTTTGTCGGCATCCTCAGCAAAAAAGGCTCCTTCAAAGATGATGTGGGCGAGCAGTCCGGCACGGTGTACGGCATTCTTGAAGCCGACATTGATGAAAACACCTTGGTGACCTTCGGCGCCATTTATCAGAAGAAATCCGAAACCCCCGATTTTTTCGGACTTCCGCTCGACGTTAACGGGAATTCACTCAACCTTCCGAAGGAAACGTATCTGGGGCTGGACTGGACAAAGACCCACTACAACAAAACCAATCTTTTCGCCGAATTGGAGCACTACTTCAATGACGAGTTGCGCATTGTCGCCAAAGCAAATTATCTGCGCTACGACTCTGACACCGTTCTCGGGGCGCTTGTCGGTCCCGCTGCAGGCTGTGATCCCGAGCATCCGTTGGGCCAAATGAATAATCATCAAAATTATGACAATTCCGGATGGCAGGCAGCCGGGGTCCTCAATGTGAACGGCGTCTATCCGCTTTTCGGGCGCAAACATGATGTGTTTCTTACTGCCAACCTGAATCGAGAACACAGTGATTCAACCTGGCGGCGAGTTTGGGACGACACTCCTTTTGACATCACGGATTTCACCGGCAGCGAAATTGCGGAACCCGATTGGGGCAACGATTCAATTCTCAAGAATCGTACAAGCTACGACGCGGATCGAACCGATCTGGGTCTGCTGCTCGGCACCCGCTACAACCTGACGGACGAGTGGCACATTATTGCCGGCGCCCGTTATGCCAAATTCAAGTCGCGCGGGCACACATACTGGCAGATTTGGAATGGCAAGCCGGATCCCGACGGTACAACAACTTCCGAACAAACCACAACCCACCTGACGCCGTACGGCGGCGTCACATGGGATTTCGCCAAATCCTCGAGTCTGTATTTCAGCTACACCGAAATCTTCAAGCCTCAGTCGGATCGTGATGCTTCCGGAAACTTCCTCGATCCTTTGGTCGGCGAAAACTATGAACTCGGGCTGAAGTCCGAGTGGTTTGACCGCAAGCTCAACACCTCGATTGCGATCTTTCATTTGTCGCAGAAAAACCGCGCGTATTACCCCGATCCGAAGAGCGACATTGCCATTGCGCTCGGCGAAGTCGTGAGCCGCGGCGTAGAGCTTGAAGCCAGCGGGGAAATTCTGCCCGGCTGGAATGTTTTTGCCGGATACACCTTCAACACTTCATCATACGAACATGATCCTTCTAAAGAAGGCGACACCTACAGTCCCTATACAGCCAAACACATTCTGAGGGCTTATACGACCTTTGAGCTCCCCGGACCGGCCTACCGCTGGACGGTCGGGGCCGGCGCGCAGGTTCAAAGCCGAACCAAAAACACGATTAACAAATACCCCTACACGCTGGAGCAGGGCGGCTTTGTTGTTTACGACGCTTCGGTCCACTACAAAATCACCGACAAGATCAAAGCAAGCTTCATCGTCAACAATATCTTTGACCGTCGGTATTTTCTCAACGTGAACAACCGCGCCCTCAGCATGAACAGCTATTACGGTGATCCGCGCAATTTCCTGCTGCGCATCTCGGCCGAATACTGATGAACCCTCCTGCCTAGGGGACCAGAGCCCGTGATCCCAAAAGGATTGCGGGCTCAGCGTGTTCCCTGCAACCGTCACCCGCCCTTCGTTTATGAATCTGCTGCGCAACTTTTACCGACTCGCCGCTCCGTTCTGGCTCACGCGTCAAAGCTGGAAAGCCTGGCTGGCTTTGGGATCTGCGATTGCATGCTCGCTCTTATTTGTTCAGGTCGTCGTCCTGGTGGCGCGATGGCAGAAGGCCTTTTTCGATGCCTTGTCCAATTTCGGCGCCAAGGAAATCCCTCAGCTGCTCCTTGAATATCTCCTTTACCTCGCGGCAATGACGGCGCTCATTGTCATTGGCAACTGGATTCTCAAGCGGCTCAAGTTTGCCTGGCGTGAGCACATGACCGTTGCGTTCGAACGCCGCTGGCTTTCTGAACATCGTCAGTATCGTCTGCAGCTCTCTGGAGAACCGGACAATCCCGATCAGCGAATTGCCGAGGACTTGTGGCTGCTCTCGGAACTGACGCTCAATCTCGTCAAAAGTTTCTGTCAGACCATGGCGCGTCTCATTTCGTTTATCGGACTGCTGTGGGCTGCCTCAGGCGTACAGAAAGCCGTCATCGGCGGAGTGGAAATAGAAATTTCCGGTTATCTCGTCTGGTGCGCTCTCGGTTTTTCCGTCGTCTCTACTTTGCTGATGCACTGGGTCGGCAATCCCTTGAGGGCGCTTAATGTGACGCGTCAGCATACGGAAGCGGACTACCGTTCTGCATTGCTGCTCATTCGAGAAAATGCTGCCGAGATCGCCTTTATGAACGGAGAAGAGACGGACCGCATGAGGCTGCGGGACGCGTTCCGGCATATTCGAAAGAATTGGCGCGCGCTGATTAAGCGGGAAGTGAAGGTCGAAACTTTTACGGCGCTGCAAATGCGGCTGACGTGGTTCATTCCCATCGCTGCAACCCTGCCGCTCTACCTGCAGAAAAGCATCACGCTCGGCGGCATGATGCAGGCTCAGACGGCATTTTCAAATGTGGTCGACGGATTCGATTGGTTCATCAACTCCTACCGCAATCTGATTCTGCTGGCCGCTGTTGTGGATCGTCTGTCCGGGTTCCAAAGCGCTATGGATAAATTGCCGGAGGCGCCCGAAAGCGAACGTGTTGATGACGCCGTGCTGAAGCTTGAAAATGTCACGCTCATGAGACCGAATGCGGGCGTCCTCGCCGCCGGCATTCAAGGCGAATTCCGCCGCCCCGGCTGGGTGCGGATCAGCGGGCCGAGCGGCACCGGCAAAACGACGCTTTTGCGAAGCATCGCCGGCCTGTGGCCTTGGCGTACCGGGAAAATCACGCTCTCGTGCGGCGCCTTTTTTGTTCCCCAGAAACCCTACCTGCCTAAAGGCACGCTGAGATCCGTTCTGAGTTACCCGAACCCTAAGGTGAAGAACGGCGCTGAGCTCAAGCGCGTATTAAGGCTGGTTGGTCTCCCTCAGCTCGAGAACGAACTCGACAAGCCCATGGATTGGGGCAAACGGCTTTCCGGCGGCGAAACACAAAGAGTGTCCGCAGCGCGGGTGCTTTTGTGCCGGCCCAAAATGGTTTTTCTCGACGAACCGACTGGTCAGCTCGACTCACGCTCAGCAGAGGCACTTTTGCGGGTGCTTCAGAGTGAACTCCCGGATACGCACTTTTTTGTCATTGCGCATCAGAATGAGGTCGATCAATTAGGCGCTCGAACGTTTGAACTTCATCCTGCAGCGGGTGCTGCCGGTTAAATGAAACAACTGCAGGGACGCGAAATGAAATTGGGGCGCCCCGAAGGATGCCTTCGAGCCGCCCCAGTTTTTTTGGAATCAGGAAGCTTCTGATCAGATCACATCAGGTAAATCGCGGTCGACATGCAGATGATTGCCATCGCAACGGAGAGCGAATTCAAATTAGCCGCTTTGCCAAGATCTCCCTCAAGGGCTGCGGTGTAAATCAGGTTCATGGCCGGAACCGGCGCAAAGGCAACCAGCACCATGGCTCGGCGAACGTCGTAATCCCAAGGCAGGCAGTACCAGAAAAAGAGTGCGAGCCCCACCTGAATCACCAGACGCACGGCGAGGATCTTCAGAATGTAAAGAAGATCCTTGAATGTCACCGACAAATTGATCGATTCGCCGATCATGATCATGCAGAGGAACGTGTTGGCGGCAGCGCCGAACCCTGTAACGGTGGTAACCACTTCGGGCAGTTTGATCTCCAAGAGGCAAAGCACCACCATAAAGAGGAAAGCGACGATCGGTCCGGAGTGGAGGAGGTTGTAGCAAATGCGCTTAGCCATTGAAAGCCAGGACGTTTTCGAACGCATGCTTTCAATGATTGCGTAGGTGCCGCCGGCCGCCATCACCGCGTTGCCGACGTCGGCCATTAAGGTCGTCACCAGTCCGCTCGTCGGGAGAAACGCCTGAACATAGGGCACGGCAAAAGGTCCGATCGAGAGGCCGCAGGTATTGAGCCGGCGAAAATCCCGCTCATCTTTATCCGCAGCACGCATCGTCCAAAGAAAGGCCACAATGAGAAAGGCGATGTTGGCGAGAAAGCCAAAGAGCGCAATCAAGGCCATTTCGCCGCCGATGGTTGTGCAGGGCAGCGTCACAAACATCACCAAGCCGCTGATTGCCTGAAAAGCCTCGGGCTTTAAGACGTTGAATTTTCGCAGACACCAACCGAGCGTAATGAAGGAGATAAAGGCAACGACCTTATAGAAACTCGGATCCATGATGACGACAGTGAGCGCCCGCAGGCACTTCGAAGAAACTAGCGGTGAGTGACAACAAACACTGAAGCGGCTTGGGTCAAGCACCGTGCCCCACGCTTTCAGCATCTCAAACTTAAGCGCATCATTATCGGCGTTTCTGCGCTCTTTTGCCTCATTCCGCCGGAGGAGGTCCGATTGACGCTGGTCACATTGCAGCATCGGCCGGAATACTGAAGCCGCCGCTAGAACGCTTGCAAAACAAACGGCTCACGTCCCAAAGCGCAAAAACCTCCGCAGAAAGGAGTCTGCGGAGGTCTCTTTGAACGAGCACGAATGAGTGTTAAACCTTATCCGTGCCGATTCACTGCTCGAACCGTGCCGGCGGTCAGCTCAGCAGCAAAGCGTTCAGCCGCTTGAGGAACCCTGACGGGTCTTTAAGCGACCCTTCTTCAGCGAGGAGCGCCTGATCGAGGAGCACTGCAGCCCATTCGCTGAATTTCGCCGGATCCGTTTCCTTGAGGGCCTTCTGCACCAGCGGATTTTCCACGTTGACTTCCAGCGTGTACTTTTCTTCCGGCACCGTCTGACCGGCGGCTTCGAGCATGCGGCGCATCTGCTGCGTGAGCATCTGATCGTGAGCGCCGACCACGCATGTGGCGGAGTCCACCAGACGAGCAGAGGCCTTCACGTCGGCAACACGGTCGCCGAGCGCGGCCTTAAAGCGCGCTACCGCAGCGTCTTCATCCGCTTTCGAAGTTTCAACGGCCTGTTCAGCTTCGCCGTCCTTAGTTTTGATGTCGCCGAGCTCGAGGTCAGCTGCCGTCGCGGAGATGAATTTCTTTCCTTCGAATTCGGTGAGTGAACCCATCATCCACTCATCGATGCGGTCCCAAAGGAGGAGCACCTCAACGTTCTTTTTCTTGAGCCCCTCAAGATAGGGCGAGCCCATCGCCGCTTCGCGGCTGCCCGCGATCAGGTAGTAGATCGCTTTCTGACCTTCGGGCATGCGCTCAAGGTACTGTTTGAGCGTGACGTTTTCGCTGCCCTCCGACGCAGTTGACGCGAAGCGCAGAAGCTTAAGCACAGCTTCGCGGTTGTCCGGATCTTCAACAACGCCTTCCTTCAACACGCGTCCGAACTGCGTCCAGAACGTGATCTCTTTCTCTCCCTCGAGTTTTTCAAACATCGAGAGGCAGCGCTTGGTCAGTGCTTTCTTCAGTTTGGCAGCCGTGCGGCTTTCCTGCAGCAGTTCGCGTGAAACGTTGAGCGGCAGATCGTTCGTATCAACGAGGCCCTTGACGAAACGGAGGTAATTGGGAAGGAACGCTTCAGCACGGTCCATGATGAACACGCGTTCTACGAAGAGCTTCAGCCCCTTTTGCACATCGCGGTTATAAAGATCATAGGGCGCCGTCGACGGGCAGAAGAGGAGCGACGTGTATTCAAGGTCACCTTCCACGCGGTTGTGTGCCCAGCAGAGCGGATCCTGCCAGTCGTGCGTCAGGTGCTTATAGAATTCTTTGTATTGATCATCGGTCACATCTTTGGGCGGAAGCGTCCAAAGCGCCTTGGCGTCATTCACTTGAACCCATTCCGTCGTCTCGGGTTCGCCTTCTTTTTCAGCGGGCTTCGTTTCAAAGAGGTAGACGGGGACCGAAATATGGTCAGAGTACTTCGTGATCGTTTCGCGAAGCGTCCAAGGCATGAGGAATGTCTCTTCGTCCTTCTTCATGTGAAGAATGACGTCGGTGCCGCGTTCAGCACGGGTTGTGAGTTCGCTCGTGAAGGTGCCCGAACCGTCGGATTCCCACTTCACCGCTTCGTTTTCGGCCGCGCCGGCAGCACGAGATACGACCGTTACTTTGTCGGCCACGATAAAGGCCGAGTAAAAGCCCACGCCGAACTGTCCGATCTGCTGCGCATCCTTGGCCTGATCAGCGGAAAGGTGCTCGAGAAAGTCTTCCGTGCCGGACTGCGCAATCGTGCCGAGATGCTGGTTGGCCTGTTCGAGCGTCATGCCGATGCCGTTGTCGGAAATGGTGAGCGTGCCGGCCTCTTTGTCAGCACGGATTCGGACGGCAAAAGCAGGATCGCCCTGAAGGAGTTCAGGGTGCGAAATGGATTCAAACCGCAGCTTATCGATGGCGTCAGATGCGTTCGAGACAAGCTCGCGCAGAAACACCTCTTTGTTGGAGTAGAGCGAGTTGGCGAGGAGCTTAAGGAGCTTGCTCACCTTGGTTTGAAAAGCATGAACTTCTGCAGCCATTTTCTTCTTGTATCTCCGAAAAATGCTTTTGGGCGGGCTTCTCATGTATTCACGTCCTCACGCAGAGCGCCGAAAAGCCCGATCAATAGGGGCTATATGGGGACGGCTTCTTGATTTTCAAGTCCTGCGGCATAGAGATGCTGCGCTGTTCGGTCAGGGCGCATGGAAAAGAAGGCAGCGCTTCAGAAAAACGCCGTTCGAAAAAAAGCGGTCTCAACCGCAAGGGCAGACCGCTTTCAAGAGATCAATGCTCGGAAATTTAGCCTTAAAGGCTTATTTATCAGAACTTATGCACGATGCCCGCAGTGAACTGATAAATATCCTCGGCAGTAGCGGGCTTCTGGGCCTCATAGGCGCTCGAATTGTTCGAATGGATCCAGCCGGCGGCCGTATAAAGCGTCGTGCGGCGGCTGAGCGAATATGTATAGCCGACGGCAGTCTGGCAGGTTTTCATCGAGATTGCGCTGTCGCGGCTCGCTTCGAAATCGCCGTACCCGAAAGAGGCCTTGAACGTACCGCCAAAGAGCGGCACATCTGCGCCGATGTTGACGCCGAAACCGTCAACGCCCGAATCCTGATGGAAGGTCGTCGTCTTCGCGGCATTCGCGTAGTTTTCGAAAATCTGTCCGTAGACAAAGAATTTTGCCCAGCCGGCGTTGTAGTTCGCGCCGAGGTTATAGGAGAACGCGTCGTCAAGCTGAGCTTCATCGGCTGCGGGCTGGGCATGGTTGATGCTTTCAATGCCGGCAGCGACCATCAGCGCTTCATTTTGATAACGCACGGCAGCGCTCAGCATGCGCTCAACGCTCGACTTCCCTTCGACGCCTTTATCGCCGTAGCTTTTCGTGTCGGAACCGAAGGAGTACTGCACCGTGGCGTCAAATCCAGCCCATTTCGGCGTCGTGTAGGCGACAGCATTGTCAATAAACTCGTAGCCGAGCGAAACGACCTGCAGATGGCCGCCGATATCGCCCCAGCCGCAGGAGAACGGACTCACGACGTGACCGAAGCGGGCGTAGGGGCCGTTGCCGCCCACCATGGAGCCCATACGGCCAAATGACAGGTACCCGAAGCTCCCGTCGAGAAAGAGCCGGGCATCGCGGCCGAAGAGCCGGCCGTTCTGCCCCAAAGAGCCCGTGTCGGCGCCAAAACCGTTTTCGAGCACGAAGCCGACCTTAAGACCATTGGCGAGGGTTTCGGTGCCTTTGATGCCAAAACGCGAACCGATGTACTGTCCGGAAGTCATCTGCAGGGCTGCAGAATCCGAACCGTCTGCGTTGGTGCGGTCCTGCCAGGTCAAGCCGTAGTCAAGAACGCCGTAAACCTCAATGTCTGAAGCGGCGGCAGAGAAGGCTGCGCAAAGGAGCGCGGCGGCGAGGAGGGTTTGCTTCTTCATGAGCCTATTCCTTTTTTTCTGGAGACCCCCGGCCGCATGTCGCCATGAAGCTTTCGGGGGGCTGCGGTTTGTTGTTGAAAAGATGAGGAAAAACACAAAAAAACACCCGTTCGAACGGCGCGAAGTCACGCTCGAACGAGTGCTGAGGGCCGAGGCTTATGCAGGCTTAGGCCTCAATGCGGCATGCGTTACGCCTTGGCGAGGTGCTTGCCGACGAGACGGCCGAAGGTGACCGTGCGGCCGCAGGCCACGCCGGTAGCAAGGTTCGGGTAGGTGTTGGCGAAGAAGCCGCCCGAATCGTTGCCGATGACATAGAGACCTGGAATGGGATTGCCGTCCGTGTCGATCGCGTTCATCGTCGTGTCAATGCGGATGCCGTCCATCGTGCAGAGGATGTAGCCCGTGTTTTTGGCGCCGTAGAAGGGTGCCTTCGTAAGCGCAGCCAGACGGTGCGGTTCTTTGCCGTAGTCTTCGTCCTTGCCGTTTTGGGCGAGCGTGTTGTAGCGCTCGACCGTGGCTTTGAGCGTCTTTTCGGGGAGCCCGAGCTTGCGGGCGAGCTCTTCAATCGTGTCGGCCTTCACTACAAAGCCTTTTTCAATCAGACCCGGGAGCATCTTTTCTGCGAAGACGCTCCAGAGAATGTTGGGATCAGCGCCGTTTTCAAAGGGGTGCACGCGCGAGCACCCGTGCATCTTGAACTGCTTGGTCTGTTCGGGCCAATTGGCGTCAAAGAGCGTGTAGTGGCAGTGCCCCTTCTGATATTCGTCAGCGTGAAGAATGTTTTCGTAGGTGCCCGATTCGTTGAAGAAGCGCTTGCCGTCAGCGTTGACCTTGAGCCAAGGCTGAGAGCCGATCCAGAAGAACCCCGAATCGCCCTTCTTGGCGGTTTCGGCGCCGGTCGGCTGATCAATACGCAGCGCGCAGCGGTCAAAGAGCATCGTCGAATGGGTTTCATCCATCGCCGCACCCGCCCAAAGGCAGGCACGAATGCCGTCACCGCGTGCGCCCGGCAGACCGCCGTTGCGGCCGATGACGCGCAGATTCCAGGGCTGAAGGGCTTCGAGCATCTGGTAGTTCTGCGCGTAGCCGCCGGTGGCGACGACCACGCCCTTCTTGGCGATGTAGCGCACAAACTTGCCGTCGCCCGTTTCGGCGATGCAGCCCGTCACGCGGCCCGCCTGCTTTTCAAGCTTCACCATGCGGGTGTTGTAGTCAAAGCGGGCGCCGAGTTTCTTGGCGTAATCAACCAGCACGATGTTGCCGTTAAGCTTCTTGCCGTCTTCGGTCGTCTTGCCGGCCCAGCGAGGAGAGTGGCCGATGGCAAAGTGTTCGTAGCGGGTATGGTCGTCCTTGTCGCCTGATTCATGCCAGAGCTCGACGCCGCGTTCGGCGAGACGGTCGCCGTACCAGTCAACGACGGCGCCCGACTGCTCGCAGAAGACCTTGACGAGGTCCTGATTGATGTGGCCGGCCGCGTACTGGGTCATCATCGTCACGAAATCAAACTTATCGATCTTCGTGCCCCAGGCCTTTTGATAGCGGGAGTCGAGACCGCCCACGTCGCCGCGCACGCCGGTGCCCGTCGAGAAACGATCGATGCCGATCACCTTGGCGCCTTCTTCGGCAGCCGCGCAGACCGCAAAGAGACCGCCCGTGCCGCAGCCGACAACGAGCACATCGGTGGTATAGGTCGCGGTGATGCTCTTTTCAGCAATCTCAGGCGCCTTGCCGAGCCAATCGCCCGAATCCGCATCGGCATCGGCGCCGTTAGAGACGACTTCAACGGGGATTTCACCCTTGGCCTGCGCAATGCACTTGCCGGCGGCCTTCATGACGGCATTCGACGTGATGGAAGCGCCCGAAACGACATCAATCTGAGCGGATTGGGCCGCCATGAGCGAAGACTTGAGTCGTTCGGCAGCCGCCTGACCGATGGACGGGGTCTCGTGGGCAACATTGAGAACGACATCCGTGATGCGGTTTTCGTCAAAGGTCATCGTAACGACGATGTCGCCGATGCCGGCTGCCTTGGCCGAATAAGTGCCCGGGATATAAAGCCCCTTGGCGGGTTTGGCGGCCAGGGCGGCCGTGGAGACGGTCGAGACGGCCAGCGTCGCGCCGCCGGCAAGACCCGTTCTCAGGAACGAACGACGAGAGAGATTCGACATGTATCTTCCTTGATGCTTCAAATATTCGTGACCTCGAAAGGCCATCGGAGGTGTTCGCAGGGAATGCGCGCTCGGCGCAGGACCGCGTCGGGTCTTCCACGGCCCAAAGCGGTTGGATGCACGCATGATGGGACTGCGGGTTGTACACAGGTCAAGAGGTAAAATACCAAACGAGATCATCGAATCGTTCGATACAATCGAACGTAGATGACGGTGCACGTCAGTCCGAAGACGGACGGAGGACAACAAGGAATCTCTTGAATTTACTTAAAATATTGACGAACATGCGGCGATATGCTGCTCAATAGGGCGCTCGATCTGTAGACTTCGCACGCCGGAGCGCTTTTGGCCGCTAAATGTTCAGCTTTCCCGATGGAGACTATGCAACATGTCTGAAATCCCAAAGAAATCAAAGCCTATTTCAGTCAGACGGTATCGCATTGGGGACTACGCCCACTACATGGGGGTAGGGCGCGACTTTTTGAAGCATTATGAAAAATGCGGTCTCCTCAGTGCGGATCACCACGACAACGGCTACCGTCACTTTGGCTTTGAACAGTCGAGTCTCATTTTGGAATGCATGCGGCTGCGCAACTGCGGCTATACCGTCCGTGAAATGGGCGGCATGCTTCGTGATTTGTCGGGCGTGGAAGTGCGCCAATCCCTGCATGAGGCGAGGGAAGCACTCGAAAAGCGCATCAAACACACGCAGGCGATTGCGGCAGAAATCGAGCGCCTTGAGGAATGGTTCGATATCCGGCAGAGCCAGCCCGAAGATTGGGAGGTCACTTCAGCTGAAGGGCGTTACTATCTGCCGCACGCCAACGGATCCCAGTTTCTCGAGGATGAGCGGATCTATGAAATTCTGCCGCAGTGGCTCGACTGGCTCTCGGTTGTAAAGTCTTCGCTTAAGTTCAATGCGCCCGATCAGGCTGGCAACGGTTTTTCATATCAATGGGGGCTTTCCGTTGAGGCGTCAAAAGCAGAGCGCTGCGGCATACCGATCAACGGTGCTGTTCAATTCATACCGCCCGAGAAGGTGTTCGTCTATCACTTCGGCGGTCTTGGCCGGCTCAAGGTTCTCGAACGCCTTGCCAACGGCACTCATCCGCTCTTTGAAGTGCTTCAATCGCTCAATCTCTGTATCACGGGCGACTGCTTCATGGATATCTTTATGACGGCAAACCGCAAAGCGGGCGGCGAAGGCTACGGAGTATTTCGAATTCCAGTGGAGCCGAAAGCATCGCCTGACGCAAAGTCGATCGGCGAAATGAAATGCGCCATTTAAAGCATTCCCTGCAGTGAAAGCCGCTCATTAGTAATGAGTGCATTAAAACGCAGCAATCCTCACACCGTCTCCAAAGGCGGGTATTCGTGCAGGTCACTCTTTAAGAGCGCCATCAATCGGCTGTTAATGAAAAGTTTTTCTCGGCCTGCCGCAGCGGAGTGCAGAATGCCGGCTTGAGTGAGTAAATTGAGGTATTTCATTGCGGTCTGCCGTTTTGCAATACCTGCCTCAGTCAATGCGGCAATTCGACAGCAGGGACGCATAAAAATGATTTGCACTAACTCAGGCGAATAAACGCCTTTGAGCAAAGGACTCGCTTCTATAAAACAGGTTGTCTCGCGCTTTAACCTGGTAATAGCTTCAGCTTTTAGGCAGGTCCAAAGAGCGGTCTCTTCAACAGCCTGAAGCATGAAAAGAATCCAGTCCTCCCAAGCCCCTTCTTTTGTGACGTTGAGAAGAGCGGCATAGTATTTGAGTTTATGCCGGATGATATATCTTGACAAATACAGAACAGGCTGGCTGAGAAGCCCGCTCTCAGCTAAATAGAGAATATTCAGGATCCGCCCCGTACGGCCGTTCCCGTCCGAAAAAGGATGAATGGCTTCGAACTGATAGTGCGCAATCGCCATTTTGACCAGCGGATCCATTTCGCTTGGTGAATGCAGGAATTCGACAAGGTTGTGCAATTTTTCCAAAATAAGCGCTTCTCCAGCGGGCGGCGTATAAATTACCTGACCGGAAGAAGCTGACGCAATGCAGGTTCCGTTAAGTTTTCTTACGGACACCTTTGAGCCGCGCAGCGTACTTGAGACGGCAGTCATCGTCCGCAAAGAAAGCGGACAACGCTTCAGACTGTCCATTCCTTTCCAAAGTGCCTGCCGATACCGCAGCACCTCTTTGGCGGCATCATCTGCCTGCGAGTCTGCATCTAGATACTTGAACAGGTTGTCCGTCGCCGCAGCGATATTTTCAATTTCGCTTGAAGCTTGGGCTTCCAGAACAGGAATAATTTGGACAAAGATCTCCTTCTCTGGGAGAAGCCTCACCGTCTGATGAAGGCGCTCTAGAGCCACGCGGGATTGGGTTGTCTGGCGGAAGATCTTTGCCGTCTCCCTAAATGGAGGCGGAAGCTCCGGAAGATTGTTATAGGGGCTGGCAGGTTTCCACATGGCAGTTTGATGTTTAAAAAGTATCAGACCTTCGACAAGAGGCCTTTTATATGTCGAAAATTGGAGCATCCATGAACATATCCGCGGTCATCTGTCGAAAAAAAACGCAAATCATCGACAGGTCGTTCAAAGCGGAGCGGCTTACCGGATGCCGTCAATCCTGATCGTGCATCGATGTCATTATGCAATGGGCGCTTCGTCGCAGCAGCATGTCAGCACATGACTCGAGCAATTCGCGGCGCGGATTTCGAAGAGAGAGCAATGGCAGAGAGCCGCTGCAATGCGCTGGTCGTTACCGCCCGGCATCTTTTCACTGCCGCTCATAGAAGTATTGTTCATTAAACCGGAGGAATTGTTCAAAAGCTTTGAGAGAGAACAGCGTTTAGACACAATAAAGACATAATGCTCATGCCGAATAGAACTTCGAATGGCCGACGGTATGACTGCCAGCTGTCCCTCTCTAATATTGGCTTTGGTCTTCTCAAACGCCGCGAGACGGCCCGATCGTTCTCGAATGACTCGTTCAGCCTGTTTTTCATCGCCAAAGAATGAGCCTGCCCGGAATAATACTGTTTGAGCAGAGCCTCGCACATCAAAGCGCTTAACGGTTATGCCTTCGGCATCAAGCCGTTCTTTTGCCGCATCCGGATTGAATCCCCTTTAATCATTGAGCTCCAATACGAGACATATTCCCGCATACATCCGCCTTATAAGACGGCATCAGCACTTACGCGGGCTTATTAAGAAAGCAAGCAGCGCATTCCAAATGCTTCTCCGCCGAATGCAAAAGTTCAATTGCAGACACTCCGCCGCTTTATCGCCGATGATGAGAGCATTTTCAATTCGGGGCAATGGGATGAATGGATTCCCCATAACATTATTCTCCTTTGAGCTGAATGATTTGATCAGCCAGCGGATACAGAAATGCCTGATGCGTGACGAGCACGATGACGGTATGAGGAAGCTCTTTGCCAAGCAGTTCAATCATTTCACGTGCGTTGACCGGATCCAGCCCGCTGGTCATCTCATCGAGGAGCAGAACATCGGGCTTCGCAATCAGCGCGCGCAGCAGCGAAAGCCGCTGAACCTCACCGCCCGAGAGTACGGTTGACCAGTCCGCGCTTTCGCGGAGCTTATCCGTCAGATGCGTGAGGCGGGCTTTGGAAAGGAGCGCTGCGGCCCTTTCGTCGGTGAGTTCATCGGGGGCTTTAGGATAGGCCAGCGCATCAAACAGTTCGCCTTTGGGGAGATAGGGGGTTTGAGGCATCCAAAGCACGCTGCCGCCGCAGCGGATACAGCCCGTGAAGCTCTCTGAAAAGCTCGCAAGCACGCGCAGCAGCGTGGTTTTGCCGATGCCAGAGGGGCCGGCAATAATGGCGAGGGACCCCGGCTTCAGGCTGAAGGAAACAGGAATCTCAGCATTCAGGGCGGCAGCCCGCCCGCGCGGAATTTTGAGGAGGATATCCGCAGAAAGGCCATCAGAACGCTTGCTGTCTGCGCTGTTGTGCGCTTGAATTTGCCGGCGAGTGTGATCTGCCTGCGTCAGTCCGGACTCCAAACGCTCCAGACGCTCATAAGCAGCGGCGAGTGCTGCCAGCTCTTCGTAGGACATGATGATCCATGAAAGTGACCTTGCAACATCATTAAAGGCTCCGCGTATTTGCATTAAGCCGCCGAGCTGGATTACTCCGGCCAAAAAACTCGGCAGCGCAAAGAAGATCGGAGCGAGATGCGTGAATTGGCCGATGCCGACGGTAAAGAGATTGAGATCTCTTTTGCGCTTAACCAAAGCAATCAAGACACGCAAAAGCTGATGGAAGCGCTCGGAAAGACTGGCCTCTTCGACAGACTCTGCATGTGCGCCGGCGATGGCATCGGCATGACGGCGCTTCTCCATAAGCGCAGCGCGCAGGTTGGCTTCCATATGCTGAGCATTGATGTTGAGCGGTTTGAGCTTTCGGCCGATGAGATGCGTCAGTCCGGAAGCGACAATCGTATAGAGAACGCAGACCCAGAACATGTAGCCCGGGATCGTGAAGCCCCACACTTCGGCCGAGCCCGAGAGCTGCCAGAGGATGACGGAAAAGCTTCCGACCGTCAGCAGCGAATCGTAGAGACTGACGGCAAGGCTGACGGATAAGCTGACGACAAGACGGACGTCTTCAGCGATGCGTTGGTCGGGGTTATCAGGTTCTTCACCGCTCTCGCGAAGCAGGTAATGAGCGCTTTGCGGTGAAAGCCAGCGTTTGAAGAAAACTTCGGTCAGGTCGCGGCGCAGCGCAAGCATCAGCCGATCTTTGATGTAGCCCGCCCAGACTAAAAGGATGATGATGGCCGCAGCCAGACCGATGAAATAAAAGAGTTCGCGAAAGATCGCTGCTTTATTCACCGCCTGGAGCGCATTGAAGAACCGGCCGTTCCAATCGTTGTAGAGAACAGCCAGCTTAATGTTGACTGCATAGGCGGCAAGCACAAGAGCAGCCAGCGCCCAGATTCGCCATTGAGTACGGCTGAAAAGACGGGCAGCGATCAGGCGGCGCAGGCCATTGGGCGCTATGGGTGTCCGCATGTCAGCGAATTAATAGAGGTTAATGCCGAACAGGTCTGCCGCAAAGTCGACACCGATGTGAGGCATGCGGCAGGAACCGTCAAAAGGCGATCGGCTCATCGGAGGCATCGGAGGAAGCGGAGCATGGCTTTGCTCATCCGAGGAGTCGATCGCGCATTGGAAAGTGCTTAGAACTGCGCCGAGAGCCACAGGCGGACGCCGCGGCCGCTGCCGTAGGAGCCGTTCAGCATCCGGTATTCCTTGTCAAAAAGGTTTACCACGGCGATGCCGGCCTGCAGGTTAGCCAGGTCGGCGACCTTTGGGGACCATTCCGCACCGAGCGAGTGTGTGAGGAAGCTTGAGAAATGCAGATTTTTTCCGGTCGCACGGTCCTCCACACTGCTTTCGCCGCCTTTGCTCCAGTGAGCTCGATACCAAACATTGATCGCCTGAGCGGGGAACGCATAAGCGAGCTTCAGATTGGCGGACTGCGGCGTAATGCCGTTCATGCGCTCGTTGGTCTCTTTGTCGACAGCATGGAGAAGACCGTAGCTCACAGAGGTTGAAAACTGACCTGCCGCATAGGTGCCCGAGAGCTCAATGCCTTTGCGGACAACATGGCCGACGTTTTGCGACGAGTAATAGACGGTGGGCGGTGTTGTAGGCTCAAACCAACCCTTGGGCGCAATGAAATCCTTGACGTCGTCATAGAAAAAGACCGCTTTGGCGAAAAGATGGTCATCGCTGCCGAAGACGCCGTCAGCCTTGAAGCTGGAACCCGCCTCATAGTTGAGCGACTTCTCGGGCTTTAAATCCGGATTGGGCACGACAACGGTATGGGTTCCGGGCCAAACCATCGAAAAATAGAGTTCATCGAGGATCGGCGGGCGGTAGCCGGTATTGACTGAAGCCCAAAGGCTCACCGGCTTCGCCGGCTTCACTGTAAGCGTCAGACCCGGCGTGAACTTTGAATCCGAAACAGAGGCGAATCCGGTATTGGATTCGCGCTTATAGTAGTTCCAGCGAAGCACGGGCGTGAGCGCAAGGTAATCGGTAATCGCGTACTGATCCTGGATAAACAGCCCCGCATCGACAGCATCTGAATCCGGCCGACTGGGCGCATTGACCCAATGTCCGCTGCTGTCCGCTTCAACACCGCTTTGAGATTTTTTATAGATGTCGCCGCCCACGGTGAGCGCATGCTGCCCGGCAGCCGAAAATTCGAACGTGTTCTGCAGATTGCCGCCGATTGAATCAAAATTGTTCTGCGCCTTCTTAATGCCGCTGTCAAAGCTGAAGGTTGAATCGACATACTGCACGGCAGCGCTCAGATTGAGCAGCGGTCCGCTGTTGAAATCCCATTTGCCGGTAATGCGGTTCTGTTTGTTTTTATAGAACCAGCGGTCTTGACGCCCCCATTCGTCTTGGGCTTCATCAAAGTTGTAGGCGAGTGAGAAGGCCATTTCATCCGTCGGCAGCGCGGAAACTTTGGCGATGACGGAGGTGTATTCGGCATCCGAATTATTGTCGATTCGCCGGCCGCTCGAGTTCTTCACATTGCCCGAATCCCGGCGATTGACGCCCACGAGTACGTCCCAAATATCATGACGGCCGAAGACATATGCGCTTTTCTGCCATTCCTTGGTGTCAGAGGCGTAGCCGGTCTTTACCTTCACGCCGTAGTTTTTGTCCGTACCGGCCAGAAAATCTGCAGCCGACTTAGTCGTCACAGAAAGGGTTCCCCCGATGCCGCCGTTGCCGTAGAGGGAACTGCCGCCGCCGCGCTTTACTTCCACCTGCTTAAGCAGTTCCGGATCGATAAAGATGCCGATAAATTGATTGCCGGCGGCAGTGGTGTCGTCCTGCCGAAGGCCGTCCACCAGATAGGTGATCTGATTGGGCTCGGAACCGCGAATACGGATGCGGCTGAACATAACGCTGGAGGACGATTCCACATCGACGTTCGGAATGTCGAGGAGTGTATCCGTAAAGGTCTGAGGCACGGTTTCCTCAATATCCTTCGCCTTAACGACCGAAATGGAAGAGGCCGCCTGCGAAAGCGGCTGTGCGGTACGCGTTGCGGTGACTACAACCGGATCCAATTCCAGATATGCGGCCGATTCCGCCCAGAGACTGCCCGACAGTGCGGAAAGCAGGGCGGCAGCAAGCGGAAGCTGCAGCTGCTGCGTCATCGCCGGTGATAGTGATTTGTGCTTGGACATAAAATACGCTGCAGGAACTTGTTGAGCTCGGCTGCATCCAAAAAGATGAAAATAATTCTCATTACCGCAATGTGTCCAAGACTTCTGGGCCGCCTTGTTCAATTATCCCGTCAGTAAACTAATTTACTTAGAAAACAATACCTTGAATGCGGTATGGGGGTGGTGTTCACGAGAGTAGCTCTCGTTTTTTAGACAGCCTATCACAAAAGCACTCAAAAAAAATGACAGCGTTTGAGACTGCACTTTTATGCATGACGAATAGGGGGCGCCGGGTTTGCATCACCGATGTTGGTTTTCGGCAAGTGCCCATTTATTAGGCAGCCGCAGACGACGCAGACAGCCGCATCCCAACAGAAATCCGCCGCTAATCAACGTTCGGCAGACGGACGCACTCCGCGGATCTGGTAAAAGTACCAATGACAGTATGTAGGAGATAGCCAAGTGATGGCACTACATATAGTGTTTCTTAAGAAATGATACTTCCACGGGATGCGCGTTACTTCTGAAGCACTACCTATATAGAGGTAATTTGCAGCAATCTTTCAGCAGACTCAAGCAGTTCGAATTTCATCTCTCAATTCAATAGAAAAACCCTATCGATTGAAGCGTCAGCTGAGCGTCTTTTTACCTGTACACTTCCCGTCCAACTTCTGGGAAAGATTGCTGCGGGCAGAAGCGGTGGTCGGCACAGCTGTCGAAACAGCGCGTCGCGGCATTTTTTCTCTCAAAGATCAATTCGCTCGAGAGACCGCATCAGACGGCCGAGCGCTCGAGATAAAAAGAATGGAATCCGCGATGTTCAAGGTACTCAAGAAAGACAATACGCTTGAAGACTTCAAGCCGCAGAAGATCGTCGAGGCCATCATGAAGGCAGCCTTCCGCTGCGACAAGCAGATCCCTGACGAAACCATGTTCGCCATGGCGAACTCGATTTCTGAACGTCTGCAGTCGCGCAAAAAGGTGCCCGTGGCCGAACTTCACGAGCTCGTGATCGGTACGCTCGCAACCTTTGGCTTCAAGGATGTTGCGACGTCTTATGCCGAATACCGCTACTACAAGAACAACTACGCGAAGACCTTCGAGCAGCTGCGTCAGGATGCTGATGATGTTCTGCGTCTCGGCGACCGTGAGAATGCCAACTTCGATTCGTCCCTCGTTTCGACGAAGGGTTCGCTCATCAAGGGGTTCCTCACGAAGAGCCTCTATCGTCAGTTCTATCTCTCTGGGCGCGAAAAAGAATTCACTGACCGCGGCGACATCTACATCCACGACATGCGCGACATGATCCTCGGATGCATCAACTGCTGCCTCTTTGACATCGGTTCTATCCTGCGCGGCGGCTTCGAGATGAGCAATGTGCGCTACACCGAACCCAAAACCGTTCTGTCGGCACTGCAGGTGGTGGGCGACATCACGCTCGTCGCGACGGCTCAGCAGTTCGGCGGCTTTACGCTCGCGGAATTGGACAAGGCCCTGCTGCCTTACGTTCTGAAGAGCTGGAAGACGGCGCACGACAAATACATTGAGCTCGGCCTTTCGGAAGAACGGGCCGCAGAACAAAGCGACAAGGATGTCACCCGCGAGCTTGAGCAGGGCTTCCAGTCGCTTGAGCTTAAGCTCAATACCGTGCCGTGCTCGCGCGGTGACTTCGCTTTTACGACGATTTCCTTTGGTCAGTGGAACTTAAAGGACTACGCGCCCTTTGAGCGCAAGTGGCTCTCGAAGATCAACACGGTCATGCTGCAGGTTCGCCGCAACGGCCACGGTCCGCACCATAAGCCCGTGGTCTTCCCGAAGCTCGTCTATCTGTACGATGCGCCGCAGATTGCAGCCGACCAGTATTCGTCCGCGCTCTTCGATGAGGCCGTGAAGACCTCGACCGAATGCATGTATCCGGATTACCTGTCGCTCTCATCGGACTACGGCACGGTTTCGAAGCTCTTCCGCGAACACGGCGTCATTACGAGCCCGATGGGCTGCCGCGCGTATCTCTCGCCCTGGCATGACGAAAAGGGCCGCTATGTGGCAATCGGCCGCTGCAACATCGGCGCTGTGAGCCTCAATATTCCGCTCATCATCCGCCTGGTGCAGCTCGAACATCCTGACAATTGGCGCACCGCTTTCTGGACGGAACTCGACGAGCGTCTGGAAGTAATCCGCGAATTCTTCAAGAAGCGCTACGACATCATCCGCCGCCAGAAGTGCTCTTCAAACCCGCTCGCCTTCACGCAGGGGGGCTTCTATGAGGGCACGAAGGATCCCGACGATGAAGTGGGCGATCTGGTCCGCTACATGACGGCGTCCTTCGGCATCACGGCGCTCGATGAAGCCACCTTCCTCTGGACGGGCAAGCGTCTGCTTGAAGAGGGCGGCGCTTTCTCCGAAGAAGTGCTCCGCCATCTGCAGGCGCGCATCAACGTCTTCAAGAAGGAAGACGGGTGGCTCTATGCGATCTACGGCACGCCCGCCGAAAGCCTCTGCGCGACGCAGGCCAAGCAGTACGACGCCTTCTGCGCCAAGCAAGGCATTGACAATGTCTTCCGCCATACGCCGCACTACAGTCCTGAATACTTCACGAACTCCTTCCATGTGAACGTGACCGAAGAAATCACGCCCTTTGAGAAGCAGGACCACGAGTTCAAGGACTTTCACCTGTGCGAAGGCGGCCACATTCAGTACGTGCGTCTCGACAATCCTGAGAACACGGATGCGGTGAAGGCCGTCATCCAACGCGGCATGGAGCTCGGCTTCTACCAAGGCGTGAATTTTGACAGTGCTTACTGCGGCGACTGCGGCACACACAGCACCAATGTGCTCATGCGCTGCCCCAAGTGCGGGAGCTCAAACCTCTCCGTGATCTCGCGCGTCTGCGGCTACCTCGGCTACAGCAATGTGAACGGCGTTTCCCGCATGAATGAAGGGAAAATGGCTGAGATCCACAACCGCAAGAGCATGTAAAACCTTTAAAGACCGCAGCAGCGGTCTTTAAGGTTCCTCGGGGGAGTTCCGGCTGAGCTCCCCCGATTTATTTATTTCTTTCGTCATGAACTACATCGGTCTATCCGCCTACGACACCGCCAATGGCCCCGGCGTGCGCGTTTCGCTGTTTGTTTCCGGCTGCACGCTTCGCTGCAAAGGGTGTTTCAATAAAGAAAGCTGGTCTTTTACGGCTGGACGCCCATTCACAGCGGAAACAGAAGCGCAGATCATGAAGGCGCTGGATTCGAAGTGGATTGCTGGTTTTTCGCTGCTGGGCGGCGACCCGTTTGAGCCGGAGCACGAAGCGGTTTTGGCCGGGCTCCTCGAGCGCATTAAGGAACGGTTCCCAGATAAAACCGTCTGGGCGTGGACCGGAAGGACCTTTAAGCACGTGGAAAAGAGCAGGCTTTTGCCCTACATTGATCGGCTCGTTGACGGCGCTTATGTGCAAAAGCTTCACCTCGAGAAGCAGGGCGCCTGGCGCGGGAGCTCCAACCAGCGGATTATTCCGCTCTATCAAGGACGTATTGACGAAAGTCCGGCGGCTCAGGCTGAAGCCGCGGCGGCTGAAGCGGAGCACTGACTGACGGGGAGGGCTGTCAAAGATCGAGGCTGGGCGATTTGCCCTTAGGATGCTTTGGCATTGGCAGTTTTGCGATCTGCGCAATATCCCTTTGCGGTGTCTGCCGCTGGACACAGCAGAAAGGCCGCGACGGCGCTCTGTTCAGGCAGACGTTTAAAAGCCGATGAAGAAGGTCTGGCAGAAAAAAAGCTGCTGCGAGTGCTTTAACTTCCGCAGCAGCTCGAAGATACATTGAAAAGCAGTGTGCCGACGGTGTTTCAAGCTTGATCAATCATGCCAAACGCCATCGGGAGCACATCCGTTTCAAGCTGCCGGCAGGCAGTCAGCACCAAACGCTTCGCGGGCCAAACGGTCAAATTCAGGGAGCCACAATTGACGCCAGACGATCTTCGTCTCATCGTCAACCCATGCAGCATCAATGCTGTTGGCTAAGAATCCCCGCAGATCGGCAAGCGAAAATCCCAGCCAATTCATCATCAAAAGCCAGCTCTCAGAAATGGAGATATGGTGCATCGTCGGGTCATCACTGTTGGGAAAGACCTTGAGACCGAGCTCAACCATGCGGCGGATCGGGTGCTTGACCGCCCATTCTTCATCCGTGAAAGTGCGCAGATAGTAGGAATTGGTCGGCACCACGGCAAAAGGGATGCCCCGATCCGCGGCGCGCTCAGCGAGCTCCGGATTGTCTGTAATCGTGTAGCCGTGGTCGATTCGCTCACACTCGAGGAGATCCATGGCGGTTTCCACATTGCGCCAGTGTTCGCCGAATTCGCCCGCATGCGCGGTCAATTTAAAGCCGGCATCGCGTGCCAGTCGATAGGCTTTCCAGAAATTTTCGGGTTCGTGGAGCGTTTCGCGGTAGTCGATCCCCAGACCGATGACCCAGGGAGAGCGGTGAGCGGTCATTTCACGCACCAGTTCAACCGCATCTTCCGGGAGCGCTTCGCGGTCAATCGACGGCACGAGGCGGCCGACAATGCCGTATTTTTCTTCGCCTTCGATCAGGCCGGCCACAATAGCGTCCTGACCTTCGGCATAGGTCATGAAGTGCTTGAGGCCGGTCCAGTTCCAGAAGAGTTCGATGTAGCGCACGCCCTGAGCAGCCGTGCGTTCAAGGTGCTCGAGCGTAATGCGCTTTAAATATTCGGGTTTCTTCAGGATCGACGATTCCAGTGCGCGGAAGATGCGCAGCACCCCCACGGGCTTTTCACCGCGGGTGTAAAAGCCTTCGATTTCAGCCATGGAAATCGGAGCGTCGGAATCGCGGACAAGGTCAATGAAGGTTTCCCGGCTCGTCGTGCCGAGAAGATGACAGTGAAGTTCAGCCTTTGGAAAAGCGGAAAAAAAGGCGAGCTGCTTGGCGGTGAGTTCACGGGTGAAGGGGGAGTCTGGGACAAAGCCGGGGTTGGTGCTGCGCATAAGGGTCATTCTTTTAAGTGTTGGGAGGCACAATCTATAGACGAACGTTTCCGTTTGGTCAAGGCCTCGGGTAAACGATTACGCGCTTCATGATTTCTCCGCACTTGAGACTCAAGTCAATTTGCGAGAGAATCGCCGCTTTCCTTTTTTCGTCGTGCGCGGAGCGCTCTTGACCCCGCCCGGCACGATTCCTCCAACGTACTGCCCGAACGCCGTCATGTTCGCCACTATTTTCGCCATTCTCATCCTCGTGCTCGCCGGCTGGGCGATTGCCAAAAACTACGATGCCAAAGTCGTGCTCTTTGCGGCCGGCTTCCTCTTGATGTACGCCGCGCTCATCATGGGGAGTGACGTTTTGACGGGCAAAGATGCCTCCGGACTCGCCTGGGCGGATCCCTTCAAGGCCGTCAAGGATCTTTTCATCAAGCAGTACGCCAACGCGGGTCTCATCATCCTGACGCTTTTCGGCTTTGCTGCCTACATGTCCAAAATCGGCGCCAACGACAAGGTGATCGAACTTCTGAGCCGCCCGCTCGCGGCCGTGAAGTCTCCCTACATCCTGGTGCCCTTGGTGTTCTGGCTGGGGACGCTCCTCTCCATCATCATTCCGAGCGCAGCGTCGCTCGCCGTGATTCTGATGGCAACGCTCTATCCGGTGCTTAAAGCCGCCAAGATGACGCCCCTCACCGCTGCCGGCGTCATTGCCACAACGGCAACCATTGTGCCGACGCCTTTGGGCGGAGACAATGTAGTCGCAGCCCGGGTGCTCGGCTTTGATCATGTGGTCGACTATGTCTTTTACCATCACGCCGTGATCTCCATTCCGGCGATCATCGTGATGGGCATCGTGCATTATTTCTGGCAGAAGCACCTCGACCGCACCGAAGGCGCAATCAAGGCGGCGGTAGATGAGTCGGAACTCCGCCAAGTCAATGCTGACGCGCCCGCGTGGTATGCCGTTTTCCCCGTGCTGCCGCTCGGACTCACGATCTTCTTCTGGGCCTTCTTCAAGCACGCGAAGGTCGGGCTCGTTGAGATCACGCTCTTTTCCTTTGCGCTCGCCTTCATTGCGGAAACCATCCGCCGCCGCGACGTGAAAGCTGCCATGAAGGACGTATCGACCTTTTTCAACGGCATGGGCGACGGCTTCTCGAAAGTGGTGGTACTCATCGTCGCAGCCTCGACGATGGTGGCTGGCTTGAAGGCCATGGGACTCATCGATGCCATCTCTGGTCTGGTCACGGGCGTAGAAAATGCCGGCGCCGGTCTGATGCTCGTTTTTTCCGGCATCACCGCACTCATCACATTCGTGAGCGGCTCGGGCAACGCGGTTTTCTATTCCTTCATTGAACTCATTCCGCAAATCGCCGACAAAGCAGGTATCGATCCGATTATGGTTGCACTTCCCATGCAGCTCACCTCCAACGTCATCCGCGCGGCTTCGCCCGTAGCTGCCGTAGTGATCATCGTTGCTGCCGTGGTGAAGGTGAACCCGCTCATGGTGGTAAAGCGCACCTGCGTACCGCTCCTTTCGGGGTTCGCCGCTGTCCTTCTCCTCTCGCTCATTCGCTACGCGTGAAACTTGAAGGAATCCGAGCTTCGTGCAAACTTTCCCGCGAAGCTCGGCTGCCCCGAAGGACTGCAATCCATCAAGCCGATTTGCCCCGTCCGAGACTGCACCCCTCAATCGCGTCATTGCGATTTTTAATGAATGCACAAGGGCCTTCACGAATTTTGGCCAAGATCCGGAACAACTTCAGGGACAACTCAATCGTCCGACAGAGCACTGGAATAGGGGGAGCTGAGATCTTTTGCGGATACCGAAAGATACCGAGCTCCCTTTAAAATAAGTCCTTTCGCAGCCGCCCTGCTGAATCCGCCGTCAGCAGGGCGCTTGCTTTCTTTTGCGCTCTTATCTTTCGCTTATGAGCAGAACTCGCAAATTAGACATGCTCAGCGGATCCATCTGGGACAAGATGATCCTCTTTGCGCTCCCGCTCGCCTTTACCGGCGTGCTCCAGCAGCTCTACAACGCCGCCGACGTCGCCGTACTCGGGCACTTTGTATCAGACGAGGCCATGGCGGCCGTAGGCAACAACGTCCCGATCATCGGATTAATCGTGAGTCTCTGTATGGGACTCGCGCTCGGCGCAAATGTGGTGGTCGCTCAAGCCTTAGGCATGCGCGATGAAGAGCGGGCGAGCAGTGGCGTTCACACGGCTTTTTATGTGGCGGTTGTCTTCGGCGTGGTCATGGCGATCGCGGGCGAAATCGGGGCGGACTGGATCATCGCCTGCCTTGAAGTGCCCAAATCGGTGCAGGCCGATTCTGAACTTTACCTGCGGGTCTACCTGCTGGGCATGCCCTTCATTGCGGTCTACAACTTTTTGGCCGCTGTTTATCGCAGTCAAGGGGATACCCAAACGCCGCTTTGGGCACTCTGCTTTGCCACGATTTTCAATATCGCCGGCAATCTCTTTTTTGTGTTGGTCTGCGACATGGGCACTGGGGGCGTGGCCTTTGCCACCGTTCTCGCCAATGCGCTTGCCGCGGGGATTCTTTTCTGGCGCGAATGCCGCATGACGGGACCGCTCAGACTTGAACTTCGCCGGCTTCTGAAGCCAGACGCCGTGTCGCTGCGTTCGATCATCCGCATCGGCTGGCCCGCGGGCGTTCAGGGGGCGGTCTTTTCGTTCTCCAACCTCATCATTCAGGCGGCTATCAACAGCCTGGGAGCGGACGTGATGGCGGGGTCAGTAGCCGCATTCACGATTGAGATCAATGTGTACTGCTTTATCAACGCGTTCGGTCTGGCGGCCACCACCTTCGTGAGTCAGAACTACGGCGCGGGCAATCTGGCGCGCTGCAGACGGGCTACCTGGGTGTCAATGGGGCTCAATTTCTGTGCTTCCGTGATGATGATCGCGGTTGTGCTCATTTTCGAACGAAGCATCCTCAGCCTCTTTACGCACAGCGAAGCCGTGATGGAAATTGCCATTACACGAATTCTCCTCGTCGTGCTGGCTGAACCCATCAGCGTGGTGATGGAAACCGTTTCGGATGCGATGCGCGGCTACGGCTATTCCATGCCGCCCGCGATGGTGACGCTCTTTTGCATCTGCTCGATCCGCATCGTCTGGGTCTATACGGTTTTCGCCGCTGATCCGACGTTTGATACGCTCATGATCGTTTATCCCATCAGCTGGGCCGTGACGACTGCAGCACTCACATGGCTCTATTTCCGCCATCAAAAGATGCTGACGGCTAAGCATGCGCATTCACGGGCAACCTCCCCAGAAGCATTGCCCTTTACGGATTAGCCGCAGCGTTCAGACTGAATCGGGTAGAGAGCGGGTTTGCACCTCGCTCCCTCCCACACCACCGGACGTGCCGTTCGGCATCCGGCGGTTTCTAAAGTTAGGTTGTGGATTCAGTGGTCAGGCCTTTGACAAGAGACTGTAAAGCCCCATTCGTCGAAAGACACTGTTGGGAAATGCTTTGAGCATGTGAGGGGCGTTGGCGTTCCACCACGGCCGCGTCCATTGACGGACGATTTCCATGCTTGTTCGCTTGGCAGTCCT
>CEAJ01018093.1_pt1 | contig 33193 bp, 28 predicted proteins | sample 554971 | NCBI WGS metagenome assembly CEAJ01 (sample SAMEA3182047, study PRJEB8094) | gut metagenome | biome: human; feature: gut; material: Stool; isolation source: human stools | place: Canada | collected 2011-11-29
TATATATATTATATATATAAATAGGGGTAGAAGGGATATGCTGAAAAAATAATTGGAACAACTGGAACAGGAACGCTTCCTCTTTTTCTAGAAGGCTTATTATCAGATAGTTAATGCAAAATATAGCGTTCCAGTTAGCTTGTGCCAATCTTCCAAAATCAGAAAAAAGAAAATATTTCTTCCCAAAAAGGGGGCGTTTTTCGGGATTTTATTCGTATTTTTGTCCTGTCGTTTGATACGATTTCAACAACAAACAATTCAAAACCTAAATAAACTGTTGAATTATGAACATATTGAAAAAGCTATTTGGTGGGCAAAAAACTACCGAAGAAGTGAGAGAAACGAAGGAAAAGGACTTCGACAAGGTGAAATATGATGGTGTTCGTGCTCTTCGCATGCATCAATTTGACCTTGCAGCCAAGTCTTTGGAACACGCTCTGCAGTTGAATGCCGAAGATCTGGAATGCCGCGACTATCTTTCGCAGGCTTACATCTCTATGGGCGATTTGCAGAAGGCTTACGCCCAGTTGCAGAAAATCTCGGAGGCACAGACTGATAACATAGCAGTATTGCTGCGTATGGCGGATGTGGCGTATATGATGGAGGATTATATCGCCATGACGGATGTGTGCGATAAGGCTCTGCAGCTGGATGCTGAGAATGTAGAGACGTATTTCTTCTATGCCAGAGCCTGCAAAGGACTGGGCGATGCACCCCGTGCCGTGTCGATGCTGACAGAGGCGATAGGCAAGCGTGAGGATTTCTATGCCGCCCGATTGCTTCGTGGTAGCATCCTGTTGGATCAGGCTCAGCTTTCCGAGGCAGAACTCGATGCAACTTTCCTCTATGAGCATATTCCGGGCAACGAGGATGTGCTGTTGCTGAAGGCTCGTGTAGAGAAGGCGCAGGGAAAGATGGAGGAGGCTGAGCAGACCTACGGTAAGGTGATGGAGGTAAATCCTTTCTCTATTGATGCGTATCGCGAGCGCAGCGAGGTTCGCAGAAGTCTGGGTAATAGTGCCGGTGCTGCCGAGGATGAGGCTGCAGCCAAGGAAATGAGTGCCGAAATTCCGGAACCATCAGAGGGAATAGAGCAGAAAATCAAGGAGAAAATGCAGCAGATGGACCCCTACAAGATCTTTCATAACGAATAAAAACTGAATAATAGAATTTCATCTTTCTAACTGGAAAAAAAAATCCCAGTTAGAAAGATTATTTTTTATAACTACAAGTTGCCGTTTTCATCGTCTATAGACGATAAAATGTGGGTGTTTTTGTCGTCTATAAACGATAAAATGTGTATTTGGATTACTGATGACATGCAAAAAGGCTGAACTTCGGGTTAGGAAGTTCAGCCTTTTGCTTATTTGTGATTTCAGGAAAATATAAAACTATTCTATCTGATACCATTATCTCTATCGCTATTGTTCAGCTTACGGCTGCCTGTATGGTATCTGCGGCCATGACTGAAGTTGAAGCTGGCAGTAAAGACAAGCATGTTGCCCTGGTCAGCAAGGCGTACCTTGTTCTTCTGCTGCACATACTTGTTGAAAAGTTCATCCTTATACACGCAGCCATGAGGATAGAATACGAATAATCCGAGAATGCCAAACTGCCAGTTCTTATAACTGTAGGTTACGGCAAGATTGGAGGTAGGCTCTCCGCCATTCGTCTTTTCTCCCCAGAAACTCTTTTCCACCTTATAGGCACCATAGCCAATGTTCCAATTACCCGTCATGTATCGAATTTCTGCTCCATAACTGAAGTAATTGAACTCGTGTGAATAATCCAAACCCTTTGTCTTGACATTCTGATACTCGCACATAAGGTTCAAATCCAGATGATCCTTGATGAGGTGAATTTCAGGAGTCAACAGCAGGTGCTTGTAATCATGATTCTTCTGATTCTCCGGCTTGCTCACAAAGAGATAAGAGCCATCCTCCCGCTTTTCGGGCAAGATAGAAGTAGCTATAGGCTTGTCGTAATACGTCCAGTTTCCCTCCAGGTACACAGACATCAGCGGAATGTTCCAGGAAGCCGACAAGGTATTGTTGTAGCCGGTAAATGGCTTCAGGCCGCTATTGCCGTCACGCGCCTCAAAGCTGTTGGAATATTGGCGCAACTCGCTCAAGTCGGAAAGGCTTGGGATGTCTGACGTGATTTTGCTGCTCCATTTAAAACTCAGACGGTCGCTAGCCTTTGCCTGTAAAGTTACCTGTGGTCGAAACAGCCATTTGCTGTATCCGTTCTCCCCCTGATGGATGGAAGACCTGGTTGCGCCAACTCCCACCTGATAACTGAACCACTTCTGCTGGCCCTGTAGCTGGGTGAAAAGATAGAGATTGCTGTATTTCAATTCCGTATCAGCATTACTGCTTCCCACATAGATGTTATCTGTGTGGCTGATATTATATTGTCCACCTACCGATAAAGCCATCTGTTTCCAGTTCTTGCTGTATGTTCCTTCACCAATAAGAGAGCGCTTTCTACCAGTTGCATCATAACTGTAATCGGTCAGCGGAGCGTTCTTTACAGATTCATCCGGCGATTTGTTGAACGTATATTCCCTCATACGATACTGGTAATCTGTGCCGATGTAAGTACCCACCAGGTTCAGAGCCAGGTTCTGGTCATGGGGCATGTTGAGCGAATAATAAATGTCCAGAGATGGAATCTGCTCCAGCATTTTTCTGTTGTTTTGCAGATATTGATTTGCCTTGCCGCTTTCCTGATAAAGCTGGTTCATGCCTCTCACAGGACTGTTGTGATTGTAGAAATTCAACCGTACATTCAATGTATATTTGTCTGGCTCACTAAGATTATAACCCAACTGTACATTATTGGTGGTGTATAGGAACGGAGAATCATAACCTAAATAATTGCGATGTAGAGTTTCGCCTGTGGGCAGATGATAAGTACCGAGACTCTCATAGCTTCGTTCCTCTACCGAGCGATAGGAGAAACTGTAGTTGATGCTGAATTCCGATTTCTTCACATTGTATTTGAAATAACCGTCGCTATTATTGAAACCTGCCTTGGTGCCTTGCATCGTAGAAACTCCACCCACATAACCGGCATAACGTCGGCGGACCTGGTAGTTGATGACTGCATCCAGATTGCTGTCTCCATATTTGAGTCCTGGAACATTGATGAATTCCACCTTTGTAACTTCATCCGGCTGCAAAGCCAATACATCTTGCATGCTAGCCTTGACATCGTTGATGCGTATTTGCACATCTCCGCCCTTTAATGACAGAACTTTGCGTTCTGCTCGATTTACGATAATGGTAGGCAAAGACAAGTTGTCCAACAGGTCATAACCATTGGAAGCCGTTTTCACCTGCTCTTTTGTAGGGAAGATGATTTGTCTATCTACTTTTTCTACAACCCTTGCGGCTTCAACGGTCACCCCTTTCAACAGGTATGAATTCGCCTGCATCCTCACATTTCCGATGCGGGCAATAGGTACCAGCTTGCAAATGGTCTTATAGCCTACAAAAGAAACCTTCATGAGGACCTGTTTCTGCTGGCAGGGGATGACAAAATCGCCATTGGCGTTGCTCACGCCTCCACAGAGGAAGGAGGAATCCTTCGGGTTGAGCAGCTGGATATTGGCAAATTCTACAGGAAGATTGTGATTGTCTATCAGTCTGCCTATCAGCTTGCGCTCGCTCTTGCGTATGCATTCTACCGTGATGAGGCTGTCACCTACGGTCATCTGCATCGGATAGAAACCGATTACCTTGTGGATAGCATCGGGAATATTGGCTGTCTTCACGTTCTGGGTAACTGTGAAGTCTTCCAGTTCGTTGTAGATGAAGCTGATTTTGTAGCGCTTGGAAGCCTTGTCGAGGTCGATGAGGACGTCCGACATGCTGCGGTTGTGATAGTTGCGCTGGATGTGCTGTGCGCTCATCGCCAGGGCGAACGTGCACAGCAGGAATATGATGGCTGAAAATCTTCTCATAATGATACTTTTGAACTTTGAGCTTTGAACATTGAACTTTATGATTACTTTGAGTGTCGATAATATTATGCTTACTTTTGATAAGCTTGTTATTTTACAATCAGCTCGTTTTGTTGCAATTCGATGTTTATATTCTCGAATTGGTTCAGTTCTTTTACGATGTTCTCGATGCTCGAATGACTGTTCCATTCGTAATAGAGGCGGAGGGTCTTGTCCTCGTTATTCTCAAACTTCACTTGTAAATCATAATAAGAAGCAATCTCTGAAATCATCTGCTCGAAAGCCACATTCTCGAAAGTCTTGTGAATGGCTGGCTTTTCTGGTTTCGGATGAGTCAGGGAATCCTTTGCTGCTATCTGCTTTGCGGAATCTGATTTTATGACTTCCGGATGAGTGTCTGCGGTTACCTGGATTGGTTCCTGACTGCGCTTGATGTAAGTATGGATTGCGGCAAAGGCAATACCCGAAATCAAGACAAAGCCGGCGATGGATGCTGCCAGTTTACGCCAGGAAGTTATAGGATGGGATGCGCCTGCTTCCTGAGCAATAGGATAGGATTCTTCTTGAACAATAGGATGAGTTGCTTCTTCCTGAAGTTGATGTTCCTGGCTGAATTTCTCCCATTCCTCATCTATATTAGGAGAAGAGTTACCCAGAGAAGAGTTAGAAGAAAGAGCATCATCAGGCGAATGAGAAATAGAAGCCTGAGTGTTTAAATTCTGCTGAAGAAGGGCAGAATCCACTTCCACCATCGTCTGATAAAGTTTTCGGCATTCCTCATCCTGCAATATTTCACGAATCTCCTCATCAGAATACTTCTCCTGATGGTCGATGATATCCAGTATTTTTTCAAACTTGTCCATAATAAATCTGCTAAGGGTTAAACTTTTGCTTTAATTTTCTGATGCCTTGCGCCAGATGCTTATAAACTGCCACTTCGCTGATGCCCAATTCCGTGGCAATCTCCCGATATTTCAGTTTCTGCCGAAAACGGAGATCGAGTACCTTGCGGGTTTGTGGCGTGAGTTCAGTATCCATATAAGCCAGAATTGTTTCGTATTTGTCGGTTTCCCTGTCTATTTCGGCAATCGTTGCTTCCAGGGGAACTATCGAAGGCGAAGTATCGGCTTTCAGGAGATGATGAACACGGTCTTTCATCTTCTGTCGGCTCAACAGGTTGAGGCATTTATGACGCACACACACCAGAAGATAGCTCCCGGCGTTGGCGGAAGGCAGGGGCGAATCGCTGCCTATTGTCTCGTTATCAAGACCCAGTTGGATCTTTCCGTCGAGCACATCGGCAAAAACTTCGCTCACCACATCCTTGCTGGCTGCATCATCCTTCAGAAGTACCCTGGCCAATTGGCACATCCTCAGATAATGCTGCCGGAAGAGCTGTTCTATCGTTTCTTTGTTTATTTGCATTACTTTATTTCTTTTGCCTATATTACAATCGAATTTTCATTTTCCTAACCCTTAGCAGAATTTTTTTAATGCAAATTTTTAAAACGTCAAAAATACCCTATCGGGCTTGCTCCTTCTTCAGATGCTTATAAAGCCACAGGAAGGCGGGAATGAGGAAGAGGTCTGCCATGACCCAGGCTACTGGGTCGCCGAAGCAGACTCCTGTCCACGCCAGGGCTGGTACCAGCCAGAGACTCACACCGCATCTCGCTATCATCTCCATTACGCCACTCAACATCGAGAGATTGCTGTAACCCAAGCCCTGGATGCTGTAACGCAGGATGGTGAGCAAACCCAGACAGGGATAGAAATAGTTGGCGATGCGCATAAACTGGGCGGCATAGGTCACTACCTCTGCCTCGCCCTTATCCACGAAGAGCATCATCATCTCGTCGGCAAAGGGATAGATGAGCAGGAAGGTGATGACGAAATAGACCACCATCATCTTGATGGCTGCCCTGACGCCCTGACCGATTCGCTCCAACTTCCTGGCTCCCAGGTTCTGACCGCAATAGGTTGCCATCGCCACTCCGATGTTCTCGAAAACGCAGGTAAAGAGATATTTGATGCGCATAGAGGCGGTGAATGCTGCTACATAAACCGTTCCTAAGGCGTTGTTGGCGCTCTGGAGCATGATGAGACCGATGGCGGTAATGGAGAACTGCAGTCCCATCGGAACGCCGTTGTTCAGCAGTATGCTTACCTTCTTGTTGTCAAACTTCTTTTCCTCGCCCTTCGGAATCAGAATCTGCATCTTCTTTTGGATAAACCTGATACAGAGCAGCACGGAGATGCCCTGCGATAGCCAGGTGGCGATGCCTGCTCCCTCTACGCCTAACCCCATGCCGAGAATGAGAATGGCATCGAGTATGATGTTGATGACGGAGGCGGTGATGAGAAAATAGAATGGCTGCTTTGAGTTGCCTAAGGCACGGATCTGACCGGAGAGGAGGTTGTAGGCGATGGTGAAAGGTATCGCCGCAAACTGCAGCATCAGGAAGATGTAGGCGTCGTCGAAGACTTCCTTCGGCGTATTCACCAGGTGCAGTATCTTTCCGCAGAAGATGCAGGAAAGGAAGGTGATGACGACGGCAAACACCACGGCGATGCGGATGCTGTTGCTGACGTAAGTCCGCATCTTGGGGTAATCTTTGGCACCGAATGCCTGGGCGACCGGGATGGCGAAACCGGCACAGGAGCCGTTGCAGAAGCCCATGATGAGGAACATGATGGAGCTGGATGCGCCTACTGCCGCAAGTGCGCCCACGCCTATCCATCTTCCCACGATGGCGGCGTCGATGATGAGGTACATCTGCTGAAGGATGTAACCCAGGATGAGTGGTATTGCAAATTGGATGATGGCTCGCAAGGGCGAGCCCACCGTCATGTCGTTTACCGACTTTGAATTTTGGGTTTTGTCCATTGATTTTTATGATTAGTTTTTGTTGTTATCCTATTCGAAAAGTTATTTTTTTCAGGAGTTTAAGGAGTTAAGGAGTTATCGCTTCCTTCGGTCGCTGAGGAGTTAAGACAACGGCCTTGAGGGAAAGGTTAATGTTTTGTGTTTAATATCAAGTCCACAAAGCTGTTGTCTTAACTCCTTTAACTCCTTTAACTCCTTAACTTCTTTAACTCCTTCTTGATTTCTGCCATTTTGTTGCGGCGTTCGATGGAGAAGGTGTCGCCGTGGGTTTCCACGTAGTCGAAGAGCATGAAGGCCTTGCCGAGGAGTTCGTCCCTTGTGGGTTGCCCCACGGTATCGGCCTCGTGATAATAGAGTTCGGCGAGCATGTCCATCTTGGAGAGCCGCTTCTCCTCGTCGGCGATGCCTGCCATGGCTTTCATCACGTCGTCGATGGTGGCGATGCTGTAGAAGGCGTAGGGACCTACGTATTGGTCGTAGAGCTCCTTGATCTTCTCGCGTCTCACCTCTACCTCTTTCTTTTCGAGCATTCTCTCGAGTGCCGCCATAAACTCTCGTATCAGCCGCTGTATGTAGTCTCGTTGTAGCATATTTTTTTTGTTGTTATTGTTGCGTTATCTAATAGACTCATTGGTATTGCCATGACTAAGGCAAAGTTCAGGGAGTATTGTGAGAAGAGTTCCTAAAAACTCTCCTCTACCCCGTACAATGGGACATTCTTCATCCACTCTTGCTCCTTATATGGCGACATGGAGAAGCGGATGGCTCGCAAGTCGGGATGGGCGTCAAAGAAGGCGCGAAGTGACTTGGAACGCAGGTTCTCTTCCGCTTTTACCTCTATCGGAGTTATCACCCCTTGGTGCTGGGCAAGGAAGTCTATCTCCAAGCGAGCGTCTCCCCTACTATAATAATAGGTGTAAATGTCCTGTTGACATAATAGCTGAGTAAGGACGTAGTTTTCCGTGAACGCCCCCTTGCTCTCCGTCATGGCTTTGTTGGAGATGAGCATTTGGGCAGGTTCCATCTCGCTCAGCGCACCCAGGAGGCCGACATCCAGGAGAAACAGCTTGAAAGCATTGAGGTCTTCGTAAAACTTCAAAGGCATTCCTACTTCTCTTACTCGGGAAATGCGATAGGTGAGACCTGCATCCACCAGCCATTGTATTGCCATCTCAAAATCCTTGGCTCGTGCTCCGCTTCTCACCGCTCCATAGATGAACTTCTTGTTTTCCTTGGCAAGCTGGGAAGGGATGGATTGCCAAACCATGCTGATGCGAGTGGCTTCATTTGGGCTGACATGCTTCGACATGTCACTACGATAAATGGTGAGAATGTTGTTCTGAACCTGTCTGACGAGATTTGCATCGTTAGTTGCAAGATAAGTTTTCACAGCCTCAGGCATTCCCCCTACAAAATAATATTCTCTTAATATCTTGGTGAGTTTATCATGAAGTAATGTGATGGTCTTCCAGTCTTTACTTTTCAATATGTTCAGCAACTGTTCTTCGTCTTTTGCCATAAGAAACTCTTCGAAAGACATAGGGTAGAGTCGAATGATATCAACCTTTCCCACTGGGGCGGATTCTCCTTGGTGCATGGCAACGCCTAAAAGTGAACCTGCTACAGCCACATGGTATTCTGGTGCATTTTCACAGAAATACTTCAGCGAGGAAAGTCCCTTGTGAAGTTCTTGTATTTCATCCAGAATGATAAGCGTTTTGCCAGGGATTATAGGCTGTTTGCTAATGGCTCCGATAACCATTAGGACTCGCTTCATATCATAATCTTCTGCAAATATGTTGGCAATCTCAGAGTTTCCATCACAGTTGATGTAGGCTACGTGGTCATATTCCTGTTTTCCAAACTCCTGGAGGATATAAGTCTTGCCTACTTGTCTTGCTCCTGATAAGATTAAGGGCTTTCTGCAAAGGCTCTCTTTCCATGCTTTTAATTGTTCTATGACCGTTCTTTTCATCCTTACATACATTTTGAAGTTGTTAATGATGCTAATAACTTGCTGTTATGATGTTTAAACAGCTCTGTCGGTTGCAAAGATACACTTTTTTACACGAACTTTCAAATGTTTTCAACACTTTTTTACACGAACTTTCCTCGTATGCATACACTTTTTTACACGAACCTTCCTCGTGTACTTGCATTTTTTACACGAACTTTCCTCGTATTACGTTCATGACAACCGCTTTCCCATCTTATTCATAATTATTGATTGCCTCCACATACTCCCACAGTTTCTTGTAGAAAGGATGCTTCGTCATGGTGTCTTTGTTGCCCAGGATGATGAGCTTCATGCGGGCACGCGTCATCGCCACGTTCATGCGGCGCAGGTCTTTCAGGAAACCGATCTGTCCTTCGTCATTGGACCGCACCAAGGAGATGAGAATCACGTCGCGCTCCTGTCCCTGGAATCCGTCCACCGTGTTGACGCTGATCAGGCGGCGGTAAGGCTTGAAGAACTCATACTTCTTGATGAGCCTCTTGAGGTATTGCACCTGAGCACGATAGGGCGAGATGATTCCCACGTCGATGCGCTCGTCAATTACGCGCTGCTTGCCTATCTTGGTGAAGTATTCCGCCAGGGTGAGGAGAGTAAGCTCCGCCTCTGCCTTGTTGATGCGGCCGAAGCTCTCGCCCACAAACTGCTCTTTGAAGTTCATGTCTACATTCTGCCGGGAAACTGGTGCTGAAACCGGATTATGATCCGCCGACGATGAACTGGATGCTGTATCCTCGGAAGCCTCCTCCCCCTCGATGGTTATCTGATTCTCCGTGTCCCCTGTGTCGATCCATGTGATGGCGTGGTCGTAGTCCAGGATGCTCCGGTATTTTATCTGTGGCGCACTCTGCACCTTGCCGTGGTAGAACCAGTCGCTCGAGAATCGCATGATCTCCTCGTTCATGCGGTATTGTATCTTCAGCAGCGTCACCACCTCGGGTTTGTTCTCGGCGATGCGCTCCATCAGCGTCTTGCCCAGTCCTGCTCTCATGGCGGCGATGCTCTTCACCGTAGGCGGCAGCTGACAGTGGTCGCCCGCCAGCACTACTCTGCCGGCTCTTCTCATCGGAATCCAGCAGGCTGCCTCTAAGGCTTGAGCTGCCTCGTCGATGAAGAGTGTGCCAAACTTCATTCCCTCCAAGAGTCTGTGGGACGAGCCTACCAGCGTGCAGGCAATGACTCTTGCCTCGCCCATCAGCTCGGCGTTGATTCTTATCTCTATCTCGGCGGCACGGCTCTTCAGCCTGTCCATCTTCTGGTGGAAGTTCTCGCTTCCCTTCTTGCGGTTCTTGCGCAGTTCGCGGATGGCCTTGCGGATGGCCCACAGCTGCGGATAGTCGGGATGGCTCTCGAAGCGTCGCTCGTAAGTGAAACCGAGCATCTTGTCGTTGACTCGTGTCGGGTTGCCGATGCGCAGCACGTTGATGCCTCTGTCCACGAGTTTCTCTGAGATCCAGTCTACCGCCATGTTGCTCTGGGCGCACACCAGCACCTGGCTCTCCCGCATCAGCGTCTCGTTGATGGCTTCCACCAGTGTTGTTGTCTTTCCTGTTCCTGGAGGACCGTGCACGATGGCTACGTCCTTCGCCCACAGCACTTCGTTCACGGCCTGTTCTTGGGTGGGGTTGAGCCAGGGAAATCTCATGGGCTCAAAGCTGTATCGTTCTGCCTTCCGGTGCGAGTAGAAGAGGTCGCGCAGATAAGCCAGGCGGTTGTTCTTGGCTTTCATCGTGCGGTCGAGGGCGTCGAACATCATCTTGTAGCTCGTCTCGTCGAACGACAGCTGAACGCCCACTGGCACGTCAGCCTGCTGCAGTTCGAGCAGCGGTGCCGAGTCGGGTACGGTAATCACCATTCTGTCGCCGTCCACATAGCTCACGGTACCTGTGAAGGAGAAGTATTTCAACATTTTCTTTTCTGTCTTCCCGTCTGTCTGCGCGGATTTGTTTTCCCCTGCCTTAAAGAACATGACGGGTCTTCCGAACTCAAAGTTGTGTTCGATGTCCTGGTCTTCGGTACGGAACACCTCTATGGCGTTTTGGTTAAGCGAGTTGTAGAAGCTTTTTCCTATGCGTAGCGGAAACCAGGCATCGCCTCTCTTCACCTTTCGCTGCATTCCCATCTGTTCGGTCTGTTTGCGAAAGGCTTCTTTCTCGGTGTAATACTCTATTTGCAGTAGGGTACGTTGCTGAAGCAGTGCTTGTATTGGTGATGTTTGTTCCATATCGTGTGCAAAAGTACTGCTTTTTTTTGGGAAAGATAAGTATTATCAAGAAAAATCACTTATCTTTGCATCATGAAATCATCTGTTCTTCTCAGCGAACTCAGCATCGGCTACCGCCATCGGGGCGAAACCAAGGTCGTAGCCCGTCATCTCACAGGCTGCCTCTGTGCCGGTGAGCTGACCTGCCTCATTGGTCCCAACGGCGTAGGCAAGTCTACCCTGTTGCGCACTCTTTCGGGCTTTCTCCGCCCCCTGCAGGGCGAGGTGCTGCTCGGTACTGGCAGCCGTCCCGTTCCCCTTTCCAGCCTCACCCGTGGCGAGCTTTCGCGCCAGATGAGCATCGTACTCACCGCCAAGCCCGAGACCTCGGGTCTCACCGTATCCGACCTTGTCGGCATGGGGCGTTCCCCTTATACCGGGTTCTGGGGCCGTCTGAGTCAGGCAGACCGTGCCCTTGTCGCCGAAGCCATGCGTCAGGTCGGCATCAGTCATCTCAGCGACCGCAGGATAAGCACGTTGAGCGATGGCGAGCGACAGAAGACGATGATCGCCAAGGCTTTGGCGCAGTCCACGCCCATCCTCTTCCTCGATGAGCCCACAGCGTTCTTAGACTATCCCAGCAAGGCAGAGATGCTGCAGCTGCTGCGCAGCCTGGCTCACGATCTTGGCAAGACCATCTTCCTCTCCACCCACGATATAGAAATGGCGCTTCAGCTTTCCGACCGCCTCTGGCTGATGCAGTCAGGCCGTTTCGAGACCGGCTCACCGCACGAGCTGGCTGCCCGAGGCTCGCTCTCGCTGTTCATCGAGCATAACGGCATACACCTTGACAAGGATTCGCTGGCAATAAGGATTGAGGAAGAGTGAGGGGGCTTTATTTTGATAACTGACTTTCAGGGCGTGCTGCTTCTGGAGCTTTTGGGCCTTCAGCCCGTACTTAAACCACTTGCGAAACTTCAGTACAGAGCCCACTTGAAAAAGCCAATTTTACGAAAACCTACTTTTGACTATCAATAAGTTGCAAAGACAAAAAATACGATTTTCGACTTTTTCAAGTGGACTCAGTACAAAAAATAATTGGAGAAAAAGGAAAATCTTTCCTTTTAAAAGGAAATAATTATCGATTTCTTTCCTTTTAAGAAGGAAAAAATGTATCTTTGCAACCGCAAAGTCCCTTGAAAAAGTGGCAGAGCAGAACAAAAAGTCCCTTGAAAAACGTGCATGGATTCAAGAAAAGTCCCTTGAAAAACGTGCACAGCATCGAGAACAATACATCATAAATCATTAGAAAACAGATGTTTAAACGAAAAATCGAGAAATATCTCAAAGAATGGAAGAGTGATGAGCACAAAATGCCTCTCATCATCAAAGGATGTCGCCAATGCGGAAAGACATTCTCGGTACTCGATTTTGCCCATAAAAATTATGAGCATGTTGTGTATATAGACTTTTTCCAGCACCCAGAATACAAGTCGGTATTTGATGGTGGCCTGAACATCGATCTCCTCTGCATGACACTTTCTACCTTAATACCTGATGCCAATTTCGTATCGGGCAAGACCTGTATCATCTTTGACGAGATACAGGAATGCCCACGGGCCCGCACAGCCTTGAAATTCTTCAAGACTGATGGCAGATACGGGGCTTTTCATCAGTATGCTCGAACAAGGAACGGCTGCTGATATTCTGCAAGGCAATCTCTATGGATACAAGGGAGCCATCTTTGAAAATCTGGTGGCCGACATTTTTGGTAAGATGAATCGTAAGCTCTATTATTTCCGCAAGGATTCGGGGTTGGAAATTGACTTTGTTACAAGATACGAAGGCGAATGTACATTGGTAGAAGTAAAGGCGAGCAACGGAAACATCAAAAGTGCCAAGACCATCCTTTCGAACCCAGAAAAGTATCACGTAGTTCAAGCCATCAAACTGGGAGATGTAAATGTGGGTACAGCCCCACAAACTCTCATTCTTCCCCTCTACATGGCTTTTCTGCTGAAAACAGATAATCTTCGTTAAAATATCGAAATTCAAAGAATAACCACAGCTGAAATGAAGAACTTTGCATTATCTTTGCAAACAGAAAATACAGAAGACTGTAGATAATTTGCATAAACAAATGCTGTTAAATGCAGAGGATAACGCATAAGAGAATCAGGATTTCCTGGCTGCTGCTATTGGTTTACCTGCCGATGCTGCTGGTCATTACGTTTCACCATCATGGTGAAGCGCAGGGAACTCAGGCCGATTTCTTTTGTGCCGATTGCGCCCATCATGTTCATCACGACGGGCATCTGATAGCCCTGCAGAATACCATGCACGACTGTGTGCTCTGCCAATTGCAAAGCACTCCTTATCTGGCTCCATCCCTCTTGGTTTGGGTTGCCTTCGCCGTGCTACATCTCTCCCCTCGCCGTGCCTTCTGCTCTCCTTGCCAGTGCAGGGCGAAGGGGGTAAAATCTACCCGTGCTCCACCTTATTCTCTGTTATTATATAAATAACTGAATATTAACAGAATAAGGTAACAAACAACATAATGAGAACTATATTGAAATCAGTAATACTGATGAGCCTGTGCTCGTCGGCTACAGCCCCTGCTATGGCTATAAACGAAGCAAATCATGATAAGGAGGAGGCAAACATTCATAAAGAAGAAACAAACATTCATGAAGAGGAAGCAAGCGATTCTACCAAGCACCAGCCGTTGACGGAATCGAGCATCAAGCTGAACGAGGTGGTGGTAACAGGTTTGACGGGCAGCCAAAAACTGAAGCAATCGCCGGCACCTATCTCCTTTGTTTCTGCCCGCCAGCTCGAAATGCAACCTTCTACCAACATCATCGACGCCATCGCCCACCAGCCTGGCGTTTCGCAGATTACCACGGGAAGCGGCATTTCAAAACCCGTTATCCGTGGCCTGGGCTATAACCGCGTGGTTGTGGTGAACGACGGAATAAGACAGGAAGGTCAGCAATGGGGCGATGAACACGGAATAGAAATCGACCCAGCTTCGGTTCATTCCGTAGAGATTCTGAAAGGTCCGGCAAGCCTCATGTATGGCTCGGATGCGATGGCAGGCGTCCTGATCTTCCACTCTGCTCCTACCCTTGCCAAGGGCGACATGAGAGCGAATTTCTCTACGGGCTATCAAACCAACAACGGACTTTTTGACTATTCGCTCAACTTTGCCGGCAACCAGGGCGGATTCGTCTGGAACACCCGATACAGCGGCAAGATGGCGCATGCCTACAAGAACAAATACGATGGTTACGTATTCGGCTCTTCGCTCAGAGAGCAGGCGTTCTCGCAGCTTCTCGGCTGGAACTACCGAATGGGGCATTCGCACCTCACACTCGATTATTATCATCTCACTCCGGGCATCGTGGAGGGAGAAAGAGATGAGAAAACGGGAGAGCTGGAAGTGCCCGACGGCTACGATGTGAAGAGCTATGGCAAACCGATGCCTTATCAGCAGATTCATCATTACAAGGCTGTGCTGGATAATTCCTGGTTCCTGGGCGACGGCAACCTGAAACTCCTTCTGGGTTATCAGCAGAACCGACGTCAGGAGTTTGAGGAGGAAGAGAATCCGAAAGAATGTGGACTCGACTTCATGCTCCATACCGTGAATTACGACCTGCATTACCTTTCGCCGGAAATGAATGGATGGAAGTTCTCTACGGGCATCAACGGCATGTGGCAGCAGTCGATAAACAAAGGCTCTGAATTCCTGATTCCAGCCTATCATCTCTTCGATTATGGTGTATTTGCCACAGTGAGCAAGGAGATAGGCAAACTGAACCTGAGCGGAGGAATCAGATACGATCATCGCCACCTGCACAGCGGGGCTTTGAGAGAAGAAGAGTCTTCGGAAAACAATGGAGGATTGGCTGGTCCCGATTCGGATCATGATGCTTTCCGCTTCCAGGCTTTCAAGCGCAGCTTTGAGGGAGTAACCGGCAGCATCGGATTGGCTTACGAAATCCTGCCCGATTTCAATATCAAGCTGAACGTAGCAAGAGGTTTCCGTGCTCCAAACATCAGCGAATTAGCATCTAACGGTGTGCACGAGGGAACCCAGCGATACGAATTGGGAAATACCAGTTTGAAGCCGGAAAACAGTTGGCAATTCGACCTTGGTTTAGATTATTCTTCGCCTATCATTTCGGCTTCCCTTTCTCTGTTTGCCAATCGCATCAACCATTACATCTACAGCGAGAAGTTGGCTGATGAGAATAATCAGCCTGTCCTCATCGACGACACGCCTGCCTATCAGTTTACATCAGGCGACGCCCGCATTCTGGGTGGTGAGGCAAGCATCGACATCCATCCTGTAGAGCGCCTGCATTTCGGCAACACCTTCTCGTATGTCAACTCCGTGCAGTTGCATCAGCCTGCCGAATCAAAGTATCTGCCATTCACCCCAGCCCCTCGTTGGGTTTCGGATGTAAGGTATGAGTTTGTCTGCGACGGCAAGACTTTCGACCATCTCTTCGTTAAGCTGCAGATGGACTGCAATCTTCGCCAGAACCATTATTTTGCAGCCAACAAGACGGAGACCGCCACGCCATCCTACACCTTATTGAATATTTACGCAGGAACCGACGTGAAGCTCCACGGCAAGCGCCTTCTCTCGCTCTATCTTTCTGGCGAGAACCTTACCAACCGTGCTTACCAGAACCACCTGAGCCGTCTGAAGTATCTTGACGTAAACCAGGTAACGGGCAGAAGAGGCGTTTACAATATGGGCCGTAACTTCAGCATAAAAGTGGTGGTTCCGATAGAGCTGTAACTCCCCCTTTTAGGATAAGCAATTCTGCATCAGAAATCTGAATTCTGAATAAACAAATGCCGATAAGGGTGCCAAAAGTTGCAGAAAAAATAACTTTTGACACCACTATCGGCATTTTTCGTCTAATTATTAGACAATCATGGCCGCCTTTCTATGATATTTTATATCTTTGCAACCAAAAGTCCCTTGGAAAAGTGGCAGAACAGAACAAAAAGTCCTTGAAAAACGTGCAAGGTTTCAAGAAAAGTCCCTTGGAAAACGTGCGCAGCTTTAAGAGAAGATAGTAAAAAAAATAATGACAAAGAAACAAGGAACGATATTGATTGTTGATGACAACCGCAACATTCTTACTACGGTAAGGATGCTGCTGGAACCTATATTCAATGGCATCATCACCATCGCCAACCCTAACTCCATCCCAGCCAAGCTGAGAGAGGAGCATCCCGACGTGGTACTGCTCGACATGAACTTCTCCAGCGGAATCAATTCGGGAAACGAGGGATTGTACTGGCTCAGGAAAATCAAGAACCTCAGCCCGAAAACCGAGGTGGTGCTCTTTACCGCCTATGCCGACATCCAACTTGCCGTAACAGGCATCAAGGAAGGTGCCTCCGACTTCATCGTGAAGCCTTTTGAAAATGAGAAATTGGTCCGTACGCTGATAGAGGCAAGGGATAAGAACAAACCTACAGATAAAAAGGTTAGCAGAAAAAGCGGAAATGATTCGACTGGCATGATGTATTGGGGAGATAGCGAAGTGATGAACAATTTGAGAAGTATTGTGGAAAAAGTGGCCGCAACCGATGCAAATATCCTCATTACAGGTGAAAACGGAACGGGTAAAGAGGTGTTAGCCAACGAGATACATCGTTTATCCACAAGATGTGGGAAAAAGATGCTGCCTGTGGATATGGGAGCCATCACGGAAACCCTTTTCGAGAGCGAACTCTTTGGTCATGTGAAGGGTGCTTTTACCGATGCCAAGGTGGATAAACCGGGCAAGTTTGAGCTTGCCGACGGCAGCACTATCTTTCTGGATGAGATAGGAAACTTATCCTACAGTCTTCAGGCAAAACTCCTTACCGCCCTGCAACGCAGAAGCATCGTAAGGGTGGGCGGAAGTACGCAGATTTCTATCAACGTCCGACTGGTTTGCGCCACCAACCGCAACCTGCAGCAGATGGTAAACGATGGCGAATTCAGAGAGGACCTGCTCTATCGCATCAACACCATCCATCTGGAATTGCCTGCCCTAAGACAAAGAAAATCAGACATCGTTCCGCTGGCAGAAAGATTCCTCCGTCAATATGGCGATTTATATAATAAGGTGAATCTCCGCCTTTCGGAAGAGGCTGAGAAAAAACTTACCAGTTTGCCATGGTACGGCAACATCCGCGAACTTCAGCACGCCATCGAGAAAGCCGTGATTCTGTCTGATGGCGGAAAGATTTCTGCAGAAGATATTGACGGCAGAAACCAGACGAAAAGAGAGAAGCCCCTGGAAGAGGTTCAGACGCTCGACGAGATGGAGAGCCGAATGATAGAGAAAACCATCAGGGAATGTGAAGGCAATCTGTCGGTAGTAGCCGCAAGACTGGGCATTTCCCGCCAGACGCTTTATAATAAGATTAAGCGATATGGATTATAAACTAATTATAATTATCGTGCTTTTGCTTGTGGCTGTAGTAGGGTACATTCGACTTTACCGCCACTATCGCCGTAACATCAAGAAGGTAACTTTCCTTTTTGATGCGATAGATAATGGGGATTTCTCCTTCAGCTTTTCTACGGAGAAGGGGTTTAAGGAGGATAAGATACTGAATCTATCCCTCAACCGCATCAAACTCTTCCTGCAGCATACGAGAGAGGAGCAGATGGAGCGGGAGAAATATTACGAGCAGATTCTGAATGCGGTGGATACGGGCATCCTGGTGGTGGATAGTCACGACAACATCCTGCAACACAACCAGGCAGCCCTCCGGTTGCTCGATACGGATGTGCTTACCCACATGAATCAGGTAAAAGGGAAACTGAAGGATGAACACCTGGCAAAACATGAGACGCAAGCCATGCTGAAAGACAAGCACGTGCGCATCATCGCCCTGAGCGACGTGAGCCACGAGCTGAGTAACCAAGAGGTGGATTCTTGGATCAAACTGATTCGTGTGCTGACCCATGAAATCATGAATACCATCACGCCGGTTACTTCGTTGAGCGAGACTCTGCTTACCCGGGTTACAGAGGATAAAGACTTGAAGCAAGGCCTGGAAACCATCCACAAAACAGGAACAGAACTGTTGGCTTTCGTCAACAACTATCGCCGTTTCACCCATGTTCCCCAGCCTCAGCCTGCTCTCTTCTATGTGGAACCATTCCTGGAAAGAATGGCGATGCTCTGCAACCACGAAGTAGAGATTTCGGTTACTCCCAAGGATTTGCTGGTTTACACCGACGAGAGCCTCCTCTCTCACGTAGTAACGAATCTTCTGAAGAATGCCGTAGAAGCTTTCAAGGAAAAGGAAAAGGAAAGAGAAGACAAGCAGGAATGTCGCTCCGCAGATTTGCAATCCGTGGCAAGCAAGAAGGCTTTTATCCGTCTCAAAGCCTACGCCAATGCCCAGGAATCCATCATCATCGACGTGAGCAACAACGCCGGTCTCATCCCCGAAGATGTAGCCTCCCACATTTTCATCCCGTTCTTCACCACGAAGCCAGAAGGAAGCGGAATCGGGCTCTCCCTTTCCCGCCAAATCATGCGAGTAAGCGGCGGCAGCCTTTCGCTCCATCAGGACAAGGCACAGGGAATCACCACCTTCCGCATCATCATCCCATAAAAAAGTATAATTTGGGGAAGGAAAGTTTGGCACTTTCGCTTTTTTACCATATCTTTGCCTTTATAAAAGATTAAGCTTATGTCAACAGACGATAAGACCATATTAAAGATAAAAGAAATAGCTAAATCTGCTATTCCTTCAGGAAGCAAGGCTATATTGTATGGATCAAGAGCGAGAGGTGATGCTCGCAACGATTCAGACTGGGACATTCTTATCCTTTTAGACAAAGACAAACTGGAACAAACGGACTATGACAAAGTAAGTTACCCGTTTGTTTTGTTAGGTTGCGACCTCGGCACAGAAATCAATCCCATTCTTTACACAAAGAAAGAATGGGAATCGTATAACTTCACCCCTTTTTACGAGAATGTAAATCGAGACGGCATTAGTTTAATATAAAAGTTATGGATCAAGTAAACAAAGACACATTAATCAGTCTGCAAGTAGAAAAAGCCAAGCGCTTTTTAACTCAAGCAGATGAAATGGTTGAACTAAAGCATTGGGATTTAGCAGCCAATCGCTATTATTATGCCTGCTTCCATGCCGTACAAGCTCTATTCATAGCAAAAGGTGTTAATGCCCACACTCATGCCGGCATTAACACCCAATTCAGTTTACACTTCGTAAAGACTGGTATCGTAGATATCTCTTATGGCAGTTTCCTCGCCCGTATGTTCCAGTTAAGGCAAAAAGCCGATTACAACTGCGCATACGAAATTTCCGAAAATGACATCCTGGAAATTATTGGCTTATCACACGATTTTATAAAAAACATATTAAAGTTAGTCAAATAATTACTTACAGAAGATTATGGCATTCGAAAAGGAAATCAAGGAATACGAGGATTTGAGAGGAAAATATCAAACCCTTATCATCAATAAAATGGATAGAGAAGAGTACATCAAATATGATGAAGTACTCTTCTCTACTTTTTCGTGCGCCATTGAAGGCAATTCATTCTCCGTAGATGATACCCAGGAACTGAAGGAGAAAGGATTAGGGATGATTCCTGCCGGAAAGACTCTTTTCGAGGCTTTCGAAATGCTTGACCACTTCGAAGCCTTTGAGTACATGATGCAAAACACGCAGCATCCACTCGACGAGAATTTTCTAAAAGAAATCAACAGACGGGTTACCAGCCACACGCTTTCCTACCATTCTCCAGGAGCCATTCCGGGCGAATACACCACCACGGACATGGCTGCAGGCGACACGGTATTTGGCGACCACGAAGAACTCATCGCCAGAGTTCCCAAGCTGTTGGAATCTACCGAAAAAGCCATCGTTTCGGCAGCCGTTCATCCTATGATTCTTGCCGCCCGCTTCCATGGCTTCTACGAATATCTACATCCGTTCCGTGATGGGAATGGAAGAACAGGACGACTCATCAGCAACTACATTCTCTTAAGATTGAATCATCCTCTCCTCATCATCCCATCCGAAGCCCGCCAGGAATACATTTCAGCCCTCCGCATGATTCGTACGGAAGCAACTGACGAGCACCTCATCCGCTTCTTCTTCAAGATGGCAATACAGAGGATGGAAGAAGAGCTGAAGCAGAAAGAGGCTAACACCAAGCGATTTATGACATTCCTCTTCTAATGAAGCATAGTGCCACACATTCATCCAAAGAGCAGAAGTATTAAAGCTGATTGCCATCCGCTTCCACTACTTGTCCATCAAACAAGCGGACGATTCGATGGGCTATCTTGGCATCATGCTCATTATGCGTCACCATGACGATGGTGGTACCTTCGTGGTTCAGTTCGGTAAGCAGATGCATTACTTCGGCTCCATTCTTCGAATCAAGATTACCAGTTGGCTCATCGGCAAGGATAAGCTTAGGTCCGAAGACTACGGCACGGGCGATGGCTACTCGCTGCTGCTGACCGCCCGAAAGCTGATGAGGGAAGTGCTTGGCACGATGGCTGATGGCCATTCGCTTCATAATCGCCTGCACCTTTGCCTTGCGCTCCGCCTTCGGAATGTTGAGGTAAGTAAGAGGAAGTTCGATGTTCTCCTCTACATTCAATTCATCTATCAAGTTGAAGCTCTGGAACACAAAACCGATTTCTCCCTTTCTCACATCCGTGCGCTCCTTTTCCTTCAGGTTTGCCACCTCGTGATTACCCAGGAAATATTTTCCCGATGTAGGATTATCCAATAATCCAAGGATATTGAGTAAAGTGGATTTGCCACAACCGGATGGTCCCATAATGGCGACAAACTCGCCGTCTTCTACTGTGAAAGATACGTTATTTAAAGCAATCGTCTCCACATCTTCTGTGCGGAATGACTTGCAAAGATTCTCTATTTTAAGCATTTTCTTATCTTTTTACTTTTTTACCTTTTTACTTTTTTACTTTTAATATTATTCATCCTTGAGATACTTCACCGGATTACTGTTAGCCACCTTGTAGCAGTTGATGACAACGGAAAGCCCGATGATGACAAGCAAGATGATGGTAACGCCGATAAACAACAAAGGCGTCATCGTAATCTTCTCGCTAAACGACATGAGCCATTGTCGGGCTATCAGCCAAGCCCCCAAGTCGCCCACGATAATGCAAGGCAAGGCAATCTTCATAATGTCCTTCAGGAAGATGCGAAGAATATCCTTCACCTTGGCTCCGTTCACCTTTCTTATCGCAATCTCCTTGCGGCGGCCGTTTACCTCATCACTCGTATAACCCACCAATCCGAAGAGGGCGATAATCATCGTCACGATGCCGGCTACCAGGATTCCGTTGCGGAAATTGAGCTGGGAAGCATACTGGTTAGCCAGTTCAGAGGCATAACTCTTCACGACGACTTTATTGTTAGGATACATCGCCTGCACCTTCGATTGCAACTCCGACAACGATTCATCCCTTAGTTCTTTAAACTTAACCAACATATAATAAGCCGTCTTGGCTGAATAGAAATACAAGTCAGGAAATTCATTCATTCCATCACCCCCGGTTCCCACAGCACCCCAGCGGATATTCTTGCTCACGCCACAAATGGTAAAGATATTATTATCATGACCCGTACAGGTAATTTGCTTACCAACTACGCCATCCTTCCAATGCCACGTTTTGATGAGTTTCTCAGCACCTCGTTCATCAATAATAACCTGTCGGCAACTGTCATTTCTTTCCGTAAAGAAAGAACCCTGAACGATAGGAATATTCATCATCTTAAAGAAATTATCGTCCACTCCCGACATCTCCATGATATTAAAGGTATTCTTATCGTCGCCAGGTACTCCTACCATATTTCCACTACGATCATACCCATCGAGCGGAACATTAAAAGTCGAACTGCAATCCTTGACATTCGGCATCTGTCTGATTTCTGCCAGACATTGGTTGCGCTGGTCTCTATTGCTGGCATCTATCGAAACAATCGCTACATGATTGTAATCATACCCAGGATTGAGCCCCAACATCAGCTGGTATTGACCATTCACGATGTAAAGCAAACTGAACAGCAAACCAGAGATAACGAACTGGATACCCAACAAGGCAAGCTTCCATCGGTTGCGATTCTCATTATAACCACGGAAAGCGATGGCTACAGGAATCCTGTTGTAAAGCCAACCTGGCAGCAAGCCGCCAACCAGCAGTACCAGAATACAGATAGCCACCAATATCCAACTGCCACGATTAAGTACCAACATGCTTACCGGAGCAGAAAGGAAATTTTCGATGGTTCCCTTGCAAAGGAACACAAGAACAGCCGCAAGAACAACCGCCAGCCCCACATGCACCAAAGCCTCAGAGAAAATGATGGCATGAATGTCCTTCGATTCGGCACCATAGCACTTACGGACAGCCATTTCGCGAGAACGACCCACGAGATTTCCAACGATGATAAGCAGATAGTTCATCACAGAAGTGAAGAGGAGGACAAAAGCGATAATTCCCATAATCCATCCCATCTTCTTGATATAAGGATTTTGGGTGTAAACATCGCTCAATACCGTGAAATCATAGTTCAGTTCTATTCCCATATTCTTCATCTCCTTCAAAGGGAAATGATCCTCTCGCATCTTATTCACGTAAGGCTTGAGTTCTTTTGCCTCATGCCCCTTTGCCAACCGGATGTAGGACCTATAGGAATCATTTCCCACCCATTGGCCTCTACCATCGTAGGAATATACGTATGGCACACTACACCTCGACAGAATCATCTGCGTACCATGAAAGGAAGAACCCCATGGAAACGCTTCGAAAACACCATAGATGGTAAAAGTGGTTCCCGGATAATTAGAAAGCGTGAAATGCTTGCCTACAACATTACCGCCAATCTTTGCTGCCGTTTCTGAATCGATGAGACAGGATAAGGGTTGGGATAGAATCTGTTTCGCCTTACCTATCAATATCTTCTGTGGAAAGACATCAAAGAAACAACTGTCTGCCATCATGATATTGGCAGACACGATGTTCTGGTCTTCCATCTTGCATTGGGCATCATCATAAAAATAGTGAGTACTGGTAGCAGCTTCCACCATAGGCGCATATTGCTTTACACCTTGGGCGGTGGCTCCTGAAGTATTGGTAAACTCCATGGTTTCGCCATGGTTAGTACCCACTTCCGAAATCAGATACGTCCTTTCCCATCCTGGGAAGTACGTATCGTAAGTCTGCTCGAAATAAATCTCGGCAATAATTACCGAACTGATTGCCAATCCGAGCGCCAGACACAAAATCTTCACGAAATTGTGCTGACCTCTTCGAGGCAGATTCTTGAATGCGTTAATAATATGATTCATATCAAATATCCTGTTTCAAGGGCGTTAGCCCAATTTATCACTAATCACTACTAATTAATCATTACTAACTAATCACTACTAATTAAAAACTAATACATCATTATCCTTATAGGCTTCATAGCCGCTAACGATAACCTGCTCGCCCGGCTCTAAGCCTTCAATCACCTCATAATATTGAGGATTCTGGCGACCGATGGTGATCTTGCGGCGATAAGCCTTCTTGCCACTCTTGTCTAATACAAAAATCCATTGACCGCCCGTTACACTATAAAACGTGCCTTTAGGGATAATTATTGCCTGCTTCGACTGACCGAGCTGCAAATCTACATAATAGGTCTGACCGGTTCGGATATTGCCAGGGCGAACACCTTTGAAGACGAAGTCGATGCGGAACCTGCCATCTCTTACCTCGGGATAAACCTTGCGAACCTGCAAGAGATAATGCTTGCCGTTCTGGTCGAAAGTGGCAGTAAGCCCCGGTTTTACCCGGTCGATGTAATGCTCATCCACCTGCGCCTGTACCTTGAAATCGCTGAGATCGTTGATGACTCCTATCTTCTGTCCGGCAGAAATGCTCTGTCCCAACTCCACATCGAGCAAACCGATTTCGCCCGAAATGGTGCTGCGGATGTTCAGCTTCTCCTTGCGCTGGCGAACCAGTTGCACATTCTTCTGCATGGCTTCCAGATTATCGCCCATCTGATCCATCTGCGAACGGCGCAACTGGGCATCCTTCTTCAATCGCTTGCTGATGAGTGCATGCTTCTTGACGGCAAGGTCGTAATCTTCCTTAGCCTTCAGATACTCCTCGTGCGAATTGAGTTCTTCCTTGTGCAACGCCTCCTGATGCTGATAGGAACGGCGCTTGGTAATGACATCCTGCGAAAGCGACAGTTCCTCGTTGCTATTGTTCAGACGGTCCTGCTCCATCGAAATCTGGGTGTTGCGAAGCATATCCTGCTTTTCGGCAAGTTCGCTTTCGGCATTCAGAATCTCCAGGTCGAGATTCGAATTGCGCAGTTTCACGATCACATCGCCCTTGTTTACGTGGGCACCTTCATCCACCACTTTCTCCAGAACAATACCGCCCTCCTCGGAACTGATCTGCACCACGGAGATAGGAACCACCTGTCCATCCACCGAAACATAATCGTTGAACTGCGCCTTCTCTACGGTTCCGATGCTCAATCCCTTCCTATCCACCTTCAGGGTGGAAGAAAAATTGCTCAAGCCCAACCATACGAGGACTGCGATCAAAACCGCTCCTCCGCCAATCCATGCCCAGTACTTGCGAGGCACGAGATATTTTTTCTTTTCTATCTTGATATCCATAATTTACTTTATTAAATTTTCTCCCTGATAATAAGCAACTAACCTTTGTTTGATGATGAACAACATCTGCATCTGGAGTTCCTTGATTCTGCTTTCCAGAAGCGTTTGGGCTGCGGTATGAAGATCGAAGGTGGAAAGCATTCCTTCCTCAAACTTCCGGCTCGACATGTGATAGGCGAGCGAATCGGAGGCCACCTTCTTCTGCATCTGATGCAACTCCTTGGCGTAACCCTCTGCATCCATTACCGCCTGGGCTATCTGGTCGTGAAGCTTGCGACGGGTTTCCTCCAGGTTCACCTGCGCCAGTTGCCAGTCGTTGCGTGCCTTCTTCACACTGTGCCATCGGTCGCTATTATAAATAGGTATAGAAAGGGTCAACGCGAGGTATTCTCCCTGGTTGTTGCGAAACTGCGAGGCAAACCCATCGTATTGCCCTTTCTGAGAGAGATTCTTATAATAGTTGGTAGAAATGCCGCCACCGAGAGAGAGTGATGGCAGCAATCTGCCTTTTGCTATCTTATAATCATACCTTGCCCGCTCTACTTCGTATTCTGCCGACTTTAAATCTGGAGAAATATGCTGGAAGCCCTGGTAAACGGTTTCGTAGTTTACTCCAGATTCAGAAACCTCTTTATATCCTGACTTCAGTTCCAATTTCAGCTCTTCATCCACCGGAAAATTCATCGCAGATTTCAAGGCGAGCAGACTCTGTTTTGCCACATTCTCCTGATGCGTAAGATTGTATTCATCTTCTGCCACCTGCGATTCCATCTGCACCACATCCGGGCGCCCCTTCTCGCCCAGTTCATACAGACGCTTCATCTTAGCCAGCATCCGCTTGCTTTCGTTCAGTTTCTCGCTTGCTATCTGAATGCTGGCCTCAGCATAGGCTGCATCCACATATTTCTGCATCACGTCGATGGCGCGGTCGTCCTGAATCTTCTGCATCGCCGTGGCTGAATAATCCCGACTCAGTTTTGCCTGCTTCAAGGCGTTGATGGTGGCGAAACCATCAAAGACATTCAGTTCGGCATAAAGCTGATAGTAATTATTGAATGTCGTTACATTATTATAAGTATTGGTTTCCGGGTCGATGTTTCGTCCCCAGGCATACTGTCCCTGCACGCCTCCCGATACAGTTGGCAGGAATCCTGCCACAGCATGCTGGTAATCCTGCTTGCGCTGGCGGACATTTACCACCTCCCGCTTCACCTCCGTGGCGTGCTTCACGGCGTATTTCATGCAGTCGTCAAGGCTCCAGCTCTGCGCCGAGGCTCCAGCCGCCCAGACCAACCATCCTATCAATATTCCTATTCTTTTCATAATCTTCTTCATTTTGGCATGATAAGGACAAGAGCCGTACCAAAATAGTACTTCTCCTGATAATCAAGTCATTATACAAAAACCCTTATTAAACAAACTGTCCAACAATTAGACACCACCGTCTAATTGTTGGACAGAAACCTCAAATTAAAGCTGATCATTCTAAACAGCAGCTAACACTCCTGCCATTTCAAGGAATGACTATATAAAATTTTTCCATATTCTCCAAAAGAAGAAGAATGCTTCTAAACATTTCAGAAACGATAGACAGCAAAGCTGTGTGGCTTCAATGTGGCATGAAGCAGGATCTCTCCTTTCTTATTTCTTCACAGGCACAAGGACAAAGCTGAAACTCTTGTTGCCGGCATGCACGCGATAAGGAGCCAAAGGCCATGCGCCCCAGGAGTTCTCGCCTCCCACTCCATAATGTTCGCCATCGAGGAAGAGGTTGGTGAACCGTGACTTCTGCAGATTAAAGCTGTGGCGCTGTTCCTTCTCGTCGCCATCGTCCAACTCGTCGGTATCGAAGTGAAGGGCTGATGCATAGAAAGGCTGACAGCTCTTTACCGTCAGTCCGAAGCCATTGCCGTCGGTCTGCTTCCACCAGCGCATATCACTCTTGGTTCCGCTTTCCTGTGGACGGATGTAGGGGAAATACTGATTGTCGGCCTGGTCGCGATAGATGCCTATGCGCATACATTCCTTTCGGTCGGAATAGTTCTCTATAGGTCCTCGGCCATAGTACTCGCTCTCCGACATATCGTAAGGCAACTGCATGAGCATGCCGAAGCGGAAGAGGTCGTCCGCCTTCTCGCCTTCTGCCATCTGAAGGGTTTCGGTGACTTTCACCATGCCTGTATTCGCCATGACGAGATAGGTCACCGACAGGTCGGCTTTCAGTTGTGGCAGGGTGTAGGTGGCACAGATGCTGAAGGTGTTCGCCTTCTTGTCCTTCGCTGTCGTGAGGGTTTTCAGAGTCAGCTCAGGCTGCTTCCACAACTTGAACCTCTTCTGCAGACCAGCGCCCATGTCGTTGTCGGTGGGAGCTCGCCAGAAGTTGGGTTTTAAGGTTCCGCCCTCACCCAGGAGCGACTTGCCCTGACAGGTAAAGGCAGAGATGAGTCCCGTGGCGCGGCTTATCTTCAGGGTGAGGTCGGGAGTGACGACAGCCAGGTCGGCTTCGCCCTTCCGGTCGATGAGTTTTGCCTTCACGTTCTTGCCGGCTGGGGTGCTTGCCTGTTTTGACGTACAATGTCCGCAGCATGATTTCTCCTTCACCGCCAACTGACTGTAGGCAATGATCTGTCCTGCCTCCATGAGCGGCTCTGCCTTCTTTAGGCGGAAGTCAATATCGAGGAACACCTCCTTGCCCTTCACCTTCGACAGGTCGTAAGGAATGGTGAAAGTCTTGGTCTGCTGTGGAGCCACGTCGATGTCGGCAAGGGTTCCGTTCTGAGTCTCCACGCCATCTTCTATCAGGCTCCACGCCAGGGCGCAGTTGCTCAGGTCGGCGAAGAAATTCTCATTATATACATTCACCTCTCCCTTCTGAGCGTCCTTCATCGTGGTCCAGATGTTCTGATACTGATAAGCCAACTCGTAGGCATGAGGATTGAGCTGACGGTCGGGACCTACGATTCCATTGCAGTTGAAATTGTTGTCGCTGGGGTCGTATTTGTTATAGTCGCCACCATAAGTATATTCTATCTGCCGCAGCTGCTCGTTGCTCATGGCTTCTGCCTTGATGCTCATAGGCTTCTGTGGATGGCGATGCAGTGCCTGGTCGACGAAGTCCCAGTCGAAACCGCCCTGGAAGATGGGATACTTACGCACAAGCGCCCAATAGTCGCTCAGATTGCCACCCGAGTTGCCCATGGTGTGGTTGTACTCACACTGTATAAGAGGCTTGTTGCTCGCAGGATTCTTGCTGTATGCCTCGCAGTCTTTCACCGAATAATACATCGGACAGTAAATATCGGTTCCATCACCATGGCCTGCCTGCTCATACTGCACAGGACGGCTCTGATCCTGACTCTTGATCCACTTGTAAGCCTGCATGAAGTTGTCGCTCATCACGGTCTCATTGCCCAGGCTCCAGGTTACAATCGAGGGATGGTTGTAGAAGTTGCACACGTTGTGCTGGTTGCGCTCCATAATCTGTCGGGCAAACATAGGCTTTCCTGCTGCGGCATCCTTGCCATACTGGAAGCCGTGACTCTCCTGGTTGGCTTCTGCCACCACATAGATGCCATACTCGTCGCAGAGGTCGTACCAACGTGGATCGTCGGGATAGTGACAGGTTCGCACGGCGTTGATGTTCAGTCGTTTCATCAGGCGTATGTCCTGCAGCATGCGCTCTATGCTTACCACGTATCCACCATCAGGATCCATCTCATGACGGTCGGCTCCCTTGATGAGTACAGGCTGACCGTTGACCAAGAACTGGCGGTTCTTTATTTCCACCTTGCGGAAACCCACCTTGACGGGTGTCACACTGGCACGCATGTCGGCTCTTTTTCCAACTCCCGACAGCGAAACCTGCAGGGTGTAGAGATAAGGTGTTTCGGCTGTCCACTTATGAGGATTGTCTACCTTCATAGACAGCTGAGCCAGACCATTCTTGGCAACCCCGACAGCTGTTGTCACCTGCTTGCCGTCCTTGTCGAAGAGGATGAGGTTGAGGGTTCCGTGGCCCTTCATCTGGGCTGCCACCTGCAGCACGCCGTCCTTGTAATTGTTCACCAGATCGGGAGTGATGCGAATGTCCTCAAGCTGCAGATGGGCGTCACGGGCATAGAGATAGCTCTCGCGAGCCACACCACTCAGACGCCAGAAGTCCTGATCCTCGCACCAGGAACCGTCGCACCAACGGAATGTCTGGAAGGCTATGAGGTTCTTGCCCTTCTTTAGGAAGGGAGTGATGTCGAACTCGGCTGCCACCTTGGCGTCTTCTGCATAGCCGGCAAACTGTCCGTTCACATATAGATAAATATTGGAAGTTACGCTTCCGAAGTGGGCTATCACCTGCTTACCGTCCCAGTTGGCAGGAATGTCTATCTGTCGACGGTAAGAGCCCACATGATTGTCCTTGACTGGCACGACAGGCGGCTGCTCATCGAAATGTCCGCGCCAGGCAAAGCCTATGTTCACATACTCCGGCTGACCATAGCCGTTGAGTTCCCAGTTGCCAGGAACAGGAATCGTGCCCCAATGAGAGTCATCGAGGTTGGTAAGATAGAAATCTGTTGGGCGCTGGTCGGCATTCTCCACCCACTTGAACTTCCATATTCCGTCAAGAGAAAGGAAATTCTGACTCATCGTCTTGTCTACACTGGAAAGATTGCGGCTCTTTACCACTCCGCCTTCCTCATACACCATGTCGGCAAAGGAATAGGTGAAGAAGGATGTGTGAAGAGGCAAACGGTTGATTTCGTTCACCTGCAGGTCGTGCCACTCGGTGAAAGTGGGTTGCTGAACGGTTGTCTTGTTCATTTTCCGGGCTGTTGTCTTAGGCTTCTTGGCTCCGTAAGAGTACATGGCCAAAGCTGCCAAACCTAAAGTAAGGAATAGTTTTCGTTTCATTGTTGTTGAATGATATAAAGGGATTTGTTTGGTTTATCCAGTTCATCAGAGTCCCCTTGCCGCAAGCGTCAGGAACTCTATTTTTGCAAAATTGTTGTTGTCTTGCTGCAAAAATAAGTTTTTTTTCTGAGTTGGCAATCATTCTTTATGTTAAAAATGTTATCTTTACACTTATTCTCTTAAAAAGGATGACTTTGTATCGACATACAGACAAACATCTACGCCCGGCATTCTCACTTTTCAAACTGGTAAAATGAATCTGCCCAACGGGATAACTCAACTCCCGTAAAAACTCCTGAAAGAACTCCCAGACCAGCAAAACACAAGAATAATTAAAACTTTTCAATATTCATCGAAATAAAATGAGAAAAAACTTTGCTCTTTTGTAAAAAAAACAGTATCTTTGTCACCAGAAACAGACAACATAACGACATTAAGAACATGATGACTATCGAAGAATACAGAGCAGCCATACTGAAGGCTTTGCTCGATGCGAAAAACGAGGACGGCACTCCTGCCATCACAGCCAAGGAAGCAGAGGAAGCCCTTCGTGGCTTTACGGATGACGAACTGAACGACGGCATTCTGTGGAACACACCAGAAGACGTTGCTGCCATCATCCTCGAAGGAGTATAGACCTTCAGGATAGCAGTTACGAGTTTTTTATTCTCTGCTCTCGGTACTATTCTCGAAAGAGTGTAGACCTCTGGAGGGATTGCCCTTAAAATTTATCGTGATTTATTTTGCATTGTCCTTTATTTGCAGTAACTTTGCACCGCAAAACACATTCCTGCCAAAGAAGGAGAATGTTTCTTGCATAATTATTGAATAATTACCGGTAAAATTAGTATAAATGAAGATAGAAAACGAAATCATCAGCTCGGTCATCGCTGCGGTGAAAGAGCTTTACGGACAGGACGTGCCTGAGAAAATGGTGGCCCTGCAGAAAACCAAGAGTAATTTCGAAGGAAACCTTACCCTCGTCGTGTTCCCATTCCTCAAAATGTCAAAGAAGAAACCTGAGGATACGGCACAGGAAATTGGCGAATACCTGAAGAAGAACTGCAGCAATGTGATTGCCGACTTCAATGTGGTTAAAGGTTTCCTGAATCTTTCTATCGCTCCTGCCGCATGGGTAGGACTCTTGAACACCATCAACGCTGACCCTAAGTTCGGTGAGAAGCCTGTTACAGAGAATAGCCCACTCGTCATGATCGAGTACTCTTCTCCTAACACCAACAAGCCTCTCCACCTCGGTCATGTGCGCAACAACCTCCTGGGCTGGTCTTTGGCTCAGATTATGGAGGCCAACGGCAACAAGGTGATCAAGACAAACATCGTGAACGACCGTGGTATTCACATCTGTAAGTCTATGCTCGCCTGGCTCAAGTGGGGCAATGGCGAAACTCCTGAGACTTCGGGCAAGAAGGGCGACCACCTCATCGGCGACTACTATGTGGCTTTCGACAAGCACTATCGTGAGGAAATCGCAGAGCTCAAGGCTCAGTACATGAAGGATGGCATGGAGGAAGATGCTGCCACAGAAAAGGCTAAGGCAGAGGCTCCGCTCATCAAGGAAGCTCACGAGATGCTCGTGAAGTGGGAGAACAACGACCCTGAGGTTCGCGCCCTGTGGGAGAAGATGAACAACTGGGTTTACGCCGGCTTCGACGAGACCTACAAGATGATGGGCGTAAGCTTCGACAAGATATATTATGAGTCAAACACCTACCTCGAGGGAAAGAAGAAGGTAGAGGAAGGACTGGAGAAGGGACTCTTCTTCCGCAAGGACGACAACTCGGTTTGGGCCGACCTTACCGATGAGGGACTCGACCAGAAGCTCCTGCTCCGTTCCGACGGCACTTCGGTCTATATGACTCAGGACATCGGTACTGCCGACCTTCGCTTCAAGGACTTCCCTATCGACAAGATGATCTACGTAGTAGGTAACGAGCAGAACTACCACTTCCAGGTGCTCTCTATCCTGCTCGATCGTCTCGGCTTCAAGTGGGGCAAGGACTTGGTTCACTTCTCTTACGGAATGGTAGAGTTGCCTAACGGTAAGATGAAGAGCCGCGAGGGAACCGTAGTTGACGCCGACGACCTGATGGCCGAGATGATCAAGGACGCTCGCCAGACCAGCGACGAGCTGGGCAAGTTTAAGGACATGAGCGAGGAAGAGCGCCAGGAGATTTCACGCATCGTGGGTCTTGGAGCCTTGAAATATTTCATCCTCAAAGTGGACGCACGCAAGAACATGCTCTTCAACCCAGAAGAGAGCATCGACTTCAACGGCAACACTGGTCCTTTCATCCAGTACACCTATGCCCGTATACGCAGCATCATGCGCAAGGCAGCCGCCGAGGGCATTGAGATTCCTGCCACATTGGGCGCAGATGCTCCTATCAATGAGAAGGAGATTGACCTCATACAGAAGATGAACGACTTCGCCACTGCCGTGGCTGATGCGGGCAACAACTACAACCCTGCCAGCATAGCCAACTACTGCTACGAGCTGACCAAGGAGTTCAACCAGTTCTATCACGACTACAGCATCCTGAATGCTGAGAGCGAGGCTGAGAAGACTACTCGCTTAGTACTGGCTGCCAACATCGCCAAGATTCTGAAGAACGGTATGGCGCTGCTCGGCATCGAGGTTCCAGAAAGAATGTAATGAATAACCTACAATTTAATATAAAGAATATTGACTATTGACAAATAATGAGCAACCCCAGAGCCAAGAGCTCTGGGGAGTGCTCATTTCGTTTTTTACCCACTACAGCTATTTTCTATCATCAATGAACAAATTGCCAGCCAATCCTCCTTCATGGAGAAACGACACCGTGCTGCCCTTGCCCATGGAAGTGAATGCCAACGCATGGGCTGTTGACGCAGCCTGCTCGGGAAACCCCGGACCGATGGAATACCAATGCATCGACCTGCAGACAGGAGCACAGGTGTTTCACTATGGACCGCTGCACGGCACCAACAATATTGGCGAATTTCTTGCCATCGTGCACGCCTTGGCTCTCATGGAGCAAAGGGGCATTACCGACAAGGTGATCTATAGCGACAGCGTGAACGCGCAACTGTGGGTACAGAAGAAACAATGCAAGACCAAGCTGGAACACAACGCGCAGACTGAACAACTGTATCAAATCATAGCCCGAGGCGAGAATTGGCTCCGTACGCACAACATCACAACCCCCATACTGAAATGGGAAACTAAGAAATGGGGTGAGATTCCTGCCGACTTCGGAAGAAAGGGATAGGAAACAAAGAATACGAGTTGGACATTAGAAGCCATCCTCGCCCGACAAGCGCTCGTGGAATGCAGCGGAAAAGAGACCAACAGCCTGGGAGAGGAAAGTTGACTGAGGGCTGAAAATTTGTTTCAGTTTCAGTTGTTTCAATTAATTTTTTGAGGGTTCCAACTTTCGCTTTTTGTTCTTTTTTCTTTACTATATTATATTATTATATTA
>CEAJ01021441.1_pt1 | contig 31232 bp, 19 predicted proteins | sample 554971 | NCBI WGS metagenome assembly CEAJ01 (sample SAMEA3182047, study PRJEB8094) | gut metagenome | biome: human; feature: gut; material: Stool; isolation source: human stools | place: Canada | collected 2011-11-29
CAGCAGGGACTTACCATAAAAGAACTGTCCGAAATACTTTATACGAACCGTACCTATCTTTCCGCTTATATCAAGACTACGTATAAAATGACATTCCGCGAATGGATAACCAGTCTCCGGTTGGAGTATGCGAAAAACATACTGAAGGAGCATCCAGAAATCAATATACAGAAGCTGGCTGAGTCTTCTGGTTTTCTTTCCCAAAGTAACTTTATCAAATTATTTTCCGAGAAAGAAGGATGTACGCCTGCCAAATGGAAAAAATCAAATCGGGAATAAATTGTGTAGTAAAAAAACATCGGAAAAGGTCACAGAAACCCATTTCCAAAAAGTGCTCAAACGACAAAAAAGTGCTAATTCGACAATTCAAAAAGTGCTAATTCGACAAAAAGATGCTCAAACGACATTATTTATAAAATTTTATAGCAAAAGTTTTTCTAATCTTTTGGGCATAGAATGAAATTTATTATCTTTGGACAGGACAAAGATAATAAATATAAGTTGATATGAGCAGAAAAATCACTTTTCTTACCTTGTTTCTGTGGCTGATGACGGTAACTTTTCCTGTCATTGCGCAGCAGAAAACAGACACGACCTACACCTTCCGCTTCGTTCCGCAGAAGGACATGTTCTACGTTCCTTGGAATGGCAATGACACTGAACTTGCCCGCCTGTTGGAATGTATTGAAAACAGTAAAGCAACAATTTTTGACGGCAAGTTGCCGCTACTGGTTGACGGCTACTGCAATTCGCTGGGCGGTGAAGCTGAGAACCTTGCAACGGCGAAGATTCGTGCCAATCGAGTAAAATCAGAACTGATTACACGCGCGAAAATCAAGGAAGAAAACTTCATTACCCACAATCATGCGACAGGGGGTGATTTTGTAATCGTGCGCCTAACGGTACCCGCAAAGGAAACAGCCGCGATGGATGCGGAAGCGGAAGCACGACGCAAGGCGGAAGCCGAACGCTTAGAAACCGAGAAGCGTGCCGAACAGGAACGGCGTGCCGAAGAGCAGCGCAAGGCGGAAGAAGCCCGACTTGCCGCTGAAAAGGCAGAAGCCGAGAAAGCTGCTCTACAAAATACACTTGCCGGCACGCCGTCGGAAACTAAAATCACAAATGATTATCATCTCTCCCTGCGTGCCAACCTATTGCGCTGGGCTACCCTGACACCCGATTTAGGACTTGAATGGCGCATCTGCCCATCGTGGGGCATTGCCGTAAACGGCTCGTGGACTTCTTGGAGTTGGAATGACAAAGACCGTCGCTATGCACTCTGGGAAGTGGCTCCGGAAATACGTTATTACATGGGTGAGAAGAAAGCCTGGTATCTGGGTGCGATGTTCAAGGCCAGACAGTTCAACTACAAGCTCTCCGAAACAGGCAAGCAGGGCGACCTGATGGGTGGCGGCATCACCGCCGGCTATCAGCTGCGGCTGAACAAGGCACTGGCTCTTGATTTCAACCTCGGTTTGGGCTACCTGAATGCCGATTTCGAAAAATATGAAGTCATCGATGGTGTGCGCGTGCGCTGTGGCAACGAGACAAAAAATTGGTGTGGCCCCATCAACGCCGGTGTGACATTGGTATGGAAGTTATTCTAATACGGAGGAATAGACTATGAAAGCAAGACAATATATAAATATGGTAGGAATGGCAGCCGCCGTGCTACTCTCTTCCTGCGTAAAGGACACGCTTTATGACACGCCGCATCCCGACTACGGGAAGATTGCGGTGACAGCCGACTGGTCGGCCTACGGTGAGGGTATCAACATACCTGCCACGTGGACGGTCACCATGGGCGACTATACGGGTACGGAGACTTCCGCCACCCATGCCCCCGACCATCTGTTTGCTCCAGGCAGCTACACCCTTGCGGTGTGGAACCCAGCTGAAGGAATCACGGTAAATGGTACCACCGCCACCATTGCCGCAGCCATGGGAAACCGAGCAGGCACGGATGCCTTTGTGAACAATGCCCCGGGATGGTTCTTCACCTATACGAAACAGATGAGCATCGAGAAAGACAAGGACTATCCGCTGACCGCTGCAATGAAGCAGCAGGTACGCGAACTGACGCTTGTCGTCAAACCGACGGGTGATGCCGCCGGACGCATCACGGAGATTGTTGCCCATCTGACGGGTGCAGCCAGAACACTCGATTTCGCTACCGATACCTACGGAGCCGCTTCAAACGTCGTGCTGCCCTTCACCAAGATAACCGAAGGTGACGATGCCGGCAAGTGGAAAGCCACGGTGCGGTTGCTGGGTGTGACTGGCACGGAACAACTGCTGACGGCTGAAATCCGCTATGCGGACGGCAACCCGAGCCCCACCACGCTGAAAAGCGACCTTACGGAAGCTCTCAAGGAGTTCAACACCAGAAAGGGCAAATCGCTGACCCTCGGCGGAACGCTGGTTGAGACTCCCGAAGGCATGGAAGTGGACGGAGCCGAAATCAACGGCTGGGAAGAAGTGAAAGGTGATGATGTAAATGCTGATTTGTAAATAATAAAATTATAGATATAATGAAGATAAGATTTTTTACACTTGTAGCGCTCGCCCTCGCACTGGCAGCCTGCAACAACGACAACGAGAACCTGAACGGTGACCCCGTGGCCGCCCAGTTTACCGCCGACATCGCCCCCGCCACCCGCGCCAGCGGAACCACCTGGACTGCCGGCGACCGTATCGGCATCACCGACATCGGCAACGATTCCCAGTACGGCAACGTGCCTTTCATCCTGAAAAACGGGAAATTTGAGGCAGAAGGAAAGGTTATCTATATCGAAGATACAAAGACCCATACTTTCCGCGCCTACTATCCGTACAACGCGGCGGGAGGCATCCTCACAGCCACGACCGATGCCACGGCGCAGCAGAACCAGCCTGCCATCGACTTCCTCTTTGCTTCAGGAGCCACGGGAGACAAAAACAACCCGGTAGTAAGCTTCACCGACAAAACCGCCAAAGGCGGTGAAGACAACTCCTTCCACCACCGCATGAGCCAGATAACCCTTACCTTCGAGGCGGGCGACGGCGTGAATTTCAGCGTGGTCAAGCCTGAACGTTACACGCTGGACGGATTGTTACTCACCGGTACGTTCAACACGGCCGACGGTATTGCCACCGCAGACAACGGGGCACAGACCGGAGAACTGGCCATGAATTTGGCAGACGGCGTTCTCACGTCATCGATCATCCTCTTCCCGCAGACAGTTGCATCCCTGCCGTTGGTTGTGAATTACAAAGGTCAGGAATATCATGCCACACTCACCGTGCCCGAAGGCGCACTGCTGGCGGGCAACAACTACACCTATACCGTCAAGGTACGCAACAAAGTCCTTGAAGTCAGCGAAGCCACCATTGCAAAGTGGAACGATATAGACGGTGGAGATGTGGGTGCTGACCTGTAGGATTTTAATAATTAATCGATTAGAATGAAGAATTATGAGACATAGATTATTTATCCCCGCAGCCACCGCACTGCTGTTCGCCCTCGCCGCCTGCACGCAGGACGAACTTGCTGGCGATAACCGTCTGCCCGAAGGTGAATACCCCGTCGTCATCCGTGCCACCGGATTGTCCGTAGAAGCAACGCCGCTGGCAGTCCCTTCCACCCGTGCCGCTGTGGACGGCGACTGGCAGGGCGTCACTTCCGTGGCACTCAAGATGGGCGATGCGGTAAAGGAATACACCGTAACGGCTTCTACCGATTTCAAGAGTGCCACGCTTTCACGCGAGAACGACCCGTACTACTGGACCAGCCGCGACCCGATTACCATATCGGCATGGTGGCCCTTCAACAATGCCAACATCACACAGATGCCTGCCGTGAAGGTGGCCGAAGACCAAAGCAAATTGGCTGACTTCCAGAACAGCGACTTCATCTCTGCTGAGAACCGGAAGGTGGAATTTAACAACCCGACACTCGAATTTACCCACCGCACGGCACGCGTGACAATCGAACTGAAGCCCGGCACGGGATTCACGAGCGTCGCCGGTGCCACGGTGAGCCTCGTGAGCCTGTCCGCCGATAACGGCAACCCGACCGCCATCAAGACTTACAACGCAAGCGGCAACACCTACGAGGCACTGACCGCCCCGCAGACCGTTGCGGCAGGCAAACCGTTCGTCAAGGTGGAACTCGGCGGCGGCACCTTCTACTTCCGTCCGCAGAACAACGTCGTATTAGAAGCGGGCAGCCGCTATAAATATACCGTTAAGGTGAACGCCACTGGCCTGACGCTGGAGGGTTGCACCATCGGTGACTGGGCTGACGGCGGCGGCGAGAGCGGCGAGGCTGAGGATTTGGGCTATTCTATACAGGACGACGGCAGCTACATGGTCTATAACGCAGACGGCCTACTGGCATGGAACAAAGCGGCACAAAAAGACGAATCGATAAATTGCACCCTCACCGCCGACATCGACCTGACGGGTAAGGAATGGACACAGGTAGGCACATGGCCACCAGGTTACTCCGGCATCTTTAATGGGCAGGGACACCGCATTACGGGATTAAACTTTTCAGCAGCGACTACTGAACTTTTTGGGTTATTAAATGAACGTGGTGTGATAAAGAACCTACAACTCATAGATGTGAATCTGTATGGCAGTAGTGGACATGCAGCTGGAATAGTGGAGGAAAATAATGGTCAAATCATTGCCTGCTCTGTGACGGGAAAAATTTCTGCATATGGTAGAACTAGTAGTATAGCCGATTTAAATTATGGCAGTATCACCGCTTGCTGGTTCAACGGCACATTGGAAGAGTATGAATCTGGAGCTATAGTGCGTCATAACTACGCTTATATAACTTCCTGTTATTGGGGAGGCAATGCCGGGCAAGGAGTATTCAGTAATCTTGGAGGAAAGGTAGATGCCACGAAGGTGGACGGCGCGACCGTGAAATGGCAGACAGCCGTCGACGGCATGAACCACGCCCTCACCGACAACGACTACCAGTGGGCACTCGGCACCGGCGGCCTGCCCGTAATGCAAAAGAAACAATAACAACCCCTAAACAACACGCATCATGAAACGAACAACCATTCATATATTCGCAGCCCTCGCCCTGCTGCTCGGCCTTGCCGCCTGCACGCAGGACGAAGCGGGCTTCCTGCCGGAAGGGGCAGAAGGCACATCCATCGTCTTCACCGCCACGGGGCTGAACCCCGCCGCGACAGCCATCGCCGCCACCCGTGCCCCAGTGGACGGCAATTGGGAGGGTGTGCAGAGCGTGGCAGTCATGATGGACGGCACGGTGAAGGCATACGACGTGACGCCCTCCACCGCCGACCCCACCAGCGCCACGCTGACCTCCACCGACCCGTACTACTGGACCAGTCACAACGACATCACCGTCACAGCGTGGTGGCCCTACACCGCTGGCGAGACAACCCCACCTGCGGTAAAAGTAAAAGCCAACCAAAGTACCCAGAAGGACTTCGAGGGCAGCGACCTCATCGTAGCCGACGGACAGACGGTGACCTACGGCAGCCCCACGCTCCGCTTCACCCACCGCACGGCGCGGGTGACCATCGTTCTGACGGACTACACCGAGGGGCTGGCATCTGTGCGGCTGACGGGTCTCTCCACCGAGAATGGCAATCCGGATGAAATCACCCCGTATGACAAGGGCAGCAACACCTACACCGCCCTCGTAGCCCCGCAAAGTGTGGCAGCTGGCACGACCTTCATTACCTGCACCTTCGCTGACGCCAAGACCTTCGTTTATAAGATGAAGAATGCTGCCGACTGGCAGGCGGGCGGTGAATATACCTACACCGTCTCCCTCGCTGCGGCAAAAGACCCGGGATATACCATAGAGGGCAACGGCAGCTACACCGTGACCTCCGCCGATGGTCTGATAAATGTAGCCGAATTAGTGAACGGAGGTAAGACCGACATTAACATTACCCTCGGCAAAAACATTGACCTGACGGGCAAAGGCTGGACGCCGATAGGCACGAACTACGAAAAGCGATACAAGGGTACCTTCGACGGCCGCGGCCATACCATCAAGGGGCTGACCGTTACGACAAATGACCAATTTGTGGGTCTGTTCGGCTATCTCGATAAAGCTGGTACGGTGAAGAACGTGGTGATGGAAGGCATACAGATAACAAGCAATCACGTGTTAATGTCAGGCAATACTGGCGGCGTGGTAGGATATAGCTGGGGCACCATTGAAAACTGCTCGGTGTCGGGCAGCGTCAGCGGCACGAATTGTGTCGGCGGTGTGGTGGGTAGCCAAAAGGCCGGTTCCATCATCGGATGCAGCTCCTCTGCCATAGTTAAGGGAACGCGCTATGTCGGCGGCGTGGCAGGAGAAAAATGGGGCACCATGACCGCTTGCTATGCCACAGGCAACGTGACCTTAGAAATTAACTCCCCACAGGATCTCTCAGGCGGCGGTGTAGTGGGATTAAACGGAGGAAGCACCGTCCTTGCCTGCTATGCCACGGGCAACGTAAATAGTAAGGGTAGCAACACTGGCAATGTACATATCGGCGGCTTGTTTGGAGATAACTACACCGTCGTGACCGCCTGCTACTGGAAGAACAATCAGGAACAAGGCATCGGCTACAATAAGGAAGGCATCGTCACCGAAGCCACGAAGGTGGACGGCACTGACGTTACCTGGCAGAAAGCCGTTGATGCCATGAACACCGCCTTGCAGAACGCAGGCTCAGAATGGCGTTACGAACTTAAAGGAGCATTGCCTACCTTGAGGAAGCAGTAAGCCGTTGCGGGCGGAAAAGTTCCGTCCGCAACGAACATTAAACGACAAGGGTCTATATGCCACGATGAAAAGGTGGCGTATAGACCCTTGATTATATGGTGATATTCGTAATCTACATCTCCGCTTTCTGTTTTTTATGAAAAAAGTATCAAAGTATCATCTTTTTGGCTGAACATAGAGATAAATTGCTGATATATAATAGGATAGAAGAATGATACATTTTGGATTATCTTACAAGAAGTATCATAGAAGTATCATTAATCTGATAGAAGTATCATAAAAAACGTCATCAAAGTATCACAAAATCGTCAGAGGCATTATGCATAAAAGCAAAGCCGCAGATCTGCAAGGAGTGCCCAAAAATCGCCTGACTTTTGGGCACTCTGTGCACACCGCATGGGCAATCAATGCCCATCGCTTGTTCTATTGATGCCCAGCGCTTGTTCACTGAGTGCCCACTTGACGGGCAAGACAGACCACCTGATGGTCTCTTACAGAACGGCTTATGTGATTTTATTCCTAATCCAGCTTGTCAATCTTTCTTCTTATTCATAGTTTGTATTGGCATTCTTTACATACTGGAAGAGTAGGTGCTAAAGTTTTGAAACTTTAGTCTTTTAAATCGACTCAAAGCCGAATTTAATGATGTTTCTTGTGATTTATGATACTTCTATGATACTTCTATGATACTTCTTGTAAAATAAACAAAAAGTATCATTCTTGTATTGTGCAGTATATCAGATGTTTATAAGGATATCGTACTAAATAATGATACTATGATACTTTTTTCCGCAAAAAACATTTATGCGCAGGCAATTATTTTCAATACCTCTTTCATATTATACTTCCTTCCAATCAACCAGTCCCTTTCCCATATCATCCAGTTCTATGGCAAGAGCAATCACTTTGCGCTTATCAGCCTTGAAAGGTTCGGCATACTGCTTGGCTTTCATCTGCTCCGTGGCAGCATCCACGCCACCGTTGTTGCTCAGTTTCAGCTCCAGCACATAGATGAAGTTGGTGGTTTCTACCACCATATCAATTCTGCCCGTAGCAATCATCTTTTCTACTTCCACACGGCAGCCGATGGCATTAAAGATGGTGCTCAGAATCAGGCGGTAGCGCTCCTCCATATTCATGCTGGCAAGCTTCTTGTTGCTGTAGGGCACATCCGCAATGAGCGCCTTCAGGCATTTCATAGCTTCAGGAAGATTGCCAAGCTGAAGAGCAAGAAACAGACCAGACTGGGTAGATTGGATATCACCATTGCTTCGCAGCGTAAGTGCCGGTAGCACCGTTTCATAAAGTGCTTGCCTTACCTCAGAATTAGGAAATCCTAAAATATAAACTCCCATCTGGTAATCCTTAATGGTAAGATAACCAGACTGATAGAGGAACAGTTCTGCTCCTCCGCCTGTGACATCCGATGTCTCTATGGTTTGGCGAAGAATGGTGCACGGATCAAAATTACCCAATTTGAGTTCCATGTCATCCACAAACTTAGGCAACAGAGAGGTTGCCCCCGATGAAGCCCAATAGTTCTTCAGATCTGAGTCTGCCAAGGCATTGATGAGACTGAACGGATTGAATACATCCACCATATTGCGGCGACTGAAATGATAGCCGTCATAATATGCCGTCAGTTGTGCTACAGCTTCATCGAATGTCCAGTCTTCGTATTCTGCCAATTTGTTGATTTCCGGCTTAAAATCGCGCAGCACCTCTTCTTTCGTAATACCACAGATGGCTGCATATTCCGGCTCAAAGCTGATGTTGCTCAGATTGTTGAGTACAGAGAAGAGAGAGATTTGCGTAAACTTGGTGATGCCGGTGATGAAGACAAACTTTTCGTATTTGTCATCTGCCTTGAGAATGGCAAAAACTTCCCTATAGATAGAGGTGCATGCTTCATGCTGCGGAGTCTTCCAGGAATGCTGCAATGGAGAATCGTATTCATCAATGAGGATGGCAACTTGCAGGCCAGTCTGTTTGTAGGCGGTTTGGATGATAGTGTCAAAGCGGTCGGCAAGCTGAGCTGTAGGTTTAGGAGTAATGCCGTATTCATCCTCTAATCTGTCGAAAGTTATGTCGAGATAAGAGCGCAATGTCCCCGGCTCTGCACCCGCACGACTCATATCCAGTCTGATGACAGGTCGCTTCACCCATTCCGTCTCCATCTGCATAATCTTCAAGCCCTCGAAGAGTTCCTTCTTACCCATGAAATAGGCTTCGAGCGTATCGACCAGCACTGATTTACCAAAGCGGCGTGGGCGGCTCAGGTAGTTGTACGTTTTATTTCTGTTGGCAAGTTGCCAGATGATATCTGTCTTGTCAACATAAAGGTATCCATCCTTTCTGATTTTCTCGAAAGACTGGATACCTGCTGGTAATCGTCTATCGTTTGTCTCTACCATATCTATCGTTATATGAACTTTTCCGCAAAATTACGGTTTAATTTTCATATCAGCAAGAGATTTCGGGGAAAAGTTACTGAAATAGTTGGGGATTCCCAGGTTTTATAAGGTGAAGATGAGACTTCCAGAATGGGAGTAAACTAACGAATTTCTTAAAATATCGTAAGTAAACAACCGTACTTTCTTAAAAATTCGCCAATAAACTGCTCTTTTTCTGATAAAAATAGTATCTTTGCACTATAATTGCATTTTAACTATAAGAAGACAATGAAAATAGCAATCATCGGAGCAGGAGCCATGGGTGGTGCCATGGCAGAAGGACTCTTGCAAAGCGAGAAGTTCATTCCATCAGATATTACAGTATCTGACCATAACCAACCCGTATTGGACCATTTTACAAGCAAGGGTGCCAGCGTTACACTCGACAACCAGTTGGCTTGCCACGGCGCAGACATCGTATGCGTGGTAGTAAAACCATGGTGTGTAGAGAAGACATTGAAGGGCATCAAGGATGCACTTGACTACAAGAGTCAGAAACTCGTAGTAGTTGCTGCTGGTGTGCCATCAGCCAACATCAAGGAGTGGTTAGACAAGGATGGTATCACTCCAACCTTCTTCCTCGTGATGCCAAACATCGCCATCGCCTACAAGCAGTCGATGACCTTCATCACTCCTATAGATGCATCTGCCACAGAAATCCAGCAGATTACAGATATATTCGATGAATTGGGCGAAAGCCTCATCATGGAAGAACGTCTCTTCCCTGCTGCCACAGCCATGTCGTGTGCCATCGCCTACGCCATGCGTTATGTAAGAGCCAATGTGGAAGGCGGCGTAGAGATGGGATTCAAGGCAAAGGATGCCCAAAAGATTGTACTCCAAACCGTAAAAGGTGCCGTAGAGCTACTTCAAGAAACAGGCGAGCACCCCGAGGCTGCCATCGACAAGGTTACCACTCCTGGCGGTTGTACCATCAAGGGCCTCAACACCATGGAACAGAATGGATTTACCAACGCGGTCATCAAGGGTTTAATAGCAGGAAAGAAGTAAACTTTCTTGTCGTTTTCGGACAAGAGGTACATATCACAACCAATAAAAAAGAGACACCTTATTATATTAGGTGTAATAAAAAAGCTGCATAAGAGTAAAACCTATGCAGCTTTTCTTGTTTGTTTTTACGCCCCATACACACAGGAAATACAATATTTCCTTACTTTCATACGTAGGGACAAGCTCTTATTTCACTTCAGGCAACAAGCAAGGGCGTACCTTGGAAGTTACCTTAGCCTTCTCATTGACGATAACTGTGAGTGGCTTGGTGTCGGCAGCATTCTTTGCCACCATCACCTTGTAATCACCAGCCTCAACCTGCCACTGACTATCAACCTCATTGAAAGAAGCCAGGTTCTTGTATGGGATGTCGATAGTAACTGTCTCCGACTCACCAGGCTGCAATTTCTTAGTCTTGGCAAAGCCACGGAGTTCCTTGGCTGGTTTATCCATATCCTTGCCAGGAGCTGCCACATATACCTGAACAACTTCCTTACCAGCTACCTTACCCGCATTCTTCACAGTCACCTGAACCTTGATATTGCCCTGTGCATCCTTCGTTACCGCAGGTTTGCCATACTTAAAGGTGGTATAACTCATACCATAACCAAAAGGATAAGATACAGGCACATTCTTAGTCTGGTAATAACGATAACCTACATAAACACCATCATTATACTCGGTGTAATCCACATTCTTCACATCACCCTTGCTACCGATGCCCTTGCCCATAAACATACCAAGCACATCATCAACCTTGACAGTCTCAGGGTTAGGGAAATCAGCCTTAGAAGGAACATCGTTATAACTTACAGGCCATGTCATAGGAAGACGACCAGAAGGATTCTCCTTACCTGACAAGATGTCAGCAACACAGTTACCACCCTCCTGACCAGGCAACCAAGACAACAATACAGCATCAGGACCACCAATCCAACTCTTGGTCTCAACCACGCCACAAACATTCAAGATGACAACCACCTTCTTACCAGCCTTATGGAAAGCGTTGCAAACTCCAGAAATCATATTCTTCTCCTCCTTGGTGAGATTGAAGCTATCAGAAATCTTTCGATCCAAGAACTCACCAGACGACTTACCGATAGTGATGATTGCCATATCATTGTTTTTGACGGCAGCAGACATATTCAATTCAGCAAGGCTCATCTCAGGGATGAAGTGACCAGGCAAGAAAGCCTCCAAAGGATTCTTTGGCTTTGGCAAGTTCGCCTTTGCCTTTGGAGCATACTCTATGTATGCCTTCTGGATGTCGCCATCCACCTGATAGCCAGCATTCTTCAAACCATCCAACAAGCTTACCACATAAGCATGGTTAACATTGCCAGAACCAGTACCACCAGCTATGAAATCATAAGAAGTATTGCCGAAGAGAGCTATGTTCTTAATCTTCTGAACGAGTGGCAATACATTCTTGTTATTCTTCAATAACACCATTCCCTCGGTAGCGGCATTGCGAGCCACCAAAGCATGTCCCTTCAAATCAGGGTTGTTGTCGGCAACATACTGCTTGAAACGAGGAGTCTGCATGATATACTCCAAGATATGGCGTACATTGCGGTCGAGGATTTCCATCGACAGGCGACCATTGAGCACAGCCTTGCGAATCTCCTTCACCTGGTCTGCCTTACCTGGCATCAAAAGGTCGTTACCCGCTTCCATCTGGGCAGCTGCGCTAAGACCACCAAACCAGTCGGTCATCACCATACCCTTGAATCCCCACTCATGGCGAAGAATCTCTGTTATCAAGTCACAACGCTCACTCGACATCGTACCATTGATGAGATTGTAAGAAGTCATCACTGTCCAAGGCTGAGCCTCCTTGATAACGATTTCGAAAGGTTTCAGGTAAATCTCACGGAAAGTACGTGGATTACCGATAACATTGTTACGAGTACGATTGGTCTCCTGGTTGTTCAGTGCGAAGTGCTTCAACGAAGTACCAACACCATTACTCTCGATACCATTCACCATAGCAGCACAAATGGTACCAGCCAACAATGGATCTTCTGAATAATACTCAAAGTTACGACCACAAAGAGGATTACGCATAATATTGGTAGCAGGTGCCAACAAGACATCTACGCCATAATGCTTCACCTCATCTCCCATAGAGGTACCTACGGAATACACCAAGTCTTTGTTCCAGGTAGAGCTCATCACTGTAGCCACAGGGAAGTGGGTACAGTAGAACGTCTTGTCGGTATCCTTGCGCTTAGGGTCGATGCGGAGGCCTGCAGGACCATCGGCTACAACCGTAGCAGGAATGCCCAGACGCTCAATACCATTCACCTGACCAGCGGCACCCTGTACCAACTGACCTTGGTTACCAATGGTAGCCTCCATCTGGCTCTCATACTTACCCGTAGAACCTACCACCAACTGAATCTTCTCATCAAGAGTCATCGCATTGATGACATCCTGGATAGGAGACACGCCCAACTTTGGGTTCTGTGCTTGCACTACGAAAGTCGCAGAAAAAAGCACACATGAAGAAACTAATAATTGTTTTATCATTGTTTATATCTTATTTTTTAATAATCTTTTACAAAACTCTTACTTGAAATACTTATTTTATCATTTGAAAATCTTCTGTGCGAACTCTGTAAGATACACACGCCAATTACGCCAAATATGTCCACCTTCTGTCTCCATATAAGTGTATTTATACCCTTTCTCATCGAAGTAGCGACGCAAGTCTGCACTGCTCTTGTAGAGGAAATCGGTCTTGCCCATACCAATCCAATATAACTTTGGCTTGTTCTTAAACAGAATAGCCAACTGTGTCTTAGCCTCCTCATTCCCCTGCAACTGCTTGTAGAAGTCATTACGGAAATCGCCAGTAGTACTCACATGCAAACCTGCAGAGAAGAGCCCGATGTAATCAAACTTGGTAGGGAAACGACGAGAGATATCGAAAGAATGCCCACCTCCCATAGAGAGTCCACAGATGGCACGATGAGCCTTGTCCTTAGCAACCTTGTAATGGCTCTCCACATAATTCATCACATCAGGGAAACTCTCATCCATAGTGGCAGCTGGCTTAGCACCTTGATAGCCATAGAAAGAAGGAATGTATTGACCTGCCGACCACTCACCTGGAGCAGCCTGGCAATTAGGATTGCCATTGGTCATCACCACGACCATAGGCTTAGCCTTACCTGTAGCAATCAAATTATCAAGAATATGCTGTGCACGACCTAAAGTAGTCCAAGCATCCTCATCGCCACCAGCGCCATGGAGCAGATAGAGTACAGGATAATCCTTGCCCTTGTCATAACCTGCTGGAGTATAGACCGTCATACGACGCTGCATCTTGAGTGTAGGACTATCATACCACACCTTAGACACATTTCCGTGAGGCACTTCGTTAACGGTATAGAGGTCACCACAATCACCTTTCTTGTCTGAAAGAATGAATATATTGGTTTCTGAGGTAATATCACGAGTGATATACACGCTTCCCGGGTCAACGATCTTCACTCCATCCAAAAGAAAATTGTAAGAATACAACTCAGGGGAAAGCAATTGGCTTGTAAAAGTCCAAACACCCTTTTCATCTTTTTTCATATCAGCTACTCCAGGAGCATCATACTTTCCCAAAGGTGTATCAATGGTTTTCGGTGCCAAGAAATCACCAGTAACCTGCACCTTTTGGGCATTAGGAGCCTTCAAGCGGAATGTTACGGTATGGTTGGCATTCACCTCGGGTGAGATAACAGGAGCATTATCAAACAAAGCCTGTTGGGCAAAACTGCTCAAGTTTAAGAGTAGCGCAACAGCCAAAAATGTGAACTTTTTCATTGTTATGAAGTTTAAATGTTACTTGAATATTTTCTGGGCGTACTCGCTTAGATAGATGCGCCAGTTGCGCCAAATGTGTCCACCCTCTGTCTCCATATAGGTGAAAGGATAATGATTCTTCGTCAGTTTCTCGCGGAATGCAGTATTGTCCTTGTAGAGGAAATCTGATTTTCCAATGCCAACCCAGAAAAGTTTTGGCTTGGCGGCAAACAAGTCTGCCAACTTCTTGTCGAAATTGTCGTAGATGTACTCATTGCTTCCACCGGTCTTCTGTTCCTTGCCTATGGCAGCAGAGAACAAGCCTACATAGCCAAAGGTCTTAGGATTGTTGATGGAAATGTAAAGGGAATGGAAGCCACCCATAGACAAACCTGCTATGGCACGGTTCTGACTATTTGCCAAAGTGCGATAACGGGCATCCACAAACTTCACTACCTCAGGGAAAGATACCTCGAAAGAGCCCTCCATGGTCTTAGGCAATCCCAATGTAGGAACTATCAGATTATCCGAAGTCTGTCCTGGAGCTGCCTCCTGAGAGATATTGCCATTGGTCATGACGACGATCATTGGCTTCGCCTTGCCTTGCGCAATGAGGTTATCGAGGATTTGCGAAGCACGTCCCAAATCCATCCACGCTTCCTCGTCGCCACCGATGCCATGCAAGAGATAAAGCACAGGATATTTCTGCTTGCTGGTCTCATAACCTGCGGGAGTATATACTGTCATACGACGAGTAAGGCCAGCTTTGGCATCATCATACCAAACCTTTGATACGGTTCCATGCGCTACCTTGTTGACCTTGTAGAGATCTGCCTTTCCCCCACCTATCAAGAAATAGTTGGAAACGTTGGCGATGTCACGCACGGAATAGACGTTGAGATGGTCGGTAACACTGGCGCCATCCACCATCATTGTATAGCTATAAAGCTCTGGTGCCAAAGGAGCAGTGGTTGTAAAAGACCACACACCCTTCTCATCCTTCTTCAAATCGGCTACTCCAGGCATATCATACTTACCCATCGGGGTATCAACTTTCTTAGTTGGCAAGAAGTCACCTGTTATCTGTACTTTATGAGCCTCTGGTGCCATGCAGCGGAAAGTAACGGTCTTGTCTGCATGAATTTCTGGCGACTGTGGCATTTGCCCTCCGAAGAGGGCTTGTTGTGCCGAAACACTACCACATGCCATACATAATGTTATTGCTAATATCGAAAATCTTTTCATTGGATATAACGTTTTACTTTTTATATTAATTACCCAAACTCTATTATCTTTTTCAACAACTGTTGATTATTAAAAACCATTGCTTGATTAAAGGTATCTACCTTCCTATTCAAGGCATTACTTGGCGATGGCAGCAAACTTAATCTTAAATGATCCTTTACCAGCCGCTCCATCTACACCACTCTGAGTTTCAAGGTCAGCGCCCTCGAATGAGAATAAGTCTTGTCCCTCTGCATCCTTAACGGTAGAGATAATGATCTTACCTGCCGTGATGTATCGTGCGACACCAGCCTCATCCACGAAGTAACTACCACCTATGGCATTGTATTGAGGGAAAGCATAACCATTGCCCATCAACCAAGGCTCTGAAGCATTCCCTTGAATGGTATATTCACCAGCCAAGTCTGTATGACCGAGCTGATTGGCATTCACGGCTTCCAGATAAGCAGCAGGCTGACCTTCTGGATTTTTGATAGAGATGATATACTTGGTAGCATTAGGATTCACGACAGGAGCACCTGTTGACCAATCGACAATCTGAGTTGGAGCGATAGTAAGAGTATAGCCCGATGCCTCTGGGTCATCTACTCCCACAACGAAGGCAAGCTCTCCTACATAATTCAACTTCACTCGCTGACCGGCGGCATTGGCAAACAAACCGTTCAAGTAATACTTGCCCCCGATAAGAGATACGTCGATGTCGCCACTCTTCATTGCCTCACCATTCACCTTGACCACACAAGTTTTGTTAGCCACGGTCTCAGCTACGGTATAAGAGGCAGCGGGAAGAATCCACTCGGTACTACCAAAACTAATCTGAATGGCAGTTCCCTTTACATCTTTTATATCTACATTGAGCGCCTTGATACCTTTTCCCAACTTAGTGGTAGGCTGCACGGTAGCCTCTTGCGATGTATAATTCTGCATATCTGCATATACTCCCTGCATACCATCAAGAGCATCGTTATCGCAGGCTGTGAAACACAGCCCTGCAATAAACAGACTAAATATTGAACCTATATATTTTTTCATATCAATATCATTTAAATATCAGTTAATTAGAAGATTACCATCCCGTATTCTGCTGGATATTAGGATTCAATTCTCTTTCCTTCAAAGGAATAGGAAGCAACATGTGCTTGTCTTGGAATCCGAAAGTAGAATTGGAGAAATCCCAACTTACGCCCTTGGATGAGTAGTTAGGAATTTCCTTACCCTGTGAACCCAAGGCATTCTTGGCATCACCCCAACGTACCAAGTCCTGGAATCGGGTACTTTCCAGACAGAGTTCCAAGCGCTTCTCCGTCTTGATGTCGTCCAAGGTAACGCTGAGCAAAGGAGTCTCCTTGGCACGTTCACGAATCTCATTGATATCTTTCAGCGCTATGTCTGTGTTGCCAGCCTCCAGGTTTGCCTCAGCAGCCAGGAGGAGAACTTCGGCATAACGCATAATCTTTCGGTCGGTATATTGAAATCCCTGGAAGTAGGAGGCATCCATGATGTTGTCACTCTTCAATACGCGGTTCTTGAAGAAGAGGTAGCCTTCACATCCATAGATGTTCTGACCAGGATTCAACTTCACACCGTATGCTGTCATCTGATCACTGTTGAGCAGGGTCTTCTGCAAACGATATCCATTCTTGCCCTCTGCTTTTACAAATGCATCATAGAGAGACTTGCGAGGATTCAAGAAGCCGTAGGTTCCCTGAGCCACTTCGTCGGCAGCCTTGCCTTTGAGCGTCATATTGCCAGTACGCCATCCTTGCATCAGGAAGGTCATGTCCATCTGGCTCCAAGTCTGCTCCTGGTCATTTCGCCATTGTAATTCGAGCATAGACTCACAGTTGTTGTTGTTGACGGCATGAAACTGCATGTCATAGTCGCCACGGAAGAGGTCGTACTTCTTGGAATCCACCACCTCATTGAGTACGATTGCTGCCTCCTGATACTTTTTCTGGAAGAGATAAGCCTTGCCCAAATAAGCCTTTGCCACTTCCTGGGTAACACGCATACCCGTCACCTGATCGTCCTTGTTCTTCTTGGAAGGCAAGGCATTCATGCCGATAGCCTCTTTCAAGTCTGCCTCCACAAAAGCCCAAAGTGCCTCTGGAGTACTGTTTGGCTGACGGTACTCATCTGTACCCAAGAGATGATCTACCAATGGAGCTGTACCCCAAAGAGTAACCAGCTCGAAGTTTGCCCAAGCACGGAAGAACTTTGCCTCGGCTATGGCACGCTTCTTGACTTCCGTATCATTAGCCACCTTCTCTATGATGAGGTTTGACTGATAGATGACACCATAGAGACCCGAGAACAGACCCTCGACATTGCCGTTGCTAGAATCGAAGGTATATTCATTCAACTGCTCGTATGAGTTGTTGTCGCCACGACTACCACCGCCACACCAAGCATCATCCGAAAGCATATTCTTGGTAAAGAACCAAGTATAATACAATCCCTTCACACGGCTATACATGGCAGCCACCGCCTGCTCGGTCTGCTCATTGGTCTTGTAGAAATCATCCTGACCACCCATATTGCCATGCTTTGCTATATCGAGTCTGTCTTCACAACCGGCAAATAACACTGCCACAACGAGAAGCAGACTATATATGATATTCTTTTTCATAATTTCTTAATGTTATTATATATATAGAATATGTATAGTGTTAGTTATATGAACCTCCAGACCTTAGAACTCCAAGTTGAAGCCCATTACTACCTTCTTTGAGGTTGGATAACCGCCTTTGTCGATACCCATACCCACTATATCATTGGTAGAAACCTCAGGGTCGAAGCCTGGGTACTTGGTGATGGTGAAGAAGTCATCGAGAGACACATAGAGGCGCAAGTTACTGATTGCTACCTTCTTGAGAAGAGTCTTCGGTAAACTGTAGCCCAACTGAATCTGCTTAATCTTGAAATAAGATCCATCATATACCATTGCGCTGGATGTAGCATACTTGTCCATATTATTGGCACCAGCACGTGGCTTGCTACCATTAGGATTGCTCTCCGTCCAACGGTCGTCATAGAAGAGTTCCTTCATCTTGTTGACCATAGGGAAGTCGGTACGGTTGATACAGTTGAATATCTTGTTGCCTGATGCACCAGAACCAAATACTGCCAAGTCGAAACCTTTGTAAGCTGCGGTCAAGGTGATACCATAGGTGAAGTCTGGAATGGCACTACCCAAGTCCATCTTGTCATCATCGGTCAAATCACCACTATCGTTCAGGTCGGCAAAAGTTGGATCGCCCGTCTTTGGGTCTATACCTGTAAACTGATAGCCACGGAAGTAATACACAGGATAGCCCTTCTCGAAGTATGTGAGAGGCACATTCATAAAGGTAGTACCCTGCAAACGAGTCAAAGATGGGTCGAGATAAGTAACCTCGTTCTTCAAGGTAGCAAGGTTGCCACGTACACTATAGCTGAAATCACCGATGTTATCTCTCCAACCAAGTTCAAACTCGAATCCCTTGTTGCTTACGTTACCAGCATTGATAGGAGATGTGGTGCCGCCGATAACCAAAGATGGAGTGGTACCACTCACGAGCAAGTCCTTGGTCTTCTTCACGAAATAGTCCATGCTGAAGTTCATTCTGCCAGCAAAGAGGAGCGCATCAATACCGAAGTCGGTCTGCTCTGATGTTTCCCACTTCAGTTTATCGTTACCCATACTAGATGGACTAACAGACGTTGTATAATTATTACCAGGAACTAACGGATAAATGCTACCCTGCGCCATATCGGTGCTGTAGGCATAGCCACTCAAGGCAGCCAAGCTACCATTCTGGCCCCAGCTGGCACGCAATTTCAAACTAGTCACAACATCTCTTAAAGGCTCGAAGAACTTTTCCTCTGAAATGGTCCAACCTCCAGACACAGCTGGGAAATATCCCCAACGATTGGTAGCTGGAAGCTTAGATAAGTCGGCAGCATCTGCACGGAGGGAAGCCTGCAAATAATAACGATTTTTATAATCGTAACTCAAACGACCAAAGTAAGAATACTTGGCTGAGCGAGTTTTCTCACCACCTACAGACTTGGTAGCAGAAGCGGATGCGAAATTCAGATAGTAGAACAATGGATTGTTTTTCTTGACAGCGTCTTCACCATTAGCCTGCAAACCACCCTGCACGTAATCGTAGGTAGATTCCTGGAAAGAAATACCAACCATGGCATTCACGGTATGGTCACCAAACTTCTTCATATAGTTGGCAAAGTTTTCCCATTGATAATAGATAGAGGTAGAAGAAGTTGCACTCTGATCTACATAATCACGGCTTTGCGTTGCATTTCCATAGAAAGGAAGTGAAGTGGAAGAACTGCGAGTACCCGACAAACGGTAACCAAGGCGAGAAGTAATCACAAGATCCTTGATAGGCTTGAAATCTGCATAAATGGAACCATTCACATTGAATCCACTGTTGCGACTTACATTGTTGTCACGCATGATGAATGGGTTGTATTGCTCACCTGCATAGAAAGCAGACACACCATAGTAGTTACCAGCCCCATTGGTCAAGAGATGCTTTCCGCTTGCCAAGGCACTAGCAACATGAGCAGGCAAGTTTCCACCCTCGTATGCAACAGGGGTCAATGGATCCATAGAAAGCACAGCTGCCATCATAGAACCATACTCAGAACCCTCAGAAACAGAACGAACGTTATATTTTTCAATCTGGTTAGTAGTGCCCACCTTCAACCATGGCTTGATCTGATATTCAGCATTGATGGTAGCGGTGAGACGACGATAGAGATCATTATTACCTCTTACCATACCATCATTGTCAAGATAAGTAAGCGAAAGATAGTAGTTGCCATTTTGGTTACCACCCGTAAAGCTCAGGTTGTGCTTCTGCATCTTACCCTTGCCATAGATGGCATCTACCCAGGAGGTATTGGTTGTTCCATCCCAATTCTTCAAGAGATAATCCTCGGTAAAGGTCTTACCTTCTTTCATATATTGGATATATTCTTCGGCATTGAGCAACTTAGGCTTTTTAGCAAGCGATTCGATGGCATATTGGAAATCATATGTTATCTTTCCACTACCCACAGAACCCTTCTTCGTAGTAATGAGAACCACGCCATTACCAGCCTCTGCACCATATATGGCAGCAGAAGCGGCATCCTTCAACACTTCCATAGATGCTATGTCATTAGGATCGATACCACTAATATCGCCTAAGCGCACACCATCAACTACATAGAGAGGATCGGAAGAACCATTGGAAGAGAAACCACGGATACGAATGGTTGGTGATGCACCCGGACGAGCAGAAGAAGAGACAATCTGTACACCTGCGGTCTTACCCTGAAGAGCAGACTTGGCATTGGTGATGGTACGATTCTCCATATCCTCTTTCTTTACCTGAGAGATGGCACCAGTTACAGAACTCTTTTTCTGTACACCATATCCTACAACGACAACATCATCGAGCATTTTGTTGTCTTCCTTCATGTTGATTTTCAACTTAGAGGTGATGGCAGCCACCTCTTTAGTCTTATAACCGAGATAAGAGAAAACCAAGGTTTTCCCCTTTTGTACCATGATGGAGAAGTCTCCATCCAATCCTGTGACAGTGCCGCTTTTGGCGTCGTCTTTTACTTTGACAGTAACGCCAATCAATGGCTCAGCATTCTGGTCAACAACCACACCCGTCACTTTCATCAGTTCTTGTGCTATAGCTGTAGAACTGGAAACAATCAATAATACAATGAAGGTTAGTAACCTTCCATAATCATGTTTGATACTCATAAGGTTTGCGAGTTAATAGATTTAATATTCTATGTTTAATTTTGCGCTGCAAAGGTACGAACTTCTCTCCCAAGGCTTTTTCTAAAATGTTTTCTTGTGTTACGTTTTTGTTCAAAATGGGGTTTTCTATATGTTCAAAAACTTGCCTTTTTGTTTAAAAAGTCTTATAATCCTTGTATATATCAAGGTTTTATAGTACTTTTGCAATAATTAACAAAACCATCGATTATGAAACGAACAAAGGTATTTTATAACGCACTCATTCTCTTGGCAACCCTTCTCCTGACTGCTTGCCAGGAAAGAAAAAACACCCCCCCCAGTAATCTCTTCACCCGAGAAGAACCTCGTTCTGTCTGATCATATCTCCAACCAAAAGGTGATGAGCATCTGCGAAGACAAATACGGACAAATCTGGATAGGTACCTTCCGTGGTCTCAACAAGTATGATGGCAACCAGTATCACCAATACTACTGCGTGGACGATTCACTGGGATTGCCCGACAACCATATTTCCCACATTTATCGTGACTCCCACAACCGACTCTGGGTAGCCACCGTCAACGGCGTATGCCTATACCAGACCAATGGCAATTTCAAACGAATAAGTATCAATGGCACTAACAAGAACATCGAAAAAATCCTAGAAGACAAGGAGGGAAGAATCTTCTTCCTCACGATAACAGACATATATCAATATGACGAAAATACCAACACAGCCATCATCAAGCTCTCCAAAATGCTGGAGAAGAACTGCTTTCATATCTCTTGTCATATAGACCGAAAAGATGTGATGTGGATTGTTACCTCTTACTCTGTCAAGGGGTATCGCACCAAAGACCTCAAACTTATCGCTAAAAGCCCTGTACAGAGTTATCCCATCACCTCTTTTCTCCTCGATGGGCATCAACTCTACCTCTCTGGCTACAATGGAATGCAGCTCTTTGATACGGACACCCGGAAATGGCAACATCTCCCTGCAGCCTTGCAAGACTTGCAATTCCCCAACGACATGGTCAACTGCATCCATCCGTATGGTGCAAAAGGCAATCTTCTGCTCAGCACCACCAAGCACGGATTATTCTATTTCAATGCCCAGAAGGGAACCATCCTGCCACAAAGCGACAAGAATTTTCCATTCGAAGTGCCTGATATGCAAGTCAACAAGATGTTAACCGACTCCAAAGGCAACCTTTGGCTCGGGTCTGAAGACGATGGCGTAAAAACCATCTATAGATACAAGGATATGTTTAACAGCATGCCTGCCCTTCAACGTGCCATCGGCAAACAGCCCGTACTCTCCGTAGCCGCCGACAGGAATCACCACCTCTGGATTTCTACCAAGAAGAACGGACTCTATATGTATGACTTGCAAACCCAGCAACTCAAGGACATACCGATGGTTTCCTACAGCAACGGCAACAAGAAGAATGCCATCATCAACATCTTTGTGGACAGCAGCAATCATCTATGGCTAGCCAATGGCGACCATGTGGCAAAGTACCAATACGACGGCAACCATCTCAACAAGGTAGCCTCCTACCCTTGCTTCATGCCTATAGACATCTGCCAAGATGCAAAGGGTAACATCTGGGTATCCACGGCATCCGTCAACATCTACTGCATTTCAGCACAAAGTGGAGAGATGACCAAAAAACAACTCTTCCCTATCACTTTGTGCTTCATTCCCTGCATCATGCACTTGCAGAATGGCAACATGCTCATATCTGCCTTCTACAAACCCATCCTCGAAATGAATGGAGACAACTTCGACATCCAAGAGTTTAAAGTGAATCCGGAAGACTGGAAGAAGTGCATCAAGCGAAGTGTGTATATCCCAACCAAGAACTATCAAGACCGCAAGGGCAACATCTGGTTGGGTACAGTTACCAACGGACTCTTGAAGTATGACGCAAAGAGCCACAAGCTGACCACCATAGCAGGAATCTCCTGCTCCGACATTTCAAGTATCGAGGAAGATCGAGATGGAAACATTTGGGTCAGTACGCAGTATGGACTCAACAAGATAGATGGAAAAACAGAAAAGGTAACCACCTACAACGAGGCTGACGGTGTGAAAGGCTTCCAATTCTACGATAGGGCATCGTGCAAGCTATCAGATGGAACACTCATCTTCGGCGGCACTCAAGGACTCACCATCTTCAATCCACAAAACGTAAACACGAACCAACAGATAAGTCTGCTTTTCGAAACACTCAAGGTCCATAATGAGATTATGCTTCCTGGCAAGAATGGATGTATCGAGGAGAGTATGGAAGAATCACCCCATATCCACCTAAGCTACAAACAAAACAGCTTTAGCATTGCCTTTTCTGCCATCGACTATAGCGACTACAAGCACATCCATTACTTCTACCAAATGGCAGGTTTCGACAACACATGGATTGATGCAGGAAATAACAACGAGGCGTACTACTCTAATCTGCCTGCTGGCAACTACACCTTCAAGGTCAAGATGGTAGGCAACGACTCCAACAATACCATCGCCGAAAAAAGCATACAGGTAAGCATCGCCCCTGAGCCTTGGAACTCTTGGTGGGCTTGGTGCCTATACCTTATTATAATGGGATGCGTCGGCTTCGTGATCTACCGGCAGAAGATGCGCATCAGCATCGAGAAGAACATGGCTCAAAAGGCTAAGGATGAGAAGGAGCAAGAACAGCGCATCAACAAGATGAACATGAGTTTCTTCGCTAACATCTCGCATGAGTTCCGAACACCACTCACCATGATTTCGGGACCAGTGGAACAACTCTGCGAAAGTGAAAGCATCAACAAGCACGACAAGTTACTATTGAACATCATCAACCGAAGCGTAGTTAGAATGCTGAGACTCGTCAACCAGTTGCTCGACTTCAACAAGTTGGAGAACGACACGCTCCGCTTGCACGTCAAGCAAACCGACATTATCACCGAGATGAAACGCATCATGGACCTCTTCATCGTGAATACAGAGGAGAAAGGTATCACCTTGAACTGTCACGGACTAGAAGGTTCCTACCTGATGCTTCTGGATTCCGACAAACTGGAAAAGATTATCAACAACCTGATGTCCAACGCCATGAAGTTTACCCCTCGTGGCGGTAAGATAGATGTATCTTTCGACACCGGTACCACTAACAAGGGAGAACAGATTATCACCATCACGGTGGCTGATACTGGCAAGGGAATCCCACAGAATGAGGTGGAGAATATCTTCAAGCGATATTATCAGTTGAACAACCAGTCCACAGGCACCATCAACTGGGGTACTGGCATCGGACTCTACTATGCCCGCAGCCTGGCCGTCCTTCACCATGGCAATTTAAAGGCGGGCAATCGCAAGGACTGCCAGGGAGCCATCTTCACCGTTACCCTGCCTACCGATGAGAGCCTCTATGCCGCCGACGAGAAAGCCCTTTTGGAGCAAGACCAGAAGATGGCTTTTCCACTGCACGACAGTCAGAAAGTGTCAGACAAGGTAAGTCAAGATAACAGTACAGACAACCGTCCGAAAATACTCATCGTAGACGACGACACCGAAGTGGTGCATTATCTTCGTACCCTCCTGGCATCATCCTATCACATCATCTATCGTTTCGATGCCGAGAGTGCCTTGAAGGCGACAAGGGAGGAAGAACCTAGCCTCATCCTCAGCGATGTGGTGATGCCGGGAATGAACGGCTATGATCTCTGCAAGGAAATCAAGCAAGACATCCAACTCTGCCATATCCCAGTCATCCTGGTAACGGCAAAGACCACCACCGAAAGCCAAGTAGAGGGTCTGAACAGTGGAGCAGATGCCTACGTTACCAAACCATTCACCCCCAAGGTTCTTCTGGCAATGATCAACTCGCAACTCACCAACCGTGAGAAGACCAAGACCATCCTAACCAACGCCACGGAGACCGACAAGAACGTGGAAGAAGTGCTGTCGCCACAAGACAAACTCTTCATGGACGAACTCTATCATATGATGGAGCAGGAACTATCCAACTCGGAATTGGATGTCAACAAGGTAACGAAACTGATGCACATCTCCCGTACAAAGCTCTACTACAAGGTCAAGGGACTCACAGGAGAGAATCCAAGCATCTTCTTCAAGACCTACAAGCTCAATCGTGCCGCCACCCTCATCGTGGAAGGCAAGTACAACATCTCGGAAATAGCCTATATGACAGGCTTCAACACCCTTTCCCACTTTTCAACCAGCTTCAAGAAGCAGTTTGGGTGTACTCCGAGCGAATATAGCAAAAAGAAATACTGATACACAATCGCTGTTCTCCTGCCACTCGTTGCAATGCCATTAGAAGGGTCTTCGGATAAATGACATATAGCAAACAACCCATTATAGAAATGCTGCAAGAGCCTCGGTTCTTGCAGCATTTTTCTGTTTTATAGAACGAAACCGTGCATTTATCATTCATTATTCTTGAATAAATGGAAAAATAAGTGTATCTTTGCAAAAAGAATAAAAGAACAGAAAGACTATGGCAGAGATGATTACAAGGAAATTGCCAGCAGGCATACAATTCTTTAGCATTATCCGCAAGGAAGGCTACTTATATGTTGACAAGACCGACTTGGTATGGCAACTTACTCACTCAGGTGATTTATACAATTATCTGAGCCGTCCTCGTCGTTTCGGTAAGTCTCTGCTTATAGATACCTTGCAATGCTACTTCGAAGGCAAGAAAGAACTCTTTGAGGGGCTGAAGATTATGGAACTGGAAGAAGAATGGACTGAGTATCCCGTCATCAGACTTGACATGAGCGGTGCAGGTGCCACTGCTGCCGAAATCAAAGACTATCTCAATCTTGAGTTTTCGAAATACGAAGCATTATACGGCATCAAGCCTAAAGAAACTTCTCGCGAATCCGTACGTCTCCAAGTTATCCTTGACACTGCCCATCAAAAGACAGGTAAGCAAGTAGTTGTCTTGATTGACGAATACGATTCCCCATTGCAGCATTCATGGAAGACACCAGAGCATGAAGGTTGCACTGAAGTTTATCGTTCAGTATTCTCCGTGCTCAAACTCAAAGGAAATGTACTTCGCTTTGTCTTCATCACAGGCATCACGAAGTTTACCCAGATATCCCTGTTCTCAGTACTTAACCATCTGACAAACATCAGTTTTCTCCCACAATTTGCCCCTCTTTGTGGCATCACCGAGGAAGAGATGACAGTTAACTTCGCCCCAGAGTTGGAGGCCTTGGCAGATAAGATGGAATGCAGCATTGAAGAAGCACACGACAAGTTGAAGACCTATTATGACGGTTATCATTTCAGCGATGAGAACATGACCGACATCTACAATCCGTTCAGCTTGCTCAACGCCCTCTCCCAATTGCGTCTGCGCAACTATTGGATTTCATCCGGCGCCACTTCCATGCTGAATAAATTCGTAAACAACATGGAGTTACGTCTTCATGACTTCGAAGATTGCTACATCGACAAAGACACACTGGAGACATCAGATGTCATAGAAGGCGGTGCCGAACTATTCCTCTATCAGACAGGTTATCTCACTATCAAGGGTTTTGATGAAGATGGATATTCTTTAGGTTTTCCGAATGAGGAAGTAAGAAAGGCTCTCTATAAAGCCGTATTGCCTACACTGACCCAGAAGGACATCACGGATATTATCTCCATACAAAGCAGGTTAATGCACAGCATGAACAATGGCAATTTGGAAGAAGCCAAGCTGTGTATGAAATCTCTCATCTCAAATGTCCCATACAGCAATAAGAAATTGGCAAGTATGGACATGGAGGAGCGTTATCGCCTTATCATCAGCACCATACTGAATGCCATAGGATGCCAAGTAGAAGTAGAACACATGTTATCAACAGGTAGAATAGACATCGTAGCCTCCACCTCTCGTTTCATCTATGTGATGGAACTAAAGTTAACAAACAACGGAGGGATAAATGCTGCCGAAAAACAAATTATTAACAACGGCTATCTCAAGCCATTCTTGGCAGATGACAGAAAGGTTATAGGGTTAGCTATAGAATTAGATGACAAGGGCAAAGGGCTCATTGATTGGAAAGAAGTACAATAAAAAGATTAGAATATGGCAAACAACAAGATACGTGAGGAAGAAGTTAAGAATCGGATTCGCCAAGAATTCTTCCAAGATTATGATGCTACACCAATATTGGGCGACATAGACTTTGCTGTAACAACTAAGAAATCAAGCGAAGGCGAGCTATTCGACCAAGAGTACTTTTTATGGGCTGAGGCAAAAGCAGGAAACACGGAAGACATTTATGCTTCTTTCGTGCAACTCATCATCACCATAGGAAAAGCTCACACTCATGAATCATACTTGCCACCTCGTTATCTTGGAGCATTCGATAAAGAAAAGATTGCCTTTATCGAATACCATCACATTGTAAGTGTATTCTATCAGAATGACTTCAACTGGAACGTCACCCCCTCCAATCATAGCACTAAGGAGTTCCGCATGCTCTATGACTTACTGCATGAGCAACTCAAAAAGGAAATCAGCCTTTTCGACCTACGTAAGGATGAGAAGGAGCTAAGAAAATTCATTCGTTCCAACTTCAAATTGGGAAAACAACGCACGAATGGCATCAATATCACAAAGAATAACTTCATTTTTGTTTTCCAACGTTGGGTGGAAGAAGTAAAGCCTTCTATTGCCGTAAATTGGGACGATGTACCCAAGACCAGCGTTGTCGATTTCTTTTATGCAGACCTTATATCTCGCAATGATTATACACTGCGAGAAGAACTTGCCGTAGTACTTCGTGGTGACAAATACCGCATTCTACAAGATATTCTCAAAGGGGCAACTCAATTGTTTAGCGAAGCGACATTCAATGATGGAAAGACTGCATATAATCAGTTTTGGAACAAGTATGTACGTCCACCAAGAAAAGAGTATCTTGACTTGATTCTCAAGCGTCGAGACTTGCTCATTCCACAAGACCTTCGTCGCTATCAAGGTGCTTTCTTCACCCCTCCACAGTGGGTGCAAAAGTCACAAGAATATTTAGCTATGGAATTAGGCGAAGACTGGCAAAAAGAATATTATGTGTGGGATTGTTGCGCAGGTACTGGTAACCTGCTCTTCGGTCTCACAGAGAAGTATCGTGTCTATGCCTCTACACTTGACAATGCTGATGTACAAGTAATGCATGAGCGAATAAAGGAGAAGAGCCTCGACTTGCTTGACAGCCATGTTTTCCAATTCGACTTTCTTAATGACTCTTTTGATAAGCTTCCCCAGTCATTACAAGACATTATCAACGATTCTGAAAGACGTCGTAAACTTGTCGTGTATATTAACCCTCCGTATGCAGAGGCTGGTGATAGTCGCCAAAGAAGTGGTACGGGGAAGAATAAAACAGGAGTAGCATTTGACAACTATGTATATAAGACATATAAGAAGCAAATGGGATTAGCGTGTCGCGAGCTGTTCGCCCAATTTTTCATCAGGATATATGATGAAATCCCTACATCGGTGCTTGCAGAATTTTCAAAGTTGAAAATTCTGCAAGCACCCAACTTCCGTGATTTCCGCCAGGCTTTCCGAGCGAAGCTCGGTCGAAATTTTATAGTTCCAGCCAATAGCTTTGACAACGTAAAAGGACAGTTTCCTATAGGATTCTTTATTTGGGATACTAACCAGAAAGAAGTGTTTGAAGAAACTACGACAACCATTTACGACTCAAAAGGAGAAGAATTGGGCAACAAGCTAATATCCTCTTACTTAAATGACACCAATGTTATTGTATGGCTTAGGCAATACTATGACAAACAAGGTGAGAGTATTGGATTTTTACGCATGAATGGAACCAATATACAAAACAATCTTGGCATATACATAACAAGCAAACTATCAGACAATGATATACACAACCATTTCTATGCAGAAATAACGAAGACTAACATCCTACCAATGTGTATATACCTGTCCATTAGAGAAACTGTTAATGCTAACTGGATAAATGACAGAGATCAATATCTTGTACCAAGCTCAAAGTGGGAAGACGACAAAGAATTTCAATACAATTGTCTAATCCACTCTCTTTTCAGTGGACAAAATAGAATCCAGAGTCAGCATGGAACAAACCATTGGATACCATTCAGCGAAGAAGAGGTAGGCGCACAAGACAATTTCGAGAGCCATTTTATTCATGATTTCATTATGGGCAAGGTTAAAGAGGAAAAGCCTCAGCAAAAAGAAACTATGCAAGACCTATTCGCAGAACAAGAGCTTCAAACAACAGGTGGTAGTTCATTCACTCCAACCGGACCCTTGGAGTTTTCTCAAGAAGCACAAGCTGTATTGGATGCGGGAAGAGAGTTGTGGCGTTACTATCACAAACAAGCAGGAGCCAACCCTAATGCTTCTTACTATGACATCAAGATGCACTTCCAAGGAACAAAGACCACCAAGAGCGGAAAGCTTCAAATGAACTCCACCAGTGAAGATGCCACCTATAACACCTTGCTCGCCAACCTTAGACAGGCAATGAAAGGTCTTGCCGCTCATATCGAGCCTAAAGTATATGAATATGGTTTCTTAAAGAAATAAAGAGTCATAAAGCGAAAGGACACAACTTTTTTCTGGTGCTCTTTCGCTTTTTATCGTGGTTCTAACGTTCCTTGCTTTTCTAAATGAATCATATGCTCTGGCATTTCTGCTATCCACGCTACAGTATCCCATGCCAATCTATCCATATTATCCTTGATAACTTTGGAAATGCTGTAACAAAGACTTTGTGTTTATCTACGTTTTTCGTTAGAGCCTCCAACTCTTCAAGATGTTCTTCATCTAATACACCGCCATTTGTAACAGATTCAATCAAATAAAGCCAATCCTTATCTCTCCTATACAGAACAACAGCAGGCATCTTATCGTCTTGACTCATACCCAAGCCTAATTCTTTGAGTTTGTCGCCATGCTTGAAGACAAACTAACATCCGTATTACACAAATAAAGACATTCTGCATGAGGTACAAAATTAGCAGTAAAGTCTTCCAAATTGCTTTTATCATTTCATCTATATTTCTAATAATTTTATATTTCCACCCTTTTAACATACACAATCGCCGTTCTCCTGCCACTCGTTGTGATACCATTAGCAGGGTTTTCGGAGAAGGTTCGAAGCTCCTTCGTAGCTGTGGAACGAGGAAGGGAAGTTAGCTCGGCATAATCTGCCACACGAATAAAGGGATGAGTGGCATCAGCCAAGTAATCTTGCAACATCTTCAGGCGTTCTTCCTTGGTATAAGGAGAACGATTCACCCTGGATACACCGGCACGAGTAAGCTTACAATGAAGATTGACGTCATTCACGAGGTCTTTGTCTGAAACATAGCGCACGTTCTTCACCTCAATGCTCTTGGCATTGCGTTTGGTCTCATCGCCATCTATCGTATCCATCTCCTTGTCTTTCTTTACACCAAGGGTAGCCTGGAAGGTACCGATGCCTTCGAGCGTAACCGTATTACCATCTGCCAGTTCCTCCACCAGTTGTTCGGCTATCTTGCTGAGCGCATGCTTCAAGATGCCGTCGTCGAGGATGCCATGAGCGCCTGCCTTCTTCAAGAACTCTTTGGTGGAGAGATTTCTTCGCTTCTCTAAACGATAATAACACTTGGTTTCGCCAGTACCATTGAGGTCGGGCATCTCTTGCTTGATGTATCTTGCCATAGTTAATTCCTTATATGTTGTGAGTTGTTTCCTTATATAAAGTTTGTATCTTACGGCTGTAAAGTTACAACATTCATAGCACAAAAGCCTCAGAAACCTGCTGTCTTTTACATAGTTTAAGCTATATTTACTTAAATACAACTTATATTTAGTAAAATATTAATTATATTTCTGTAAATCAAGATTGGGCGAAATAGTTGACAGTAGACTTCTCAGGGCAAACGCATCAAACTTTTTACCTTTTAACATATAGATATTAATGTCGTATCTTATTGAATATTAACTATTTATATTTGCTTATGCCAAAAATATTTTGTATCTTTGTAAAGAATAATTAAACACTTAAAAGTTACAAAATGAGCATAATTAAGTTATCTAAACAAATTCCAGACCCAAGAGTCACAGGACGAACTGTTCATAAAATGGAACATATTATCTATATTACCATAGCAGCAGTACTGGCTGGATGTCAAACATGGGATGATATTGCTGAGTTTGGAAGAACTAAGAAGGAG